>Ga0136560_1000433_pt1 | contig 20767 bp, 30 predicted proteins | sample AntRauMeHopE1497_FD_104925 | JGI IMG/M metagenome (GOLD analysis project Ga0136560, IMG submission 104925) | Saline lake microbial communities from Rauer Islands, Antarctica - Metagenome Hop E1 #497 | ecosystem: Environmental > Aquatic > Non-marine Saline and Alkaline > Saline | place... | reverse complement strand
GCTTTGCCATTACTGGTCCAAGCGAGGGGCCGAAGAGCCGCAGGTCGAACGGCGTAATTGGCGCTTCAAAGGCAGCGCAGATAGCATGCGAGCGCAATATCGAAGGGTTTCGCACATCAATGTGCGCCGCTTCCGGCGGCTTAGCGAACATCTTCCCCGGGTTTCTCACAAAGAACTAGTCCACCGGTGCATCCCACGTCACGAGAATTGCCACGCTGTCTCGCCCCCCTCGGCCGGCCCTACCTGCCTGTTGCCACATGGAGGCTGCAGAGCCCGGGTATCCAAGGAGTACCACGGCATCTAGAGCCCCTATATCGACTCCGAGCTCAAGCGCATTCGTAGCGACGACCCCTAGCAGCCTTCCAGAGAACAATTCGCTCTCGATTTTCCGGCGAGCCCGTTTCATGTATCCTCCCCTGTACGATTTTACAAGGGGGATGAGGTGGGCATCTTTCGTGCCCAAGAACTCGTGCGTGTACTGAAGGAGAAGTTCCGCCACCTTGCGCACCCTCACGAAGAGTAGCGTCTTCATGCCACCCTTCACAAGGTCGGCAAGAAGCCTCGCCCCTTCGACGATAGAAGATTTCCGGGCAGGGTAATGCTCGTCCTTCCTAGACTACCATTTCTCGAACCAGCCCTCTGGCACCGTCAATCTAGGCCCATCGAGTTCCGCAGAGCCATGCACGAGTCGAGATACAGCCCCCAGTTGCCGACCTACCGACAGAGCCTGTGGGTTGACGGTAGTCCCGCTAACGTCCAAAGTGCTCGAATTCTTCTATTTCCCGGCCGGTCGAAGCTTGTCCTTTTTGATGCCGTGGTACATGCCCCGCGACGAACCGACAAGAACCCGAGATTTCTTGGCCGGAGGGAAGCTGTCACCATTTTCCGTGCTGCGAATTAATACAGTCCTCTCAAGTTGTCGAGGTGTTTTCGCTCCCACTGAACAATCCGCTGCATTGTCTTCAGAGTCTGCCGAGCTAACCTTCCTAGAACCGTGCACACGACCATTCGTACCAGTAGCTCGGTCAATATCCGAGCTCGCTTCCATGCCATCGCTCCTCGCGTATATCTCCGAATCAACGGCTTCCAGTGCTATTCTTGGCGTAGTACTGTCCATACTATCCTGTGCCGTCGGGATGGTGTCAGCATCAACCACTGATGTGCGAACTGTTGCCGCAGACTCGAGCTACTGCTCTTCGGATTGCTCATCGTCGGCTTCACTGCGCTGCAATAAATCCATCACGAAGTCAATGGCGGACGTCACCGGTGTATTTCCGGTCTCTGCAGCCGCCATGAGCCTCTCAGCATTAAGCATGGTTCTGCTTCGCCGGTCATGCGCAATGGCTGCCCTACTCTTGCCCATAGCGCTCCCGCTCCCGCCTCCGCCTCGTCGTCTACCACGGTCGCCGGCTGCATAATTGCTTTTCAAGAAGCCCTTCGCTCGCCGTGTATCATTCACGGATTCGTCGTGCTTGTGGCTATCGTTAACTTCGTCACCTTTGTCGCTATGACCGTCAGCACCAAATCGATCAGATGATGGACTCTGTTCCTTACTTGATCGGGAGCGTTTTCTTTTCCCTGACGTTTTCTCGCCATACTGTTGCAAACCGCTTCGGTCCCCCCACTCTCCCGAGCCGGATCTAGATGCAGTCGATGAGGTAGAGAGACCAAATGCTTCTGCAGCGTCCTGCTTGTCTAATCTTGCTTGCTCTGCAGACCTTCGGATAATGTCTTCCACCAGCGGTGGGTTCCAAACTATAAATTTCTTGCGTCCACTGGCAGATCCGTCCTCTGTTATTACTTTAACCCCCCGATCCCACGCCTATAGTCCTCCTGAAAGACCACTGGCATAGCCTTCATAACGCGACCTAGATCTACCACCTCCTGATTCATCCGGGGGAGCCTCCATGACTGTTGATTCATTCGCCTGATCTCCCTGTGCAATGGACGAGTTGCCAGCTACGTTGACCTGACGCTCTCCATGGATCTGACGGAACGGAGCAGCTCCGTCGGCCAGTGGAACAGCTCGGACCTGCTACAGCATGCGAGACATGTCGTCGTCCTGACCCTATCCTCTTGGCACATTTTTTGTCCACCCGGCCGCAGCTGCCTATGATTCATAATGTGCGGCATTCGGGTGCGGAACCAGCATGCGGAAGAGTTGTCCGGGGTTCGCGATCGTCGCGGAGCACCCTATAAATTGGGGCCACGATCCGTACCTCGCAGCAAGTCGCACGAGCCGACGCAGTACCATGGCCACGTGGGCACCGAAAGCCCCTCTGTACACATGACACTCGTCGAGCACCACAAACCTGAGGTTCGATAGCACCTGACTCCATGCCCCATGCCCTGGCAGCAAGGCACAATGAAGGATATCAGGATTGCAGAGGATCACGTTCGCTCTCCTCCGCACATTGGCTCTCTAATCATGAGTAGTATCACCTGCATAATGCCAAGGGCCAAAGTGGAAAATGCACAAAGATGAAGATTGCGGAGTGAGACACGAGCAATGCCAAGTGGCTCGGTCCATGGTAAACGTATTGTCCAGGTAGGCATATTCTAGATCAGAATAGCAAGGAAATCAATGGAGAGGATCTGGACAAGTTGACTCTCACCGTCGAATGTGGCTGGTCGAATTGCGGCTTTCAGCGCAGGAATGTCGCCAATAAAGGCTTGCAGCGCTCTCAACTGGTCCTGTGCGAGGGCTTTCGTGGGGAACATGTAGAACGCAACGGCTTTCGGCTCAGAAAGAAGCTGCTCGAATACTGGCACATTGTACACCAGGCTCTTGCCTGAGCTGGTGGAGGTACTTATCACAACGTGCTTACCAGACGAGCATGCATCAATGGCTGCCACCTAGTGGCTGTACAACCTGGTGATGCCCCGTCGGCGGAGGGCAGCGTCTACCTGCGGGTGGAAACTTCGAGCAGTCTGTCCGAAGGAAGCAGGCCTCCCCTCGTAATGCTGCGTATGCACGATCTGGTCATAGTACCCCGGCTATGCTCTCAGGTACTACTCGACGGAATCAAAGGTGCACTCGGCTGGAGATGAAGACGACAAAGTAGATGACTGGGTGCCGGTGGCCTGTTCTCTGCCTGTAGCGGTGTCAATACGTGCAACGGCGTCACTCCCTGTAGCGATGTCACTGTCGGAGGAAGCTGCCGCGCCACAGCTGCGACTAGCCATAGTGGAATCCTGGGCATGTCTCTCTATACGTTGGATGGGGCCAGCAGAGTCAGTTTCTGTTGCATATTGAGATTCTGTACCAGCCCCAGCACCAGCACCAGCACAAGCACAAGCACCAGCACCAGCACCAGCACCAGCACCAGCACCAGCACCAGCACCAATGCTAGCGCTAGCACTAGCCATATCACTGTTACCAGCATGCTGAGGTACATCCAGGCTCATGAAACCCACTTCTGGTTGGTTACCTGCCGCTGGTGGTCGCACCAACTCAGCGAGTGCCTCAGAGGCAGCAACCCTTGACCTGTACTGTCCTGGCCTGCCTACCGGGGAACGCGTGTGCAGCGGGGAAGCTTCAACTGATCCTGTGATGCCACTTCTGTTCGGATGCCGTGGAGGGGTGAAAGGACCGCCACCGCCATCGCTCTCCATGGGAGCCGAAGAAGGAGAGGATACAATATCTTGCACCCTGGACTGTGGGCTGGGCACTGCTTCCCCATCCGAGCCGGCCGCGGCTGCAGCGAGCGATGCGGAGCTCCTTGTTTCGTCTGCCGATTCACCACTGCCCTCGGCGTGGAGTGGACTATCCGCCTAGAAAAGCTCGATTCCTGCGACTACGAGCTCAGGCGGAAGCACTTGCTCGGCGAGAGGTCTAGAATCTTGCTCGGTCATCTAGGCGCTGCTCTGAGCACTTGCTTTGCCCGTGGTGCTTCCTCGTGAATTTCGTTTAGGCCGCGCATTTGAAGGTTCTGTTGCCTAAATCTCTGCTCTGTGCCAGTGGAGCAGTTGCTTGATAAATCTTCCGGCCCTTCCACGGAGTCTAACAGCAGATCCGGAGTGTGGTGCCATGACAACCTCAAGATGATTCATGCGTGCATTTAGGTTGGCTGCATTGTCTGCTTCCAATTCGCCACGCTAAGATTGTCTTGGTTTCTCCATTGCTTCAAGTTCGAAAACTCGATTGTTGCCCCAGACGGGCCTTGACTGTTTCAGTGTAGAGCCTCCTGCCTCAGTTGAGCCATACATATTCGTATCGCTATTATCAGATCTACCCTTATGTGCTGCAGCGCCAGATCCGACCGAGTTCTACTCATATCTAGATTGGCAAGGCTGGTCGACAGATGTTGTCGTATCAGCTCGAGCTTGGATGCCTGCTTCTAGTGGAGCCACAATGGTCTACCGCAATCCGAAAATACCAGGTTGCACGAAACATACTTGTCTGAAAGCTCGAATGTAGTCGGTGGGAGTACGGCGTGCTGTCTGCATGGAATACAGCTATGCTAAGCTAGTTCGGATGTGCCTTTTCGTAAGGAATGCTAGTGCCGTGTCAGCCGATTGTTGCACTTGTACAAGATGCATCAAGTGTTCAGGCATTTCGTTGGAAGTCATTGCAAGCAAATAATTGCTGCTTTACGATATATTCAATTAAATGAATTTTTCATCGCCAGAACTGCAATCCATGATGATCTTCATCTTCACATTGTGGCTTGGCGGCGTACGGCGAGGTTGACCGGATCTAGATCGGGGACATGCATGTGGGGTAGGCTGGCGTTGCTCGCATGCACGGGGAAAACTGTAAACAATGGTAGATACGTTTGTTGCGGTGAGCGTGGATGTAGCCAACCGAACGGCTCCGCCGCATAAATCCGGATCTATCGAAGGTTCAATCTGCCAGCAATCTTTCAAGCCAAGTGGCACGCAAACCTTGAAAAGAAACACCATGCCGCACTTCTCTCACTGTCCCTATCTCTGATCTCAGATCTAGTTCCGCTGGGACTCGAAGAGGGTACACCCAAGGCGTGCAGGCGATGGACTCGGAGCAACATTACTTTATATGAGCCGTACGCGGAGCAAGTGCCCCAGGCCCGCGCGCTCACTCGTTTGCCTTCGTGCGCATCCCGAGGATCAGGAAGAAATACGCAAAGACTCGGAATCCAATCACCATCCCGGCTAGCACAGCCAGATCCCTGACTAGATTGCTCGGGGGCAAGTTGAGGTAGTCGAGCACTTCAGCTCCGGATTCAAAGAGACACTTCTCTCCGGCCTCGCAGGGAATGTCCACGCCGTCCCAGATGACGATGGAGAGTGCAGAGAATCCGTACTTGAAGAAGCTGAAGTACTCGCTGCGGAAGGTGTAGAACGAATAGGGGTGGGGTCGTGAACGTATGAGCAGCAGCACGGGCGTGGGTCGACCACTGATCACAATGTTGACAGACGCAGTGACAGGGGCAGGGACATGGGCAGGGGTACTCACAGCCAGATGAAATACACGGGGATGGACGCTGTGTTGATGAAGAACCCAGAGAAGAGGAAGAGAGGAAGAATGGTCACTGGCCCGAGGGCGAGGGCGATCTCAACGCTCGGAGCGAGTGCACTGATCATGTAGCCAAGAGAGAACGCAGTATTTGCAGCCAGAAGCACGATCCCTGTAAAGGCGAGGAACGTCCCGAAGTCGTCCCTTAGGCCCATCATCCAGTATGCGATGGAGCAGAACAGGATCGGGAAGATGAACTGGAACGATACCTCGGAGACCGATCTCGAAAGATACCAAGTGTCGCTCCTGTATGAACCAGATTCAAGCTCTCGACGGAGTACTGGTTTCTCGAGTGGGAATGACTGCAGGACTCCGAACACGGAAGACATGGACTGGTTGATGAGTATGAAGAACACCGCGCCATTGCGGTCCTGGACGCCTTGCTGATTATTACTCAGTCGAAGGAAGATAAGTCCGGCGATGAGGGCGATGACGAGCGTCTGTCCGAGCCGGGCATACGTGAGAAGAGGGTCCCGAGAGGAAGCTGCGAAGCTCCGGCGCTGCAGCAGGCAGCACTGCTTGCACCACGGGGCCTGGATGTGTTCCCTGGCATCGAGGGGGCCGAGGTCCATCGCGTCTTCCACCATGGGGCCTTTGCTGACTTTGCCTGAGGAGAGTGCAGGAGCCGCTGCTGGGGCCTTGTTCCCTGAGGTGCTGGAGGCATCGGTATCGGCATTTGCAGCCCCTGCGCCTGCGGACAACGCGACTTGTCCATACGTCGGGATGGGGCGCGCCTGCATCCTCCTGTAGACTTCCGAGGCACGGAACCGGTCGGCGAGGTCTTTCGCTTTGAACAAGGTATGTTCCAGTGCAAGGAGCCACCAGTCGGCAGGGTTGAAGTGGTTTGGGCAGGCGAGGGAGTCATCGATTCCTGCAAAGTATTCGATGGCTTCCTCCCTGGGTCCATAGTACACGATGTGCCCACCTGCCTCCTCCTCTGTGGGGCGAGTACCGTCCTCTGCAGGGGGGTCCTTGTGGATGAGACAAAGGTATCCGAACTCGTTGTAGATTTGCGAAGACGGCTGATGGATGGTCGCAAGGACCGTCCGGCCGAGGGAGGCAACTTGCTTCATCATCATGACGATGTTGAGTGCCTTGGCTGAGTCCAGTCCGCTCGTAGGTTCGTCAGCGAAGAAGACAGGGGGGTCTGTAATAATCTCTGATGCGAATGCGAGGCGCTTTCGCTCGCCTCCCGAGATGCCGCGCTGCAGGCCACGTCCGACGTTCCCGATGACGTTGTTGCGCACGTCCCAGAGGCCCATGGCTTTAAGGAGGGATTCCACCTGTGCGATGACCTGCTCCTCGGTCATGCTCTGGTCCAGGCGAAGCATGCCCGTGAAGAAAAGGTGCTCGTAGCACGTGAGATTTCCAAGGAACAGATCTTCTTGCATAACGTAGGCACTGTTCTGCATGTACGTCTCCGGATCAACTGGCCGCCCGTTGGCCAAGATATTGCCTTCCATGTTCGTATTCCGGCGCGCGAGGACATTCAGGAATGTTGTTTTACCAGCACCACTACTACCCATCACGGCAACCATGGATCCGGGCAGCTGCGAGCAAGTTTGAAGTGAAAATGTTATGGCTGCAGTCGCTGACTTGTAGGTGACGACTTGCTCGAGCTCAGTTCATGTCATGCAGTTCGGAGCAGGAGCGAAAAGCGGCATATGAAATAAATTAAACTAATAGTACTTATACTGATTCTCCTAAGGCGTGTGCAAGCAGAGGCACCAATAGTAGCGAAGGGTAAGTTGGACAGTCTCTCACGGCGCGTCCAGACAGTTTGTTCAAGATAGCCCGTTTCTCCGTTGGTTTCTGAGCACAGATGCCTGGCGCCTCCGACCCGTCGATTTCAACATCTACTTTCACAGACAGATCCTGCCATTCGATGCAAACTGGCTTGCACGGTTTCAATGTTGCTTCAAGATGCAACCGCCCGCGGCTTTTCTGGGCCAGAGCCTCGGCTCCCTTGTCATTTTTGCTGCCAGCATCGTACATGACATTCTTCTACATCTCAATATCTGCGGCAGGCTTGGGTTCGGAAGCTTTGCTGTCCATTTGGGGGCAGTACCAGTAAACTAGTCTGCTGCCTCGTCGACAAGTGCGATTGCGGGAAATCCTCGAGATGCTGGTGATTAGGCTTTTAACAGTTCGTTACATTAAACGAATATCTAAATCTTGGATTCAGCCTGCCGACAACTCAAGGTCCTTCTGCATTAGTTAATGGCTCTACACATCAACTAACGGTCCCGAGTGAACTTCCTGCTTGGTATGGCTGTGGCGACCGCTGATGGATTTAGTCAAAGGGGACCGAACGCTGCCTGGAGCGAGAGCGGCTTCCCAATGGGGCACTTGCTCGAGTCACTTGTTCCTCCGCTCGTCGGGTCATCATGCATGGTCCATTGATTCAGCCCTAACCAATACTCCGCATCCTGCATAACATTGCGAATCGCCCTATACCCGAGGGCCTGTGCCTCCATCGAGTAGCACCTGGAATGCACATCACAGTTGTCAGCATACGGCATACCCATGTAATTGTTCGGAGCAGCCCCGTAGGAAAACGGTCGGGAGCCGAAACCGTTCTCAGTACCAAGCACACTGATCCCAGTCCAGTTCGCCAACTTGTCCATGGGGCCTCTCACCCTGACCCTGGCGATGTCCAGGAGGGTCTCGATCGGCGTGTCCTGCCAGGGGAGTGGCCCGTACGTACCATTGACGAGGTCATGCCACCCGGCCTAATACTGAGCATAAATATCGACACCGACAGCATCTAGATGCTTCACCCACTGCGTATGTTCTTGTGCCCCGTCATCGAGGATGAAGTAGTTAAAAGCTGCCCCAACCTTGCCAGAATACACGCCCCGCACAGACTGCACTAAATCCACCCATCTGTCGTTGCATTTAAACGCAGCAGCGTACAATTCATGCTCCACCAGGAACATGTCCACTCCGCTGCGCTCGGCAATCGAAGCGTAGTGCACAATCATCGGTTTGTAACTGGCCCACCACGCGTCCCAATCGCTCCCCGCCGAGCAATTGCTTCCAAAGTTCACTCCCATCTCCCCCCTCCAGGGGCATTTGATGCTCGGGTCCGTCTTCTAACAGGCCCTAGGATCAAAGAAATTGAAGTCTAGGAACGGTGTGAATATAACATTGAATCCTTGCTGTTTCACATACGTGAGAAACTCCTCCAGATCATCGTCAGCTACCGTCATCATTGGGCTCATCGGATCTGATATAGGAAACTACACGGTATCGTTCTCTGTGACTTCGAACCACGCCACCATGATCTCGATCGACTGCATACCGGTGGCTTTTGCATTCGCCACCGCCACCCGCGTCAGGGCACCGTTCGTGGGCTACAGGGGATTGCCGTACTGTCCAGTGCCGAAAATTGCCCCATCGAACATCTTCAGACCCTGACCCTGACCCTGACCCTGACCCTGACCCTGACCCTGACCCACTTTTGTTGAACTATCTTGCTAGCCATGATTCCTTGCTATCGCACTTGCAATGTCCAACGCGCCTCTTTGTGATGCCTCGTGCAGCTCAGCTGCGACGTCTCTCGACACTGTCTCGTTGCTCCGAATGGCACCGAGATCGAGAGCCTAACGCAACTCTGTTCTCTGCCCCGAAGAGGCGACAAAATTTCCGGCTGAAATGCCTGATACATATGCCGCAGCAAATGACGAATCTTCCAGCTCCGTGTAATTGCCAAACCAGCGTCGAAGCGTTGTTTCCGCCGGCTTCCCGTGGACAGTATGACTCCAGTCGTACGTCCCGCCGAAGGTCGGGTCGGTCGTCATCCCATAGATGTAGAGCCCCTTCAGCCATGGCTGTGCGTGCAGCGCTTCCAGTGCTCCTTCAATGCCATTCTCCTGGCACGCCATGTGATAGCAGTCCGCATGCCTGGCACAGTCGGTAATCTTCGGCAGCATCGTGGCATTGGGCGATACCCAGCATCTCCACCTGGATTGGAAACCGAGCTGGGCAATCACCACTGGCTTGTTCCCTAGAATCGAGCTGACTGATCCGATCCCTTTGGCAATCGCAGACCATGCCCGCTCAAAGGATGCGACGCCGTCGTCGGTCGCTCCCCATGGAACAAGCGGTGACCACGATGTTATGGTGAGGCTATCAAGGCTGTCGAGCCAGCCCGGCAACAAGGCGACTGCGGTCGCTTGTTCCCTGGCCTCGTGTCCAGACAGGGAAGGAGGTGGAATCAACATGTAGTCACTTACTGGCACACGCAACTCAACTCTGCTCTGGCCGAGCAACTGCTTGAGAGAGCCTATCATGCTCACCCACAGCTTGCTTGGTGCTAAAGCAACGGCTGCATCCAGCTGCAACCCGACTTCAAGCGCAGCAGGCAGCACATGAGCACTGGAATAAGAGCTAAGGGTTTTGATGAGCAATTGCGCAGATTCTGATGCTCGTGCAGTCATGTTGCCGAAAAAGCTCGTCCAATCCTCAGAGGTGAATCCAATTCCGATCTTGCGCCGGTTCTACCAGTCCCCAGGGCCTTCGGGCTGCCACTGGTTCCCCGGATTCTCCCAGTCCGGCTCCACTTGAACTGAAAGTACGACACCTCGATGTCTCGAAACCGCGTGCTGAATCGCTTGAGCAACATTGGCGTCACTTTCGGAGCACATCGCTGTGACGCGCCTCCCGATGGTATCACAGGGAAGGCGTTGAATGCTTGAGTCGGCCTGGTTGCGCACGAAAAATGTTTGTTGCAGTCTTATGTAATTCCCTCCCATGTTCATCCCTGCATCTAGCGCATTAAAACCCTCGGGACTGCCGTATGAGGAGGTATTGGTGCTTTGATACCCGCTGCGAACATCGATACCTCGCTCAAGAATCCCGAGTCGTTGACACAGGACTGAATCGACTACAGTTAGCAAAGTCAATAAACTGAGAGCTCTTGAATGCATATATACCCTACTTCAGTGTAGATAGAATGCAGTTGCAGTTGGGGCTCGTATCTAAGTAGTTGCGACCGCGACAGGGAATCTCCAAATTTATCATTAATTTCAACAACACTTGGCACCAAAGGGATATTGTACCCGTCTGCTGAGGCCATTCCGATGGCATATGAGGTCTCGGCATGCTACTGTGGTTGTCTGTTCTTTACGGTCCTAGTTATCGTTGCAGGGGGGATCGGGGACATGATTATTGGATTCTGGATAGGTGGACGGCTCCATAGCGTTCTCAACGATAGCCTCTACTTGTCCCCTCAATGCGTAGTCGGATCTCAGCGATTGCTAGATTTAGGTACGTCCTAGATAGACATAAAGATCAGAGAAAGGCCTGACGGTGGAAGCAAGTACCTGCAATTCATTGGGTTCGGATCCGATACTTTTCCTGTCCAGGCTGTGCCCCTGCATGAATGGATCCGGAACGTCACCGGAGTGTCGCTGGACGATTTAGATGTAGTTGCAAATACCTCCGTTTTGGTGTATCCGGTCCCTGTGTTGAGCGCGAACGGAACACTAAATCGCATAGCAATAGCTCCCATGTTGCCGTTTCATCTAGGAGGTAAAGCAGGCCAGTTGATGTACAATGGCATAGATTTTTGCAGTTATGAGTAGACTAGAAGTAATGTTTGGTATGAAGGCCGCGATTGGTTGCCTGGATTGGTCGGCGCGTCAGCCATCCAAGGGTGGGCTCTGGGGGCCGCAACAGCAGCTGTGGCGATGGTGCCTCTGGCAGCTGCCACTCGGCATCGATGCTGCTCGGAGTACGATGGCTGTACAGCACCACATACTGAGCGAGGAGCGGCGGCGGCACTCCTTGCCGCCGCCGTTCTCGTGTCTGCAGCGACAACAGCCGGCTGGGTTTTGCTTCCGCCCAACCTCCAGATTGCTGCCCCCGTTCCACTCTGGTATGAGACGGTCTCACAGAGGGACTGGGAGTCGTTCGTGGCCTAGGTCAGTCCAGAGCAAAGCTTAATAATCTCCTTGATTCAGTTGCAGAGAAGCACCTTCTTGCTACCTCTCGTCCTCCTCGTGTTCGGCTACATCGGACTAAAGGGTGGGTCTGGTACATGTCCCTCTCGAATGATGGAGTCCCTTGAGGAAGCACGCAGCGACCCCCGACTGCAGAATGCGTGCTGTTGCTGCAGAGACGAGAATGACAGAGTCGAGATGAATCTTCCACCGGTATACAACCGCATGAGGCTACTAGATAGAAGCTTGGGGTGAGGTATATCGTGTTTATGTTGTTTGACAACTCAGTTCGAAGCTCTCCGACTGGACCTGGCTAAGCACGGTATCTCGGGGAAGAGAGGGAGGAGGTTGGAGGTCATTTTCGTTGCTGAGCCTTCGTGAAAGTACGTTAATCCAAGTCTCTAGGAGGATTCACAGGGTCAATTATGCAAAGTCCCCGCATTATGCTCGGAGAGAGAGTATACCGAGCGAAATCGAAATTCTGCGGGCCAGGAGTCCTGACAGGTGAGACGAGGCAGGGCTCCTTTGTATTGCCCAGCAGCACGGCCAGCCATCGAGAATTGTGTTCAGCCATAGAGATAGCACATATTTCCTTAATTGCTGGATCAAGCGTGAAGCACCCGTGACTGAGCGATTCGTGACTCCACAACTCGTGACTCGTGTCTCGTGAGTAAATTCATACGGATCTAGGAAGACAAGAATCTTCCCGCAGCTTGAGTTTAGATTCTGTAGGCCATGCATAGATGCATCGTGAATAGATGTGAAGTATAGGTTCATGTACAACATGTTATCTTGGCTTCCTCTCGAGCCACGCTTTCCGCTTTCCTCATGGATCCCAGTCCAGCTCTGCGAACAGCGGGGCCAGGTACATCGCCTCGACGTACGCGGCTTGCAGCTAGAGACATACTGGATGCGCTGGACCGATCGCGCGATCCAGCTGGCGTGCCATCGCATACAGCGCTTGCAGCCTTGCATATATTACTGACGGTCTCACGTCGGCAGGTTCACCTTTCTGACACCTTGGGAACATCGATTTCTCCTTCTTGGAGATGAAGCGCCCGGTCAGCTGCGGCCCTACTCCTTGCATCACGTGCTTCTCGGAGGCCTTCATGCCACTCCTAACCCCACCTTGCCCTGACGCTCCGCCCCCGCTCCAGCTGCCGACGGGAGTCCGCGTTTTTGCTGTCGCGGTCATTGCCCGGGTGCGTTTCTCCATGGCTGCCAGAGCAGCCTTTTCCCTCTCTAGGACGACAAACTCTGCTCGGGCCTTGAGCCGTTCCACGTAGACACCTGCTAGCATGGCGGCGGCAGTGGCCGCTGCTCCGACATCCGCGATTCCCTGCCTCCCACTGGTAGCATCGTCTTGTTTCTCGTCATCGTCGGCCAGAGCAGCATGCATGGGACGGAAACTGCCCTTGCCACCTCTTCCAGGCCTCTATTCACCTTTAGCACCTTTGAAACCTCCTGCAGATCGACCAACCTGTGCTTGGCCGCGGACAGAGGCACGTACATTTGTCCCGCCACTCCGACCTAGACGGGCACCTCCATGCTTCGACCTGGAGGGAACAACGTCATCGGCGCTCGAATCTGTGTCGCTTCCACCGTCGCCTCCACCCCCGTCCTTATCATCATCCTCGTCCTCGTCCGAGCCGCTATGCTGACCCTCCGAAGTGACGCTCTGCACACTATTCCCTGAGAGCATGGATGAGCCGGCGATGGCGTCGCCATCTGCACTCCTGCTGGATGCCTGCAAATGCTGTTGATACACTTCGTCGTCATCAGGGTGAAGATGCCAGTAGAATGGTGTCGGTTTGATTGCTGTTGCTATAGAGACTGCAGCTAGGCTTCCGGTGCCGAGGTCATCGCCCTGCATCAGCAGGTGTGCTACAGTTGGTCCTCTCGGGTCCACCCCTGCAGCACCTGGGGCGGATGAGATTGCTTGCGGGGGGGTCTATGCCGCCATTACTAGCGGCTGCTCATCGCTTCTATCTGCGATTCTGGCGGCTGTTCTCGCGCACTGCACTGCCGTGCTACGAGCAGCCTGCAGGGTGACCATCAGGCGAGTAATGGCACTATCATCCTCCCCTCCAATCTGCACTGCCATGCCGCCCTGTGCCGCCATCACCCATTTCACATGCCTGTCCCTAGGTAGCCAGAGTGGCCCGGCCCCCTACGTGTGACTAGGGCCTACTGCCTAGGGTTGAGCAGCAAAAGCAGTAGCAGCAACGTTGAACACGGATGGCCTTCGGCTCATCGCGTTGATTTTGGTGCCTCTGGCGACCCCATGCGCACCAGAAGTACCAGCATTGGGTGCTTCTGCCGCGTGCTCCGCCTTCACTATGGACTGTTCCATCTTGCGATTTGCGGCCGCAAAGCCACCCCCTCGCCCGCCTGGCACAAGCGCCGCCGGTGTGGGAACGATTCTGTACATGCCACACGATCGCCGATGCCTCTTATCCAAACCACGTGACATGCTGCTGGCTAATTTCCGCAGTAAGGTGATGTGGGTCAAGCCTCCGCAATTCACCAACACTGCCGCTTCAAGGACCCCCTGAGCGGCGTGCAGCGCCTGCGCATCGATGAGAATACCTGCGATCGAGCACAGCTAAGACGGTGCCATGTCACGGAATAGCTTCCACTGAGGCTCTCGGATGACCAAGACTTGCCCCCCGGAGGCCGCAGCTTCAGACTACAGCACCGCGATTGGGAGCCGACTACCTCGCATCGTTTCAGCTGCAGCAGCTTCGTCTGCATCACCACCACTTGTTACAGTTCTGGTATGAGCCGTTGACCCTCCCGCCACCATTGGCTTGCCAGACTGCGCCGCACGAAACTACGAGGTGGCAAACTGTGGTTTATACCGCCTGATGAAGCGTGCACGTTGAAGTTGGTGATATGAGGGGGCAGCAGGAAATCCCTGCACTTTGTGAAGTGCCTCGAAGCTATCTAGCAAAACAGCCTGAACGGCCCAATTCGGCATCCCTGTGCCAAGCAGCATCTGCACATGTTTGTCTCGCCAGTCGGCACCAGCGCCCTCTGAAAACGCAACGGTCCTTGCGTCGCACAGGAACGCCATTAGCTGCACAGAAAGAACGGCCACATCGAGGGGAAATGCAGCCGGGGGGTCATAGTCGCTCGCGAGGAACACAGACGGTCGCCGCCGCAGTAACCTCGGTAGCTCCCGTCGAGTTGGCAGCAGCCCTGGTCTGGCGGTGTAAGGCGTCGCCTGAGGCTTGCTTGTCTATTTCCTTCGCCGGTGAGAGCGTTTTGAATGAGTGGTTGACGCGGAGGCTTCCCTCTACCTGCCAGTCGTGACCTCGAGCATTCCTAACGCTTCTATCCCGTCTACAGCCGAATCCTGCATCCCGTCAGAAGGAGTCTTCGAGTGGATGCTTGTTGAAGGGGTCGAGCCGCCACCGCCTCGGCTGCCACCACCTATTCTATGCACACCCACTCCCCGTGCCGCAGACTCCCGAGCCAGCTCAACAAGTCGATAGAGAGCCACTGGGAGCTCTTCTAGCTTGCGATGACCCAGAGGCAAGTTCCAGAAATACGCGCACAGGCGCTGCAAAAACCGGCGTTTCGTCGAGTTTTCCTCGAGCAAGTGCTCGATTACGATGGGACGAGCCATCGATTCAAGAACCCAGAGTCCTCGTGAGCGCACGACGCAGCATGTAAGGAGAACTCTTCGAGCAACAGACCACTACCTCGGGTCCCATCGTGCCCGCATCCTCCCGCGATAGCCTTTGTATGCCTAGCGGCGAACGCAGAACCAGTCACTGTCTGGGTCCACCGCACTGTCACTATATGGGTTCGTATGACTGCCTCGCTGCTACTGTACGTGGGTACCCGACTAGCATCCAAGCATTTCGCAGAGCTCATTCTCCTGAAGGCCTCGTTCTGAGACGCCCAGCAAGCATAAAGCATCGATTGCGATGGGATATGCAGCCTCGACCACTTCCAGCACGTGCAGGAGCTGCAGTCGCCCGTCCGGAATCCCTCGCATCCTCGCAGCGACTGACAAAGCCTGACCAGGAGTGGAGCACAGCAGCAGCCTCGCGATCGCAATACGCAGGTAGGACGGAGTGTGAAGACGTACCTGCGGTGGCTCCGCCTCTGCGTCGTCGTCACCGCCCCCAGTGTTGACGCTCGTGCTTTTGCCCCGTCTGCTGTCCCGTGACTTGCTCTCACCTCGTCGAGATGGCACGGGTTGCCTCTTCATAGCATGTCTCTATTCGCTCGTCGGCGGTGCCGTTAGTATACGCACGAGAGATACGAGAAGACTCTCACCTTGCCTTGGCTAGAGCATTTCCCACTCATTCTGCACGAGGCCTGGTGCTCGTAAATGCACATTCGCTGAGCTCGAGCCGTCGGTTTCCGATGGGAACAATCCGAGAGCAGCCGCTGCCTCTGACGCGTCCCCGGCACCTTGGGCATTCAGTACACCTTTCACAGCTGCCATGTCGAAGGAAACACGCCTGGCAGCTGCAAACAGCTTGAACTGGTGTGCCTTCTAAACAATGCCACGATCCATAGTCTGCTCAATGCCAGCAGCTGTATCACCGTCACTTCCTTGAATCGATGCGATGCTTGAGGCACCGTCTGTACCAACTCGGAGCTTTGCAGTCTTTGGAGCATGGCGTCGTCTAAGTCGGCTGAATCGAGTGTCAGGAGCCTCATTCGGACCAACAACGCCACGCAGCTCAGGTGCTGAGCCCAAGTCGATGATCGCCGCCGGTGCGGGCAGTGGCAGATGGTGCTTGATCATGAGGCCGTGGTTGAACCCAAACTCTAAGCCGCCAGGACCAGCGGGCCCATCTCTCGCCAGGATAGCAAGCGCCATGGCAGTGCGTGTCGACGCCTGCATCTGCGGCATCCTGACGGCCTCATCCAGCATACCCTTGGCTCGCAATGCAGCCGCTGCTTTGCTCCCGCTTGATGTAGTAAGAATGAGTCGCGACCCGGGGGGCATGCTGGTTGGAAGCCACCAGAGAGGTCGACGAGGCCGTATCCACCCGTAGCTTGCCCCATCTTTGCTGCTGCCCTTACCCACTGCGCCATCTGTGCCTGCATCGACTTGATCCGAAGTATCTCCTAACCTCAGGGTCTCGTCGTCCCCGCCCAGCGGTGGTAACAGCACCACGCTGCTCCGTCTTCTGCCAAACCCCCCCTTCGTTGCCGTAGATCGCGTTCGTTGCGCGACCTTCGCCGGGTCGTAGGTCGGGCCATCATCTCTTCCAGGCCGGGGCAGCGGAGTGTAGCTATCTTCTGGTCCTGCAAGTGAGCTCCTTCGAATCGCCTTAATCGGTCCTGATGTCTCGCCCTCCTTGTGTTCCTTCTGCTTTCGACGCTCCAACCGATGAAGCTCATCGTGATCAATGGAAGCCCGGCGCTCAGCGAGATCTCTGGCCTGCTTGAGCGCAGCACGCATGCCAGCTAGACGGGTGGTTGATGGCAAACCCGACTTCGTCTCCCCTTCGAGCTTCGAGTTCGCCTCCCTGGTGAGTGCACCGCTAGCGCTGTAGAGGGGTTGGGAGTGGTGCAGATGCTCGACCCCATCTAGCACCAGCAGTATTCGAACACCTGCGAGTGCTGCTCGGCGGAGTAGCATCGTGAATGCTCGTGTCACCGCTGAAGGCGGGTCCCCAGACAGCAAGGCATCACGAATCGCAGATGCTGCGGCGACGACTTTTCCCGCGTCCTCCTCTGTCACCGAATTGGTGTCCGCGCCTTCGTCTTGTGACAGTGACTAGGCCGGGGCTCCTGGGTCGGCGGTATGTCGTACAAATGAAGCACGTCTCTGCTTCAGACCTTGACCACCTGTTGTGGCACTAGCCGTGGCATGAGCAGGCTCTTGTTTACCCTAACCAAAGCGACGCTCTGCATTGCCACCTCGAAGGTGAGAACCACCATGGAGCATCTAGGAAAATCCTCCAGTTCTCTGGCCAATGAGGGCTATGACTGCAGTCTCTATCTCACCAGCTATCAGCAGGACCAGCTCCCACCCAAATCTTGGCGTCCCACCTTCGCCACAGTACACGGTGATGAGAAGCGTCGGACATGGACCGTCATAATACAGGAGACAAGACGGAGCTACTGGCTGCGACCTATAGATGACACATTCACGCGTTGATTCCGGGTCATTCCTTCCTCCCCTACCTGCTGATCGGCTGCCAGGACCACCGCTGGGCTCAGGCTTGGACGATGGTAGATCTGACAAGTCAACTTCTTCATCTGAACTTTGTGCCGACGAGTCAGTTCCGGTGCCGAGCACCGTCTTACCGTAGGACTACATGACGTCCGTGGCCGAAATTAGTGCAGACATGTTTCCACTAGCTAGTCCTTCGTGCAGCCACAGAACACGAGCAGCATCTGCCGCTGCCGACTACCCGAGCGCAGTAGAGAACCTAGATGCCCAGTGAGTAATCAGAGCCGATTTACCGCTTCCTTGCGGGCCAATCAGAATGAGAGGTCTGGTGCTCCGATTACTTAGCATGACGTGCTATGTCAAAGCCTCCAGCGTGCTTTCAATCTGACGATCAGAGACGAAGAGGACAGAGCGAGATGCAGCAAACCCTGCGCAAGCAGTGCTCCAAAGATCCCGAGCCGTAGGTGCTTCATCGGCAGGAAAAGCCCGATTTAATGCACTTAGCATGTCAGCTGCTGCCCAACTCATGATGTGAGCAGGCCCTTCGTAGCCATTTCTTGCTTTATCGCCTCTCTGCATCGAGACGTTCCGCATCCGAAGTAGAGCCAGTTCAGCCTCCTTCGGTGGCGGGGTGTACCTGTTTGCGAGTGTGGAGCTGGCGAGCTGTTCCCCGGCTCCGGATCCAGCCCTTGACGGATGCGGAACGTACACTTTCGAGCCTGCTGAGAGATCTTCTAATAGATACCCAAAGCTGAAAGATGCGTCGTCGTCCAAATGAGGGCTGTCATCAGAAGCCGGCAGTGGCGGTCGACGCACCCCCGCCCCGGCAGCAGCGAGACCGTGAAGGCAGCGCCTTAGGATCTTCGCAGCGGCGAGATTGTCAACAATACCAAACAGAGCTTGCTGCGGAACCTGCAACGATTCGGAACCAGCGCAGAAAGGTCCTGTAGCAGCTACAATCTCAGAGGCCACGCGTAGTGCCCCTGCGAGTGCTGTTGCCACAACCGAGGCTCGGCGCTTCCTGGGCTTCTTCATGCCCCACCCTACCGATGATTGGGCCTCCCCAGATTCAGTAGCACCTGCTAGCTGTCTTCGCCTTACCTGCATTTGCTCTTCCTGCCATTGCTGCAGCATGCCCACCTGTTCTAGCCATCGCTCTGCTAGTATAGCAACACCAGGCAGGAAATCGAGCTGCTTCGATGTGTGAGAGGCAATCACCCCGACGTTCTGTGCCCCATGTCGAGCAAGGGCAGTGAGTGCAGCTCTGGCTCGAATCACGTCGCCAATCATATGGTTCTATTCCACCTCCTTCTTCGTCCCCGGCTGCGTCACCCAAGACATTGAGGGCCCCGAGGATCCTCCGATACCTCCGGGACTGCCAGTTTCCCTGTCTTCATCGCTGTCACCGCTTGGAGCAAAACTCACGTGCCCTCCGCGTGGTTTGCGCAATCGCAGGGCCACCCCACCTGCATCAGGAGAAACCGGCCTTGACATTGCAAATCCAGGGATCTGCGCAGATGGACTGCCAGCTCTCTTCACCCCTCCGAACAGCTTATGCCGCGTATGCGGCGTAGTTGGCGCTCCGAGTTCCGGCGACTAGCGCCCGCTCGAGGTCTGCCAGAAAGAACCGGATTTGCCCACATGCTGCTCAGGTCCTTCCAGGGCAGCGGCGGCTTCTCCGAATGTTCTAGATGTCTCTATTGCCTCTAGCGCCTAGCGATGGTTCGAACCTTCATCCTTGTGCGAAGGTACTCGCCCCCGGGTCACCATGGTGATGGGTAGTACCGCAGGTCCTGTTTCGCCAGCCATGGTTGGTCGCAATCCCCGCCCGACAGACAAGAAAGAGCCAAGCAGCTTCCAGCACCTCTGCGTGCTGAGCTCGGAGGACAAACCGAGAGCCCTGGACAACACCGCAACCGCAGCATCTCTGTGATTTGGGTCTCCAGCAGCTCGAACGGCTGCATCCCCAACGGTGCCTGGTCCGCTCACGTACGCGCCCCCGCGGGTGCGATTGCTGAATGGTTGTCTCGCACCTCTAGCGGAGCTCTGCAGACGTGATCGTGATCTCCCGGACATACGACGCAAAAGAGAAAGAACCAAATGCTTTGGGCGCCAATGACCGCACAAAAGCCCTACTACGCCCCTCCCGACCGAGTCACGTGATACGGCCCCGGGGCCCAATGCCCCATGGAGCAGCGCAAACATGGGGTTGAAGCCTCCGAGCTACGACGGGGCATCATACTACGAGCGGCGTACGTCGAGGCCACCTAGCATCGCCCCTGCAATTCGACCACTAGCTGTATCGAGCTGGGAAGCAAGAGGATCGCGGTCCTTGCTGCTGGTGAGAGTGTCTGCCATTGATGGCAGGGTAGTCACAGTTCGACTGCTTATTTCCTGTCCCCGCAGAAGATTACGAATCGACTTGCGTTTGGCAGGTGATATCTGCAAGAGCGGTGCCGCTGAATGTCCGGGAAGCTGGCGGTGCGATGATGTTGGTGAAGATGACCCGACTCGCCGTCGTAGGAATGGTGCTGGTGGCTGCGAGGCAGCGGAACTTCGAGGGCGCGGCGTCTCAGCCTCCATGGCATCATCGAGCGTGTTTTGCGTGGCATCTGCTGTGAGCGAAGCAGCCTGGCGAACAACTCCGGCCGTTGCCTTGACCAGCGCCCGTACCTCCTCGATCGTTGGACCGGCGATCTGATCACGAATACGAGCTGAGAGGTGCCTCAGGGTTGCCCTCTCGGCCACAGGGCGGTGATTTGGCATTCCTAAGGCTGATTCCATCTCTAGTTCCTGCATAGAAGCCGACATGATTGTCGTTATCAGTTCCTGCGGAGGCTTCGGGGCATTCTCGAGGTCTGGCCAGTTCTGATCTGATCCGGAGGACCCGCCCTGTTTCCTAACAGAACCGCTGCCGTTCGAACGCTTGAGAGCCGCCATGATGCCGCCCGATTTTTTTCCAATGGCCGTCTGCAATGCCTTTCGCAAGATGCCGAAACTAGATGGTGTCGGTCCTGTTTCCTCCCCCATGCCACCACCACTGCCATCATCACCATCGCCTAGCTGCATTTCTTCACGCTGCCGCCCCAGGTGCGCCCGTACCTCTGCCAGCTCAGGGTTACTATAATGCCGAAGCCAGGGATATGCTGAGAGCAGCCACTCAGGCAGTGGCTCGTT
>Ga0136560_1000432_pt1 | contig 20822 bp, 19 predicted proteins | sample AntRauMeHopE1497_FD_104925 | JGI IMG/M metagenome (GOLD analysis project Ga0136560, IMG submission 104925) | Saline lake microbial communities from Rauer Islands, Antarctica - Metagenome Hop E1 #497 | ecosystem: Environmental > Aquatic > Non-marine Saline and Alkaline > Saline | place... | reverse complement strand
GCAATTTTTGCTGGTTTGGAATGCAAATTTATGACATTAGTTTATCTTTTAGAAAAGCGCTGTAGGCGCATACTGTATCAGCCCTAAATGAAATTTGGGGACAAATGATCGGATTAGATCACGAGTCATTAAAGGACAATCTGTTGTGAATTGGGTTGAAAATTAACTTTAAGTCCGTTCCGAAAAGGTTGTTTTGTGAAAACACTTTATCCAACTGATCCAAATGCCTTTTTGTCGTCAGTTTTCTTTCGAAATACAAAACAGATTGTGCCTTCTGCACTCCTAAAATATCGAATTATATGTTAACCTAGCATTTCATGCCAGGCTATTACGAGAATTGCCTTCAGCAATTTTGGCTGGTTTGGAATTCAGATTTAAGACATTAGTTTATCTTTTAGAAAAGCGCTGTAGGAGAATACTGTATCAGCCCCAAATGAAATTTGGGGACAAATGATTGGATTAGACCATGAGCCCTGAAGGGGGCGATCTGTATTGAATTGATTAAAAAATTAAACTTTTGAGTCTGTTTTGATAACGGTTGTTTTGAGATATAAAACCTCATGCCGGTTAGATTTATCGATAATAGGAGGCCTTTATTTGTGATTTTCAGAAATTAGACTACTCCTCAGTAAATCACACATTCCTGAACCGAAAAAAAAGGCCAAATCCGCAATTTGCTTGCGGACCTGACCTTGATTACTATCAACTTGCTCTATTAGCTCCGTAAAAATGGGTTTCCTAGAAACAAAATTCAATCCTACTAAAGCTTAGTCACCCAATTATGAGCATCCTCAATCTCTCCGTATTTGATACCGTCTAGCTCAGCTAAAACTCGAATGGAAAAGGAATTCGAATCTATTTTAGGAAGCGTATAATCGTTTCCATTTACATTGATGCGATCAATATGAGCGATCGTTGCGGCTGTGCCTGTTCCGAAAGCCTCTTCCAGACTTCCATCTTTTAGTGCAGCTTCCAGTTCCTTTACAGTCAAAAACCGTTCTTGTACAGGCTCATTCCAATCCTGAGCCAGTTGAATTACCGAACTTCTTGTGATGCCTTTCAGGATCGTTCCGGTATTTATAGGCGCAGTGATTAGCATTCCGTTTATTTTAAACATCACGTTCATCGTTCCGCTTTCCTCAATTTTACTGTGGGTTTTGCCGTCTGTCCAGAGCAATTGGTCGTATCCTGCCCGCTGAGCCTGAAGTGCTGGGTAGAGCGAAGCGGCATAGTTGCCGGCAGTTTTGGCGAATCCTGTACCACCTTCGTTTGCCCGAGTGAAATTACTCTCCACTTTGACGCTGACTGGCTTGCTATAATAATTACCAACAGGACAGGTGAAAATAATGAATTTATAGCTTTCAGAGGGTTTTACCCCAATATAATCATCGGTAGCAAACATGTAAGGTCTGACATAAAGCGAGGCACCTTTTGCAGTAGGCACCCAATCCCTATCCAAATCAAGAAGTGTCATTAGGCCCTCCATAAAGATCTCCTCAGGGAGCCTTGGCATGCACATTCTTTCAGCAGATTCATTAAGTCTCTTCCAGTTTGCATCGCCTCTGAAGACGATAATTTCGTCATTTGAGTTTTTATAGGCTTTCATTCCTTCAAAAATAGACTGTCCGTAATGCAGCGTAGCATTGGCAGGACTCAGACTGAGTGGCGCATATGGCTCAATTCGCAAATTGCTCCATTCGCCATTTTTGAAATCAGCCACGAACATGTGGTCACTGATCGTTTTTCCAAAGACCAAGTTTGAAAAATCTGTGGAAGCTAATTTTGAATTCTGGGTTTTTGTGACTGGAAATTCGAGTGTGGTCTTCATATTGATATCATTTACTGACTTATTCAGTCACGATTGAGAAAATTTAGAGTCTGGGCTTCCAGGTTACTTCTTCTACATTCAGTTCGAGTGCCATCATACGGCCAAGGACAAAAAGGTAATCTGAAAGACGGTTAAGATATTGAATGACAAGGTCTGACACAGGTTCAATGGAAGCTAATTCTACGGTAATCCGCTCGGTTCTTCTGCATACTGTTCGTGCTAGATGACAAAAGGAAACCGCCGTGTGACCACCTGGAAGAATGAAAGCCGTAAGTGCTGGCAGCTTAAGCTCCATCTGATCCATCTCTCGCTCAAGTAATTCAACATCTTCTAGGTGGAGATCGGGCTTTTTCACTTTGTCCTTTCCAGGTACTGTGGCGAGATCAGCTCCAATGGTAAACAAGCGATCCTGAATCTCCTTCAAAATACCAATACGATCTTTATTGATATCCTGATCTCGTAGCAATCCGATGTATGAATTCAACTCATCAACGGTACCGTAAGCGTCTATTCGTAAGTCAGATTTGGGAACTCGGGTGCCTCCCAAAAGCGATGTGATTCCTTGATCTCCTGTCTTGGTATATATTTTCATCTCTTGAATTATGTTTCAAAGATAAAATTAAGAATCTATTTTGATAAAAGGGGATTATACTGCCGACAATGCCACGCCTCTGGTAGGATTTGGATTGACGGTATCGGACTCGACAAGTCCATCTCTCAATCGCACGATTCGATGTGCATAGTGAGCGATATCGTCTTCGTGGGTAACCATGATGATGGTGTTGCCTTTGGAATGCAAGTCATGAAAGAGCTCCATGATATCATGTGAAGTTTTTGAATCCAAATTTCCCGTAGGCTCATCGGCAAGGATAATACTCGGGTCATTCACAAGCGCTCTGGCGATGGCAACACGCTGTCTTTGACCACCGGAAAGTTCGTTTGGTCTATGCTTGGTTCTGTCTCCAAGGCCTACGCTTGACAAAACCTGAAAAGCGCGCTCCTGGCGCTCAGCCTTGTTGAAACCCGCGTAGACAAGCGGAAGGGCCACATTATCCAAGCAGCTAGCTCTAGGCAAAAGATTGAAAGTTTGGAATACAAATCCGATTTCTTTATTTCTTATCTCAGCCAGTTCATTTTCAGTCATGTTTGAGACGTCCTTATTATTCAAAATATATCTGCCTGAAGTAGGGGTGTCCAGGCAGCCGATAATATTCATCAAGGTAGATTTGCCGGAACCAGAAGGGCCCATGAAAGCCACATATTCTCCACGATTGATATCGATGGTGATTGATTTTAAAGCTTCGATGACCTCAAAGCCCATTTTATAGGTCTTGTTGATTTCGTGGGTTTCAATGATTTTGTTCATGAGGATGAATTTTAAGTAAGTTAGTGGTTTAGGTTTTATTTGAATAAAAGTCTGTATCAAATTACGTGAACGGCGGTCAATAGTTCCTACTTTCAAGTTTAGAAATTTCTTCCTGACTGAGCCATCCCTGCATCTGAATCAATGCTTCGCTTGCATAGTTGTCCAGTCCCATTACTCGTGCTGCTTTTACTTTTTCTATCCAAAGGATGGGATCTTGGTTGAATTCTGTCGCGGAGTTTAAGATTTCATACTTGGCCAATGGATCTTGCGTACTGATTGCAGCACTGAGTATTATCGGAGTATAGTATGGATTTGAGGTCATTTCTTCTCCCAGATTGAGCCATGTAAGAAGTGATTTGATCGATTCAACCGATCTCAAATCAGGATTACTGAGATAGTTTACCAATTTATCTTGTGGGCCTAATTTTTCTGCAAGGTATGCTCCAAGTTTTTGAATTTGTGAAGCGTTTAATCCGTGGGATTTGTGGGAAATTAATCGAATTGCAAGATCTGTCTTCAATTCATTTTCCTCAAAATCAATCCATTCATTATAAAGTGTTTCTGGTAATTGCTGATGAAAATTAGCGATCAATTCCAAATACTGTGGTGTAGCGCTACTTAGATCCCTGAGGTAGGTGGGCAAAAGCACATTGAATTTTTCCCGCAACTCGATTGCTTTATCGGGCATTCCTCCAAGTCCAAAGATACTCCAATGATAGGTGTCAAATGCCTGGAAACCTTTTTCCTGTGCTGCTTCAAGCTCTAAGGCAGCTTTTCTGAAATCCAAGTTTTGAGCCAAAATCAAGGCAGATAATTGAAGGTAATAACCTGCATCACCGGGATTTCGAAAAGCAAGTCCATTCAGGTTTTTGATCGCATCTACGATTCTGCCTGCTGAGAGACTCCGGATCACGGCTGTTTCCTGAAGCTGCATCTGAAAAGATTGAAACTGCTCGGAAGTAGCTAGACTATCCAAAAGGGCCAGATCTTCAATTGGATTATTTTTCTTTTGCGAAGCAAAAAGATTACGATAAGCAGCGTGGATCAACAGCGGACTGGAGGAGGTCTTTAGATCATTTTCAATTGACTTGATCAATTCCTCACTTGAGATATTGCCATTAGCATTGGAGGCTGCAAGGAGGTTGATATTTGAAGCCAATTGAGATATGACAGTTCCATTTTCATCCGATTTTCCAGCCATGGTTTGAAGTGCGGAGAGATTGGAAAGTAAGACCTCGTCCAGTTTTGTAGCTTGAGTAAATAGTGCTATTGCTTCTTCCCGCTTATTGATCTTAGTATAGAATAGTGCAAGGTTGTTGAGCAGCAGTGGGTGATTTGGGAAGTAGTTTAATCCTTGTTCCAAATAATAAACCGATTCAAAAATGTTGTTTTCTGCATGAAGTTGATCACTGAGCAATAGGATATTGTCTACTTGAGGTGCCTCCGTAAAGCTTTCCTCCAGATGAAGTTTAGCCTGCGTGGGTTGCTTCAATTCCAATAAGAGTTGAGCGGTTGCGTTCTTTGCCTTAGGATTTCTACGATAGCGCATCCACGCATTTTCGTAAAGAATACTGGCCTCTAGTTTTTGATCCGTTTGATAATAATAATCTGCTAAGGTGTTGGTTGTCATAGCATTGACCTGCACGCTGACGATAGCATCCGAATAGGTGATCAACAAGAGCATGGTAATCAAACCGCCGATTCGAAGATGATAATAGGGTAGTGAATGCGGCTTGTAAAGAATCAAATCTACCGGTTTTCCAGTATCCATAACGGATAGGAAATTTGCATAAAGATAGATTAGGAAAAACAGCGAAAACCCAAATTGACTGTAGGTAAGCACATGCTTGAAAAATTCTTCGGCGGGTTGATTTCCCGATAATTTCAGCTTCCAAATCAACCAAACTGAAATACCGAAACCCAGAAGATGAAGTGCTTTCATAGCTTTGGAGTTGGTGGCCAAGGCTGGAACTTGATCGATTTTGGCGCCAAGTGCAATCCAACCGAAAAAGCCCATGGGAAAGATCAGGTATAGTGGCGAGAAAGTAGGAAAGGGGAGACGCGTCTCGCCGGTAAGCTCAAGGAAGATAAAAAACACAGTTGCTAAATAAAGCACTCCGATCAATCCGATTTGGACGGAAACACGAAGCTGATGCGTCCGATTGGCTCGTGTGATCAAAAGATAGATTCCTGAAATCACAGCATGTCCATTCCAAAAAACCCAAGCTAGGCTAAGACAAAGCCCGATAATCAGCGAATGCTCCGAAAGGTAAAGTAGCGGATTCGCAATCGGACTGAAAGAATACAGCAGAAATATAGTCGCAGACACACTGGTCAATATGGCAAGCCATTTTAGCTTTAGACTCCAGGATTGACCCCATACATGGAATATCAAAATCGGAACTACCGTGCCGATCAGCACTAAAATCAGCGAATAATTGGAGCTCACTCCGCCAATATTCAGACCGTTGAAATTGCTGATGGTGACCAAGACTATCCAAGCAGCACCTCCAATGATGAAATAGACTTTTTTGAATTCACTCAAAAGTGCTAAAAATGAAATGCAGACAAGGGCTACAATTGCGGCAAAAAGGTAGGATTCATTGATCGTAAATTCTGGTCTCAACGATTTGAATTCCTGAAAGATCAAAAAATTATCCACTTGGATAGGGAATGATATCGGGCCAATCTGAACCCAATCAAATGGAATTGCGACTCGCTCTGAAAAGTAGGCTGTAGAAATATTTTGGTAAGGAACCGGATCAAAAATCAAATAATAAAGCGCCAAAAGCCCCCCAAAAATAATCAAAGCGAGTAGGGGTATTTTGGAGTAAGAAAAGGAACCCGGAAGATTTTTTTGATTCATTACTCTAATACTTTCGGAACGCGGAAGTAGTCTGAATCGCTTTTTGGGGCATTTTTCAATCCCGCTTCGTGATCAAGTTGATTTGCGATCTGATCCTCTCGCATTACATTGATTTCAGTGGACATCGTAGTCAACGGTTCTACATCTTCAGTATTGATTTCATTCAACTTTTCCACCCAATCCAAGATTTTACTCATGTCTTTGGACATTTTTTCAACACCATTTTCATCGAACTCCAATCTTGCCAGATGGGCGATTTTTTTGATCGAATCCTTGTCTATTTTCATAAGGTGCTGTTGTCTAGGTAAAGTTGATTCTGAATAATCTGAAAACACCGGTCTCTGAATGTCGCCTCAGATTCATCTGCCAATGCCATTATGGGCTCATGAAGCACCATTTTAGCCTTTCTCCATCTCAATCTTAATTTGCCATCACTGGGTAAAATTAGATGATTATAGGATAAAGTGACAGGGATAATGGGGATTTGTTTGTCCATAGCTAATCGGAAAGCCCCATTTTTGAAAGGGACCATTTGAGGTGGGCTTATAGTATAAATGCCTCCTTCGGGAAAAATTATGATCCCACTTCCTGAGTCCAATGCCTCGCTCGCCTGTTTTAGCGAATCAGCTCTGCTTTTCAGGCGCTCTCGGTCCACAGTGATATGTAGGTTTTTGAAATAATATCCAAATAAAGGAGCCTTTAGTATGGAGGCTTTGCCAACGAATAATACGTCTCCGGGGATAAATCCCATCATCGGAATATCGAGGTAGCTGAAGTGATTTGCCAGAAAAATATGAGCTTTGCCTTTTTCAATTTCTGAACGGTTTTCTATTTCTAGAGGAAGAAAAATTATGGAGAAATAGGCTTTTGCCCAGTATTTATTGATTTTTCTACCAAAGGATTTCCAACCTGGAATCCATATGCAGAGCAGTAAAAACGGAAAAATCAATAAAAATGAAATCGCAAAAATACTTCCCGAATATACGGTATACCCAATGCGGAGAAGTTTAATCATGATTGATCATGTGATTGGCGACTTTTACAAAATATCCCATCATCAATTCTTCGACATTCGGATCGAGATCAAGTTTGTCCATGGCGGAGCACATTGCATTGAGCCAATGGGTGCGCATGCTTGAATCTATTGCCCATTGCATGTGTCTCATTTTCAAGCGGGGATGTCCACGCTTCTCGGAATAGGTTTGCGGCCCACCAAAAACCTGCATTAGGAATAAATAGAGTCGTTCCTCAGCACCTGATAGGTCTTCCGGATAAAGTTTTCTAAGCTCTGAATTTGAGTCAACTTCCCGGTAGAAATAGTGGGTGAGCAATTTTATTTGATCAGCCCCGATAAGATCATAGACTGTCTGGAATGGATTCATAGCCCAAACTTACCAAAATCTATCAAGCCTCCCACTTTTTCACTTTCAGGGAAGTTCCTTCGGTAGAAATAACTACGATTTCTTCGTCCTGATCGATGAACTCACCTCTTGAGGCAGCATCGTAAATTTCACCTTCTATTTCTATTCGGCCACTTGGTCTAAGTCTGGAATGGACTTTCCCTCTTTTTCCTATCAGATTCAAAGCATAAGTGTTTGAGGTGAATCCATCGGATCGCTGCTGTGTGGTGGACAGCGCGACTCCGCTGAATGCACCCCATTCGTTTACCTTGGGAGTAATCCAAAAAACCAATCCTACCGATCCTATCGCTGCCACGATCACGGTCAGTAATGCTCCGAAAAGGTCTTCTGCTGGAACAAACTGAAAATCAAAATTCTGATTGGGAAGCATTCCTAAGACTAATCCTCCTAAGATACCTACAATCCCCAAAACTCCGAAAACTCCAAATCCAGGCACTACAAACAGCTCTACGGCAAGTAGAATCACACCGACGAAAAACAAAATGATTTCCCAATTATCTGCCAATCCATTGAGATAATATGGAATAAAATACAGTATTACAGCTAACATGGAAGCGGCAATTGGAAAACCTATTCCCGGAGTCTGTAGCTCAAAATAAAGGCCACCAATGATAATTAAAATCAAAAATCCACTCACTGCGGGACTTAGAAAGAATGAAATAACGTCTTCAATTTCTCCTGAATCGTATTCGACGAGTTCGGCATTTTCTAAGTTTTGCGCTGCAAGAATAGCATCTATACTGGTGAACTCCCCATCACAAAAACCATATTTGATGGCTTCTGAGACCGAAAATGTAATCACAGACCCTTCATCGGTGACTCCATCGATTTTGATTTTTTCATCGACCATGGCCTCAGCGATTTTGGGATCACGGCCTTGAGCTTCTGCGGTGCTTCGCATCATGGAGCGCATGTAAGATTGGTATTTATCGGGTGCCGCGGCTCCGTCAGTGCCATTCACCACGGTGGCTGCTCCAATGCTTGCTCCGGGAGCCATGTAGATGCTGTCAGTGGCGATCGAGATCAAGGCGCCCGCTGATGCAGCGTCTTTATTGATGAAGACGTAAATTGGAATTGGATTTTCCAGGATCATAGTTCGGATGTCGTCGGCATCATTTACAGCACCTCCGTAGGTGTCCATCTCGATGATAATCAGATCTGCATTTATTTCTTTTGCCTGTTCTAGGGCCAGCTTCACTCTTCGATTCATTCCAGGATCGATATCTTTATCAATTTTGAATGTGAAGATTTTATTGATTTCCTGCGTGTTTATCTGACTCATACCGATTGAGCTGATTGCAAACATTAGGAAAAGAAGCGCACTTAATTTTATTTTCATATTTGAGAAAGTCATTCGACCGAGAAAAGATACAAAATCATCTGCTAAACTGACTTTTTTTGATCGATTGTGCATACTATAGTAAGGCTGAAAAGGTTTGAAAGGTTTGTTTTCTAGCATAATTCTTGTTCCCTTCACATTTAGAAAATAATTTTAGATTTCGTTTCGCTTATCCCCCTACTTCCAAATAACTATGAGCTTTAAATCGACTTTCCTTCGATCAATTTGCCTTACTTTACCTCTATTTACATTGTTTTCAATGAGTTCCTTTGCTTCCACCATTGATTCGGTAGGAGTGGAGAAAGTAGGTGATCAGTCCTTTATTTTGCATGAAGTGGACCCAAAAGAGACACTTTTTGGAATATCCAGAAGATATCAGGCCGCTGTCGGTGACATTGTCAATGCCAATGCTTCTTTAAAGCAAGGGTTGAAAATCGGCCAAACAATACGTGTTCCTTTTATTCCAAAGTCGGAATTGCCAGCGGGTTCGGTATTACACAAAGTCATTCCAGGTGAGACTCTTTTCTCGATTTCAAAAAAATACGGAGTCACTGTGGATGAGGTGATGTCAGGCAACGAACTGAAAGGGAATGACCTGAGTGTAGGTCAATCCTTGGTGATCCAAAAGCCGATGATAGCGGAGGTCAAGCCCGCACCGACTGTGGTAGCAATCCCTACGACGACGTCCACAAGCCCAAAAACTGTAACTCCAGCTCCGGCCAAAAAGCCCGAAAAGGTAAAACCTGAGCCGAAACCTGCTGCTCCAAGACCTGAGGCAGTGCGACCATCCGAGGCAGCGGTGAGATCCACTGCTCCAATGGTTCCCGGCGACTGGATGTCTCACACCGTGAAGCCTGATGAGACACTTTTTTCGATAGCCAATCAGTATGGGTCCAGAGTTGAAGATCTGATCACTTGGAATGCCTTGAACTCAAACAATCTGAAGGCAGGCCAAACACTAAAAGTAGGTCGTGGCGCTCCCGAGGAATCAAGAGTTCCTGTCATCGGTACTCCAAAAGTAGTCTCCAGCATTGAAGAAATGAATATCGAACCAACGGCGGAAAACACATCAGGTGGCTTCAAAAATGTGAAAGAAACAGGTCAGGCAGAATTGATTGAAGGAACAGGTGGGCATAAAAAGTATTTGGTACTTCACCGCACTGCTCCAATTGGCACCATCATGCGTGTGAAAAACGAAGAAAACGATGTAACGATTTTCGCTAGGGTAGTAGGCGTGCTTCCACAAACCGGAGATAACTCTAAGCTGGTTATAAAACTTTCTCAAGCTGCCTTTGACCAATTGAAAGCAGTCAATGGAAGATTCCCGGTTGAGGTGATGTACTAAGGAGCTAGAAGATGGGAGACCGAAGATGTTAGACTGAAAACTGAATGCTGAGAACCATCCCTGAAGAATCCACTAATACTTATGATCTAATACTCCCTACTTCAAGTAATCCATTTCAATGCAAACAATTTAAAAAAGACCGTCAGGAAAGGCGGTCTTTTTCATGATGAACCTATAGCCACCGACTAGGTTTAATAAGGTAATTTTGGTTTATGCAAACCCAATGCTAATTTTGCATTATTGCTATGAATAAAGTCCAACTTATATTTCATCATATTTTCCGATTTATTTGGAATTTGATTTTCATCATTTCCTATCCAGTTTTGGCGACTTTTGGCCTACTGTTTATTGGTGTTACGTATGTTTTTTCATTGCTTTCGGGATTTCTGGCACGGATCAAGCCTGAGGGTAAGGCCGTTGTTTTGAAAGAATCTGAGTGGGAGACTCTTCCACTATCGGGGGATCTGATCGAGGCAAAACTATTCAAGCAAATCATGTTTGGCCCTGCGGGATTTAAGTTTCGAAGAACAGACGGCGTGCCTTCTATTCTTTCTGATTATGTGTTTGGCAAAAAAGTAAGAGTAATGGAAGAAGGATTTCTACTCGAAAAATGGAATTCCACTGATCCGAAAGAGCTACCTGATTTTGATATTTGCCTCTATAATCCGGATGAAGATTCCCTGAAATCTCTGACGAATATTAAATGCTTTGACTGGCATGTATCTGAAAAAGTCGAGAATGAGCTTTCCTTCAAATGGTTTGATGGAACTCAAGGTGGTGAAGTAAAAGTGGCACTTTGATGCAAGATTTGAAAGGTTTTTTGGATGAAAAAGTAGCGGAATACAATAGACCCGATTTCATCACCTTGGATCCAATTTCGATTCCACACCGATTTTCTAAAAAAGAGGATATCGAAATCTCCGGTTTTATTGCTGCTATACTGGCTTGGGGTCAGCGTAAAACCATTATCAATAAGTGTTTGGAGTTATTTGCGATGATGGATAATGATCCCCATCAGTTTATGATTCATCATTCTGAATCGGACCTGAAACCATTTTTAAATTTCAAGCATCGGACATTCAACGATATTGATACGCTTTACTTTATACATTTCTTCAGCTGGTTTTACAAAAATCACAAATCCTTGGAACAGGCTTTTTTGATCGGTCAGAATGGAGCTTCCGATGCGATGTACTCGATTTTGGTACAGTTTCACGAATTCTTCTTTTCGCTAGCCGATGCCCCAAGTCGTACTAAAAAGCATATTGCAACACCGCAGCGAAAAGCTGCTTGCAAGCGAATCAATATGTTTTTGAGGTGGATGGTGCGCTCAGATAATAAAGGTGTTGATTTTGGGATTTGGAATAAGATCAACCCCTCGCAACTGATTTGTCCCTGCGATCTGCATGTGGATCGGGTAGGCAGGAAATTAGGCTTGATCACCCGAAAGCAAACCGATTGGCAGACGGCGATTGAATTGACCGATAAACTCCGGGAGTTTGACCCCGGAGATCCAGTCAAATATGATTTTGCCTTGTTTGGGCTGGGAGTAGAGGAGAAGTTTTAGTGGAATTTCTTCACTTCCGGAGCATTAGCCACAGTGGAGAATTCACTCGCCATCCGCTCTGCATAGCTTTCCAGCAATTCCATTACACGTTTTTGATGCTTTGATTTGACGATCAGTCCGGCATGATATTCCAGCGGAACTCTGAAATAGACTTCTTGATCGTTAAAACTGCTCAGGTCGGGATGCTCGTACTTGGAGAGTGTAAGCAGGATTCCAGCATAATTTTTTGAAACTTTCGGTAGTTCATACTTTGAGCCTTTTGCAAGTCCGTCCTCTATTTTGGCCCACTCCGCCCAAAGATTAATAGAAGTAGCTGCTTCCACCATCTCTGCCAGATGCGCACCGCCAACTCGTGATGAGGTCTCCAGGAAATAGAGCTCGCCATCTTCTTTGCATTTGATGAATTCGGTGTGAGTAGCACCGGCTTTCATACCAAATGCTTTCATAATATCTGCGTTAGCCTTCTTGATTTTTTTCTCATCATGAGAGCCGTAAGTCACATTAGCCGACCGGAAGATTCCACCACCTTGGGAGATCTCCATGGGAGTAGAGAGGTATTTCGAGACTGCGCAAAAAATATTCTTACCATCTACCATCAAGCCATCCGCGTGATAAACATCGCCGGGTTTGAACTGCTCGACCAAGTAATAAAGTCGATTCTCTCCAAGTCGATCAATATTCTCCCACAGGGAATCTTTGTTTTCCACTTTGATAATCCCGTTTGCAGAGGCTTCAGATCTAGGCTTCAGCACCCAAGGAGCCGGAATATGATCTGCAAATTGGTTGATGTCCTCATCGTTGAAAAGAGGAGCGAAGGCCGGAACTTTGATCCCGGAATCTTCTGCCTTGATTCGCATGGCGAGTTTGTCACGGAAAAATCGGCCTGTTGTCTGACCCATGCCCGAGATCCTAAGATTTTCGCGGAGGTAGGTTGCTTTTTCTACATCATAATCATCCAAAGCAATGATACTTTCGATCTTGTGATCTTTCATCAATCCGCCTACGCCTTTCATCAATAGATCCAAATCCCAATCCAGATCCTGACCTGGCATATAGAAAATCTCGTCGATGTATTCAAATGCCCAAGGCTTATCTCTCAATTTCTCGGAGGTAATTAAAAAAACCCGATTGCCCTGTTTTTTCAGTGCTACGAGAAATGCGTTTCCCTTAAAAAAATTGGAAATGCAAAGAAAGGTTTTACCTGTTTGATCCATAGTTACATTTGATTTTCGATGAATTTAAGCAATAATCGAACGCCAAAAGCAGTTCCTGTTTTCGTTTTTGAAAATTCTGTATCGCCGTATGCAACACCCGCAATATCCAAGTGTGCCCATGCTTTGTGATCGTGGATAAAAGCTTCCAGAAATTTCGCTGCTGTAATCGCTCCGGCAATCGGTTTGCCGTGGTAGTTCTTTATATCAGCGATCTCACTGTCCATTTCCTTTCGATAGTTTTCCCACATCGGAAGTGGCCAGACTTTTTCGCCAACTTCCAATCCTGCTGCCTGAAGTTGGCTGATGAGGTCTTCCGAATTGGAGAACAACGCTCCGCATTCATATCCAAAAGTGGCCACACTACTACCAGTCAAAGTAGCCACATCAATGACTTGATCCGGAGCGTACTTTTGAATCAAATAGGAAAGTCCATCTGCTAAAATCAATCTGCCTTCTGCATCAGTATCAATCACTTCGATGCTGAGTCCTGCATGACTTTGGATGACTTCGCTTGGCAGGTACGCATCCTTGTCTACGGCATTCTCCACGGCGGGCACGATAGTAGTCAGATTGATTGGGAGATTGAGATCCGCAATTAATTGAGTTGCTGCCAAGACCGCTGCTGCACCACCCATGTCCGACTTCATATGAACCATGCCTTGCGTCTTGATATTCAAGCCACCGGTGTCAAAGGTGACTCCTTTGCCGACAAGGCCAAGATGTAGTTTGGCTTCAGGATGGCGATGTTCAAGAATGATGAATTTTGGTGGCTTTGCACTTCCTCTTGCCACTGCCAGAAATGCTTCGAGTCCCTCTGTCTTTGCTTTTTCCTGATCAAATATGGTAACCTGAAGTCCATTTTTACCTTTCAAATCTATTGCCCAATCTGCTAAAAAACTGGGTGTAAGTACATTTGGAGGAAGGTCGACTAGTTTGAAAGCTTCTATTTTCGCTTTTGCAATCTTATCAGCTCGATCCAAAAGGCTAGTAATAGTATCGATATTGGATTCGACCAACACGGTTATTTCCTTGAAATCTCTCTTTTTTTCTTTCTTGAAAAAGTCAGCGGTGTAAGCTCCCAATTGAAATCCGATCAAAGCAGATTCAATTAAGTCGGTATCTGAATCTTCCGGAAAATCCAGCAGAACGCAGTTGGAAATTAGATCTGCATTTTTCGAAAGTATTCTACGAAAGGTTTTTTCTACAGCATCCAATTCGGGCTTTTCACCCAGTCCGATCAGTAAAACCAATTGCTCCTTGTGCTGGAATACATAAGTTGTGTCCTTCTTTCCGGCAAACAGGGAAGTGTGGAGACCCATTCCAAGTTTGGATTGCAGTATTTCAGGCAACTGATTTGCCAAAACTGGGATAATTCGCAGGCTGTTTTGGGAAGTTTGGCTTCCCTTGAGTTCAAATATCATAAGTTGATTTAGTCTTTAGAATTACTGAAAAAGAGCCATTCGATGGCTTTGGGAAATTCGTCACTCCAATAGATTTCATTGTGCTTTCCTTCCATGTTGATGCTGAGCCGGACGGTCATTTTCCCTTGAAGTGTCTCTCTTTTCAGGAGTCGTTTTCTCAATTTGGTGACATGCCTGACCATGGTATCACTTTCATCGCCCCCGGCGTATAGATAAAGCCGAGTCTCAGATGGCTCGAAAAAATCCAGAAAACCAAGCTTAATTTTTGGAATCACCCACAGGGAAGGGGAGAAAACCATCAACTTCCCAAAGACTTCCGGGTAGATCAGACCTGAGAATATACTTACGAGACCACCCATGGAACTGCCTCCGATCCCGGTGGATTCCCGTTCGGGTTTAGTGCGAAAGGTTTTGTCCACAAAAGGCTTTAAAGTATCTGTCAGAAACCGGATGTATTTTTTGCCGTGACCGGTTCCAAGAAGTGTCCGTCCGACATTATATTCCTGAATTCGCTCGGATTCGGCATGCTCGACAGCGATAATGATGATCTTGCCGATGCCATAATCTGACATCACGGCTAGTTTTTTATCAATCTGCCAATTTCCAAAATCTGCATTTTCATTGAATAGATTTTGAGCGTCCTGAAGGTAAAGAACTGGGTAAGTTTCCGTGGAAGTGTCGTAATCATGTGGGAGCAAAGCCCAGATTTTTCGGGTTTTGTTAAGTTGGGGGATCTCAAATTCTTCAGAAATCAAGTGAATCTTTGGAAGCTGACTTGGTCGATACGGAAGCCAGTTTTTTCTCCATTTGGCCACTTTTTCGATGCGCTCCAGGTGTTCGTCATTCCAGACTCGATTGGGGGTTTTGTTTCCGTAGCGATCTATTTCTACTTCAGACCAGTCTCCTTTGGTAAACTTGTATACGAGTTCTGCTGGAAATTCTTTCTCTTCGGAAAATGTAAATTCATACTTGCCCTTAGCCATTTTCTTCATTAAAAACCGAAAATCCTGAGTAGCCCATTGGTTGAAGTTGCCGGAGATATATACTGGGCGGTCGTCATCTTCAGTCGTATTTAGAATGAGTTTACGATTTTTATTTAAAGTGACCTGCGTGCTATATATGTGTGCTTCTGTGTTCATTGTTGGGTGATTGCGGAGCAAGTCCTAAATGCAAAAATAAGGGTTCCATGATTAAAGTGTTTAAAAACCTTTTTTGTTAGATGGGTTCATGAGGGCGAAATCGAATTTCTTCAGGGTAAGGAAAAGCATGAAGTAATTCTCCCGCAGCAATTTTGCTTTGAATGGTAGACCAATGATTTGAATCAAATAGGCGCTCATGGTATTGGAGAAATTCCGCTTTGACATCCGCTCTCCCGATCATCCATCGCTTAAAATCGGCTGGGAAGACATCGTTTTTTGCAATCGAATACCAAGGTTCGGGCGCATAGATCTGTTCATAAGTCTCAGCTTTTGGCTTTTGTCGAAAATTCATGTCTGTAAGAATCTCAATCTCATCGTAGTCGTAGAAGATCACTCGATTCTGCCGGGTCAACCCAAAGTTTTTGGTCATCATGTCACCTGGGAATATATTGGCCTGCGCCATTTGTAACACCGATCTACCATAATCCTTTGCCACATTGATTCCTTCTTCCGTAGTACAGTTTTCCATGTATATGTTTAGAGGAATAAGTTTTCTTTGAGTATAGAGATGTTTGATAATCAGTTTATCATCGCGAATTTCGATCAGTGAATTCACCGTATTGCGAAACTCTCGAAGGAGCTCAGGGCTGATACTGTCCAAAGGAATGCAGAAATACTCAAACTCATGTGTATCCGCCATTCTGCCGACCCGATCGTGAAGGGAGACAAATTTGTACTTCGCCTGCACTTCCTGTCTTGTCATGCTCTTAGGCGGTTCGAAGTGATCTTTGATGAGTTTGAATACCAAATTGAGCGAAGGCAGTGTAAATACTGTCATCACCATTCCTTTGATTCCGGGTGCGATTTCAAATTTATCCTTGCTTTGGGCCAGATGAAGTAAGAAATCCCGGTGCAAAAGCGTTTTGCCATGTTTATTGAATCCGAGCGAATTGTAGAGTTCATGGCTTTTCTTGTGGGGAATGACCGAGCTCAAAAACGCTACAATCTGTGATGGCTTTGTGACCTCGACCATAAAGTAGGATCTGGTGAAGCTGAAGATATTGCTCATCATGTGAGGGTCAAAAATCAGAGTGTCCACAAATACACCTTTCGGCCCATGCATCATCGGAATGATAAATGGCATCCACTTATGCCCCAAATAAGTTCTGCCGATCAGATATGCCGCTTTGTTGCGGTAGAAAACCGGTTTCATAAGTTGAGTTTTGGTGTCAGAGGAGACGCGGTATCGACTCAGAATTACGTCCTTTACACTTTTGACCAAATGACTGATATCTTGCTCTTTGTCCATGAATGGTGCACCAAAGTCATAATCGTCCAAGATTTTGCGAATAATCTGCTCCACGTCCCAAGACGAGGGATAGGTTCGAAGTAAATCGCTATTCTCCGGGATTTCGCAAGAGTTGAAACCCTCCATCACAAACATAAATTCTTCGTTTATCAAAGTCTTTGGGAGGATTTTGCGGACTACCGAATTGAAAAAAGTCTCCGCCAGCTCGATGTTGTACGTCTCTTTAATAAGTGTGGAATAGCGATTTTTGATAAGTGCCCAACTTGAAGGCTCGGTGGCGTGCTCTTGCAGGATATCCCTGCACTCCTCGGCTAGTGGAATCAACACGTCTTTATATAGCCTCAATCGCTGAAGTTGATTACTCTTTGTGCCAAGCCAATCACGCTCCCTGAAGTGAATAGGTGCAAGTCGCGTGTAAGTATTGAAAAAGCCCATGTAGGTTTTAAAACCGCTCAGAATTTTCTCGGCAAGGGCTAACGCAAATTTTTGTGACATTTTCCTGAAGGGTAAGGGAACTTCTTAAAGTTGGAGAAATTTTTCTACCAAATAAAAAAAAATTTTTGACCAAAAATCACGTTTTAAACCTCAATTTCGCAGGGAGAATAAAATTTCGAAAATCTTTCGCAATCGATTGTTTGGAGTATATGAAAACATTTTCTACTTTTCGAAAGTATTCATTTCAGAATATCTACAATAGGTTTAATAGGTTTGAGAGCAGGAAAAGGTCGGGATTATATTCCGGCCTTTTTTGATTTTTACAGGGTTGGAGTTAGCTTGAGATTATAATTAATTTGCGTATGAAGGTTCCCAAATCGTCCCTTACTCTTTCTTGGTTTTCAGCGATCATCTTCTTAGTGCAGTTTGGATGCACTGGCAATTCTCTCGAGGAGCAAAAAATCAGCAATGGAATGTTGCTGGCTGACGAGGAAATATCGATGCTTAAAAATCAGCTTCACTTGGCTTTGGCACAGAAACAATCCTGGCATTCCCACTGGAAAAATATATTGGGACCATTCGATTCGTCCAGTTTTGAATTGGCGATGACGGATTCGATCGATCCAATGGAAATGCCCGAGCGAAATCCTATACTTTTTGATGATCCGCTGTTCCCATATCAGTTTGCTCATCCATCAGGCAACGGGACGATGGATATTTATAGCTACAAAATTGAAGCACAAGAGACTGTAGATCAGCCTTTTTTAAATCCTGATTCTGAGGTGGTTTGGTACCGTGCCGACGGGATGAAGGAGCGGCTCCTATTTATGGGGCCTTCGGGGATGTTTGAAGAAGGCGAATGGCTCAATGAAAACGAGTTCATTGTATTTGGCTATTTTCAAGAGGAGGAAGGATTCAGGCCGATGGCTTGGATTATTAACGTTCAAACGCATAAAATTGCTCACTTCAATCTCAGAGACCTTGTTAAAACCTATGAGCCGGATTCTTATTTAGATCAAAAAATCAAACAGGTATCCCTCGACTGAAATGGATTTTGATCTGGTGATTGAATTAATTCGAAAAGGCCTTACAAAACCACTTCCGGGTCAACTGGCACAAAAAACAATGTCGCCTCTACCGATTGATTCCAGAAGATTTGATTTCAATTTTTCTGAAAATCCAAGAAAGGGAGCAGTGTTAATCTTGATTTATCCGGAAGGCGGAAAGGCTTGTTTTCCGCTGATCAAGCGTCCAATCTACAAAGGTGTGCACAGTGGACAGATCGCTTTTCCGGGAGGGAAAATGGATCCTGAGGACAAGGATCTCTCTTTTACGGCCATTAGAGAAGCTTGGGAGGAAGTCGGAGTACTGCCCAAGGATGTTAATTTAATAGGACAGATTTCAGATTTATTTGTGCCTGCAAGCAATTTTCTGATCAGACCAATAATTGGATATGCAACCGGAAAGCCATCTTTTGTTCCCCAAATAAAAGAAGTGGATCGAATCATCGAAACGCCTGTGGAGCAATTGATTCACCTCGATACCAAAAAGCAAAAAATTCTGGAAGTAGGTGGAAGGATTAAGCTTGATGCACCATATTTTGATATCCAAAACGAAGTAGTCTGGGGTGCTACTGCGATGATTTTGGGAGAGTTTATCCAAATCTTAGAAAATGGCAGAAGTTAGTTTTTTTGGGGAATTTGGGCTTTTGTTGGTATTGTTGCAGACCCTAATCCAATCAGGCATGGAAGAAACCCCTTTTTTGACCAATGATGCAGTAGTTTTTGGACTATTGATGGCGACGCTTGCTTTGATCTTTGCGACTTCTTCGAGCAACAACTCCTTCTGGAAAAAATTCTATTCTGTCGTCCCAGTTGTACTGCTTTGCTATTTTATTCCAGCACTGTTCAATTCGTTCGGCTGGATTTCGGCCGACGCTTCAGGTCTTTACAAGATGGCTAGTCGGTATCTTCTTCCTGCTTCATTGGTTTTGTTTACCATAAGCATAGATATCAAAGGCATTTTGAAACTTGGACCAAAAGCCTTGACAATGTTTTTGGCAGGATCTGTAGGGATTATGCTCGGAGGACCACTGGCTTTGCTGACTGTTGGATCCTTTTATCCCGAACTGTTAGGTGGTAATGGTCCTGATGAAGTCTGGCGAGGCTTGAGCACGGTTGCTGGTTCTTGGATCGGAGGCGGAGCGAATCAGACTGCCATGCTCAAAGTATTTGAGCCAAGCAGTACGTTATTCAGTCAAATGATTGCTGTGGATGTCTTGGTAGCAAATCTATGGACTGCTGTTTTATTGTATTATGCTGCAAAGCCTGAAAAAATTGATCGCTTTTTTAGAGCCGATACCACCGCAATATATGAGTTGCGGGATAAAATCGCAGATTTCAGGAAAGGGATCATGAAGATTCCAACGCTATCTGATACGATGATCGTGCTTGGAGTAGGCTTTGGAGTTACTGGAATAGCGACTTTTCTGGCTGACATGATCGCCCCATACATAGGAGAAAATTACCCCCAACTGGAACAGTATTCGCTCAATTCATCTTTTTTCTGGATTGTGGTGATTGCGACTACGGTAGGACTGGGATTGTCATTCACCCGAGCCAGGAATCTCGAGGGAGTGGGAGCATCGCGTTTAGGAAGTGTTTTACTCTATGTATTGGTTGCGACAATCGGGATGCAGATGGATTTGGGAGCAGTGTTTGACAGTCCGGTTTTGTTTTTGGTTGGGATTGTGTGGATGATATTCCATATCCTGATTATGTTGATCGTAGCATACGTGATTAAGGCTCCCTTTTTCTATGTTGCCGTTGGCTCTCAAGCTAATGTGGGTGGAGCGGCATCTGCGCCTATTGTGGCTTCGGCTTTTGATTCATCACTGGCGCCTGTTGGAGTATTGTTGGCGGTATTGGGGTATGCAGTGGGTACTTATGGGGCCTATCTCTGTGCGTTGATGATGCAGCAAGTTTCCGGAATGTAATGAAAATAACGAGACAATTAATATTTGTATGTAATGGCTCCGATTGTAAAAAGGCGGGTGCAAAATCAATAGGCAAAGAACTAAAGGCTGCTTGTAAGTCTGACTCTTTGAAGGGTAGCTGTAAACTAATCAAGACAAAATGCATGGATATGTGCAAATCCGCGCCGGTGGTGATTGTCAATGATCAGTTTTTCAAAAAAACAACAGCCGCCAAGGTGATCGAACAACTAAAAAACTCCTGATTTTCAGGAGTTTTTTGGATTTAGAGTTTGATGGTTTTTACAGCGGTACCACTTGCGGTGACCATGAGCATTCCGTCTCGGATTGTTTCATAATCAAGGTCGATACCGATGATTGCGTTTGCTCCAAAATTACGAGCCTGCATCTCCATCTCAGCCATGGCAATGGCTTTTGCCTCGCGCAGGACGCGCTCATAGGCCGAGGATCTTCCTCCTACGATGTCTGTGATGCTTGCAAAGAAATCTTTAAAGACATTGGCTCCGATTATGGTCTCGCCTGAGACTATGCCTAGATAAGCTTCTACTCGGTATCCGTCAAGTGTGTTTGTGGTGGTAAT
>Ga0136560_1000429_pt1 | contig 20860 bp, 13 predicted proteins | sample AntRauMeHopE1497_FD_104925 | JGI IMG/M metagenome (GOLD analysis project Ga0136560, IMG submission 104925) | Saline lake microbial communities from Rauer Islands, Antarctica - Metagenome Hop E1 #497 | ecosystem: Environmental > Aquatic > Non-marine Saline and Alkaline > Saline | place... | reverse complement strand
TCGCCCCCTCGTCCCCGATGCCGTTGCCCCCCATGTCCAGGGTCGTCAGGCACTTCGACGACGACATGCCCTCGCCGATCGCCATCGCCCCCTCGGCCCCGATGCCGTTGTATGCCAGGTGAAGGCTCGTCAGGCACTTCAACGACGACATGCCCTCGCCGATCGCCATCGCCCCCTCGGCCCCGACGTTGTTGTCCCCCAGGTAAAGACACGTCAGGCACCTTGACGACGTCATGCCCTCGCCGATCGCCACCGCCCCCTCGTGCCCGATGCCGGCGCCCCCCAGGTCCAGGCTCGTCAGGCACTTCGATGATGCCATGCCCTCGCCGATCACCCTCGCCCCCTCATCGTAAATGCCGCTGTCCCTGAGGTTAAGGCTCGTCAGGCACCGAGACGATGACATGCCCTCCCCGATCACGAAAGCCCCAATGAAATCGATGACGTTGTCTTGCAGGTCCAGGCTCGTCATGCACATCGACGATGACATGCCCTCGCCGATCGCAATTCCCCCCTCGAGCCCGATGCCGTTGTCCGTCAGGTCCAGGCTCGCCAGGCACTTCGACGACGACACGCCCTCCCCGATCGCCACCGCCCCCTCGTCCCCGATGCCGTTGCCCCCCAGGCTAAGGCTCGTCAGGCACTTCGACGACGACATGCCCTCCCCGATTGCCACAGCCCCCGCGGCCCCGATGCCGTTGCCCCCCAGGCTAAGGCTCGTCAGGCACTTCGACGACGACATGCCCTCCCCGATTGCCACCGCCCCCTCGGCCCCGACGCTGTTGCTCCCGTGACGGATGATGTCTCCGCCGTCACCTCGCCACTGCCGCGCCATCGCAAGGCCCTCGAGCCGTCCCATCGCGCCCGCAAGAGCCTTGCAGCCCTCCGCATGGATGTGGTTGCCGTTCAGGTCTAGGTGCCGCAGCGATGCCGACTCGCGCACGGCCACAGCCAAGCGTGCGGCGCCTGTGTCATCGATGCCAAGCTGGCGAGCCCGCAGGCTCGTCACCGACCCCGCCAGCGCAATCGCCTCCTCCAGCGACCCCGCCATCGTCCAGGCCGTAGGCTCCGCGCTGCCATCCGATGCGTCACGCGCGGCTGCTGCTGCTGCCGGGGGCAGAGCACGTATTGCGACGGTTGCATCCTTGCCCCGGCTCGGCGCCGCGCAGCCCGCGACCGCCTGACTGGGTGGGGCATCTCCGTATGTTGTCATCTGTCCCGATGCCAGCGACGTGGGTCCCGCAGCGCCAGTCGTTGCGGCGCATTCAGCCGCAACTTTTCTCAGTCCATTGCCAGCACCGGGCTTCGAACCGGAGTCCCTCGCCGCCCCGTGAGCCGTCTCGGTGGACGCCTCGGTGTCGCTCATAGTCCAGGAGCAATGCGGTGACGGCACGACACACGCCGGGGGCAAGCCTACTGCCGCGGGTGTGGTTGAGACGGCACGGGACAACAGGGGCTCTGTTCGGAATTTGTCTTCGTCGGCCAAAGCTGCCTTGCCTGCCAGAGAGCAAGCACCCGAATCGTCACAACGCACCGGGACTCGTGCTCCAGTCACACGCGCACGACTGCGGGACGCTCCAGCGGCTCGCTGCGCAGCGAGACCCCGTTCACAGTGTTGACCACTACCGTTGACGTTCTCGTCGGCGGCTCACAGCCAACCTGGCGGTTCCCGAGGGCGAGCGTGTCCGGCATTTCAAATCCTAGCGTGTTGAGCAGCTGAACGGTTCCCGGCGCGGACACCGTGATCCGGAACAGCGACGGAACGAACTGCGCGTAGCCTGCGGGATACGACGAGTTGTAGGCAAACGGGCACGCGTTGCCCCCGTACCCGAACATGGCGACAGCCGACCCTGCGGGCGCGGCCGAAACCCAGAGCACCGGGAACTGGCCCTCGGACTTGAGGCCGTAGATAAGGACTGTCCCTGCGCACGCGTCGACCTGGGTGTTGGCCTCGCCGGTGGCGTGCTCGGTGTTCAGGTGGTAGAAGCGCACCTCTGAGGCCGCCCCCAGCCCCGAGAGCAGGACGTGACGGTACGACGGCGCCTCGTGCCCCGTGTCCCCGAAGAACACGGTGAAAAGCTCCGCCGACCAGGCAGGGCTGGCGGCCCTTTCGTCGCCAGAAGCCGCACCCGTCAGCCACAGGAGCGGCAGGACGGACAGCTGGGGGGCGGCGTCACAGGGGGCGCCTCCCGGCCTCACCGCCCCGTCCCTGCACAGGTACTGCGTCCAAACGGTCGCCTGGCGGTGTCGGAAGCCCACGGGGGGCGCCGCTGCCGCATTCGCGACGCCCTGGCGACGAGTCCCGCCCCTTAGGGTGCCAAGGGGCCCGGTATCCGACGCTGCCATCAGGACGCGGATGCCCGAGCCCCACGCCGCCGTCTCGTGCCACAGGCGCACTTGGAGCATGCCCACCGTGGTGGGGACGCCGGCCGGGGCGCCGGGGGCCGAGGGGCCCGCCCGGGTGCCGGCGCTCGCCGTGATGACCCAGTTGCCGGTCGAGGCGGCGGCACCGCCCCGCCCCAGCGAGGGCATCGGCACGACGTGCGTGGACCACGACGAGGCGCCGATGAGGGCGCAGCCGGGGGGCACCGAGAGGCCCCGGGAGACCGCAAATACGCCGCGGCCGAGCATCACGACGCCCGCTCCCGTCCCCGCGCCGCAGGCCTCGTCAATGGCCGCCTGGATGGCGCCGGCGTCATCCGTGGTGCCGTCCCCCGCCGCCGCGGTGCGGCCGGGGCCGGCCACCTTGGCAAGCACCGCCCCCGGCCACTCGAACGACGGGAACGCCTCTGCGGCGCCCCAGCCGTGTGACGTCAGGAGGCCAGGGGGCGGTCCCGCCGCTGAGGCGACGGCGTCGACCGTGGGCGCAAAGGTCCGGTTCCACGCGCCAGGGCTGGACAGGGCGAGCGAGGACGTGAGGAAGGTGACGTTGAGCATGCGGGCGGGGTCCTTCGACCGGTTCCAGTCCATTGGGGGCGGCTCGACGGGGACGACGGCGTCGCGAAGGTGCGTCCAGCCCGAGGGCGGGCCGGCGGCGGGCGGCACGGCGAAGCGCAGCGGGTGGGCCGGGGAGGCCCCCTCGGTGGCGGCCACGAGGACGGTGGACGCCCCGCGGACCCAGAGGTTGCGGGCCGCGGCGGTGCGGCGGGTCCAGACGGCCGAACCGTTCCCCGCGTCGACGATCGAGTCCACGACGGTCAGCTGCCCCTGGTAGGCCACCGCCTCGTCGCACCAGTCGTCCCCGACGGGCGTCGGGCACTCCCCGCCGGCGTCAGAGCCGACCGCTGCGGCGACGTCGCACGCCTGGACCACAGCAGGGATGCCGCCCCGAGCGCCCGGGGACGCCGCGTCGCGCGTGACGTTCGCAGCGACGAGCGTCACGCTCTGCATGCCGTGGAGGACGATGGCGGCGCAGGCCTGGCCGCTGAGGCGGAGGCCCGTCACCGTGCTCTGCGGCTGCGTCCCCCTCGCATCGATGCCCCACCGCCCGCCCACCACCGTGAGGCCGACGTTGGCGCCGCCCGACCCTGGGAGCCCCGACACCCCGAACAGGCCGTCGCCGGCTCGCACGGTGACGTCCTCGAGGCCCGAGCCCTGCGCGGCCCGGAGCCTGACCCCGACGGCGCCGCGCATGCCGGGCGGGACCTCCACGTCGAGGGCCATGACGACCTGGTTCATGTTCACGTTGGGCTGCAGGTGCTCCCGCTCCTCCGTCGTGGCCGCCACGTCGCACGACACGTTGAGGACGGGGCGCGGGGACGACGCGGAGGCGAAGCCGGGCGCGGAGGGCAGCAGCCGGATGACGGCGCGCTCCCCCGGACGGGACGGGTCCGCCTGCCCGCGGAGCGACGCCGGGGCCGCGCGGCCCGGGGCCTCGCCGACGATGAGGCCGTCGGGGGTGACGGTCGCCCCCGCCGCGGCTCTGCCGAACTGCACCACCTGCAGGGTGCCGGACACGGCGTAGGTGCCCGCGGGGAGGAAGGTGACCAGGCCTGCGGCCCGGCCCCAGGCGATGGCCGCGTTGAGGGGGAGGGTGGCGTCGGCCACGCCGTCGCGGGGGGCGTTGAAGGGGGGCAGGGTGACGTCGACGATGCCGCGCGCCGACGCGTTCAGGCTGTGGGCGTCGCCGAGGGACGCTGCAGCGGCGTCGACCATCGCGCCGTCCGTGTACGGCTCCAGGACTGCAGGGAGGACGCGGTCGGGGAGCTGCGTGGCGGCGGAGTACGACCCGAGGGCCACCTTGGCCCCGGCGGCGCCGTCGGCGACCACAGTCATCGCGAGGCGGGACCGGCCCAGGGCGCCCGCGGCACCCCATTCCTGCCACTTGAGGTGGTGGTGCCCCCCGCCGCTCTGGCCGGGGACGCCCCCGCAGAACGTGGCAGTCGACGCGTTGGACGAGTCGAGCCGCAGCTCCAGGGACAGCCCCGCCACCGACCCGTTCGCGGAGACGCACGCCGCCGGCACCGGGCTGGTCGCCACCACTCGCGTCGCGGCTCCGGGCTCGGGAGGGCGCTGCCAAGTCACCACGGTCGGCGCCCCCGCGCCGACGAGCACGTCGACCCCGACCGCCGCCACCGCGGGGCCCGCCTGGTGGCTCCCTCCGGGAAGCGCGGGGCCAGACGCGAGCACCGCCTCGGCGGACGCCTGGTAGCCGACCGAAGCGTTGAGAGCAAGGAGGGCGAACCTGGCACCGCCCGCGGCCCCGGACGCGTCAAGCACGGCGGAGATGTTGCCGAACCGGTGCACGATAGGGTCGGCGAAGAAATTGAGGGCAGGCCTAGCCGTCATCAGGCCGCACGCCTGCGGCGCCGGTCCCGCGGGAGCGCCGATCATCAGCAGGCTGTCCCTGTTGAACGTGCACCCTCCGTCGGAAATGACAGGCGTGTACACGCGGCTGAATGTGTCCGAGCAGACGTCCACGATGGGGCACCCCTTGAACGTGTCATTGAACCTCCACGGCCAGGTTGACTGAGACCCGTCCAGCGCTCGCAAGATCAGCCGATTCCCGAGCGGATCGACGGCCACGTAGTCGCCCACGACGTCGGGTGCCCACGTACACTCGCCATCGGGCGAGCAGACGGGGGAGGTGGCGCTCCCGGACGGCTGGAAGCCGACCGAGCAGCCCTTGCACTTGAAGGCGAACGGCCTCACGGGCTCCCATCCCGGCCCAACCATCTGGCTCGCATTCGGAGTCGAGAGCATGCTGTACTCTAGGTCAAACCAGCCGCTGCAGGAGCGCAGCGTCATGGCAAGGGCCAGAGCCACCTGCCATCGCATCTTGGAGTTCCGTCTCGGTGGTGCAGCACGCAGCGCAGCGACAGCGAGGCACCGAGCGGTTGTGTGCCAGTGAGCGCCAGAGCGTAAGGAGGCGCGCTCAAGTGCTGGGGCACTCGTTTCTGGCGGGATCCGATCTTGTGGACAGACAGAGCAGCTATCGCGCGCGGCAGGCGCAGATGGGGCCATGCCACTGCTCAGATCAGCGGCGGGAGCGGAGGGTCATGCCCGGGCGTGCTGGGGACACGGGGACGGGCGAGCGGCCCTCGTAGGCGGCCTCAACGGACTTGGTGAGGACCTCCACGATGTGCTCCATGTCCTCGAGGTCCATGGCGGCCGAGACGTGGACGCGGATGCCGTTCGCGGGGGCGAAGGCGTCGGTGACGAGGTACCTGGAGCGCGCAAAGAGCACGCCGTGCTCCGCCGCGTCGGCCAGCACCCGGTCGATGTCGTCGTCCTCCACGCCCTGGAAGCGGCGCCTGGCGGGGCGCGCGCTGCGGGGGGCGTACTTCCAGTGGGGCTCCTCCTCCATGTCCCCCGCGGAGCGCGCGGCCTCGATCCTGGCAACGTCGTTGGCGGGGCGGTCCGAGTGCCACGACAGCCTGACGTGCACGACGGGCGACTCCTTGAAGCTGCTGACCACCTTGAAGCGGCCGCGCGCCTCGTTGAGGAGGCCCCACAGCGTCTGCGCGTTGGCCCTGAGGCCCTCGCAGATCTCCGGCTTGCTGCTGAAGCGGTTCAGCGCCTCCTCGGCGGCCACGCAGAGAAAGGGTGGCAGGCTCGCGCTGAACACGTAGCCCGCCCCAGACAGCCGCTGGTGGTCCACCACCTCGTCGTTTCCGACGCAGAAGCCGCCGACGGAGCCCATGGACGTGGACATGGACCCGAGGGTGACGTCAATGTCCAGCGCTGCGGGGACGGAGGGGCGGGAGGGCGGCCGGGGGTCGTGGGCCGGGCAGCGGGGTGGCGGGCGCGCGAGCTGGGCAGGGCGGCACGGGCAGCGGGGTTGCCTCACGGTCGATTCCAAAGTGCTCCGCGGTTCCGCGGCCGCGCTTGCCCAGGACGCCGAAGGCGAGGCTGTCATCGAGGATGATGCGGACGCGGTAGCGGCGGGCGACGCGGAGGACGTCGGAGAGGGGGCAGATGTCGCCGCGGTTGGCGTAGAGGCCCTCGACGACGATGAAGTAGCGGCGGGTCCCCGTGGCCACCTTGCCGCAGACGGCCTGCGGGAGGGGGGAGACGGTGAGGAGGAGGTCGCGTGGCCGCCGTGTCGGGGTGTCGATTCCGGGGGCACGGGCGGGGCGGGGCCGGGGGCGCGCGCTCCGAGCCTGGTCTCACCTTGACTGCCCGCTCGAGGTCGCCGACGTCGTTGTGGCGGAAGCGCTCGATGCGGCTGCGGGAGAGGGTGCACCCGGTCTGGACGGCGTGGTTGACCCCGTCGTCGAGGAAGATGACGTCGGAGCGCTTGGAGAAGGCGGGGATGGCCGATGCCACGGTGGCGGTGCCGTCCGAGTAGGTGATGGTCTCGCTGCAGCCGAAGACCTCGGCGAGCCTCGTCTCCAGGGACAGGTGGGCGTCCGTGGTGCCGTAGAAGCCGCGGGGGCCGCAGGACCCGACCGTGTACTTTTCCAGCGCCGCGCGGGACGCCGTCTTGACCTCGTCCGACGCGGCGAAGTTGAGGAAGTCGCATGAGGCGCAGTTGAGGAGGTCGGCCGAGGAGCCGCGGATGCGGACGGTCTTCTCGCCCTGGGAGTCGATGACGATCGTGCGGCCGCGGGCGGGCTTCGTGCCGCGAGGCGCCGGGGGCACTGCGGCCGGGCAGTGCAACACGGGCGGGGTGGCAGATAGTGGAGCGGGCGGCTGCTCCGGCTCGCTGGGTCTCCTGGGCCTGGCGAGCGGCGCGCCCGCTTCGGCGGTGCGGAGAAACTCTCGCCAACGTCACGCCAGGGCCCGCGCACGCGGCATCGGCTCACCGAGGGGCTCGGGCATCCAGTCTTCGATCAAATCCTCCTGCTGGGCCGCGGAGAGGCCGCTGCGAACAGGCAAGGGGAGCGAGGACCAGGCCACGCCGGAGCGTCGCCTGAGAGCGCACCGCTGCCATTCCGGCTGGGCGACCCGGGCCGGGACTCACCTGGCCTTGAGAACACCCTTTGGCTTTGTGAGAAGCCACGAGGCAAAGATCACAAAGAACACGCTGACCCGCGTGGCTGCAACGATGGGCTGCTCCTTCGCAAACTCCTGGAACCTGCGGAGGGCAGCGTGCGGGGCATGGTGCACCGCCACGACGGTAAATGAGCGCGGGGCACGCCGTGTACCGCACGACAGGCGCCGAGCTTAACCTGTTCGGGGCCGGGCAACTCGGCCCCGGGCTCACTGGGCCACCCTGTCCGGCAGCGCCTCCACTTCAGCATAGACCCGCGTGGCGTTGCTCAGGAACGTCTGCGGCACCACCGGCAGTAAATGCGCGACAAAAACACCATCAAAGCAGCGGGCTGGGGCGCGGGCTGGCCGCTTGCGTCACGGTCTAGGCCATTCCGGCTCACCACCGCCTGGTTCAAGAACATGCCGTACGACTTGGCCGTCTCCTGGAAGGCCACTGTCGCCTCCGTGGCGTTGCCCATCCAACGCGGGACAACCTTCTCCAGCTGGTCAATCACGGACGGGGGCACAGCTGCCGCCTCGCCGTTGTTGCCACCCGCCGCTGCTGCCAGGGCGGCACTGGCGAGCAAGGCTGCCACAAGCAGGGCCAAAATCGACCTCATGATCACCTGGCGTTCGCACAACCCGTAGGCCGCTGTGCCCGGCCGCCCGCGAACCTTCCGGGCGGGCTTGGTCGACGCCTCGTGGTGCAGTCAGCCAGCTCTGCCGGACGATCGGCGAGCGCTGCCGCCCCCTGTGTTCTCCTTACGACGGGCTTCACCGCCCGAATGTTTGTGTGATGACCAATATCTAACAGAGCCCTTGTTGACTGTGTTCTCCCCCAACCTGCACGTTGTGCCTGTGCTGGAACCGTCGGGCGGACGCACCCTCGCCTGCTAAGCCCCTCTGCTAGCTCCCTGGTGACAGACTGCTCAGCGCAGCGCTCCAGACCCGGCAGCCGGTGAGGAACGCCGCGTCTTGACAACCGCCTCCGGTCCGCCGGCCGCAGCTCGGGGGCGCCTGCGGCATGTGGGGCGCCTGTCTCGGCTCCTTTTGACGGCTGCACCTTCAAAGCACAACGCGGCCACCGGCCATGCTGTCTTGGGCGGGACGCAGGCGGTGCCGCCCGACGATCACGTCCCCCACCGTCCTACTTGTTTCCCTCTGTTCCGGCCGGCGCAGACATGGCAGCGGCGCCGATCTGGCCTCCCGCAGACGGGTCCGATACACTTACTCCGCGGACGGCCGTGACGGGCGCGGGGTCCGCCCAGCAGGCCTCGCGGGGGCAACCACCTCAGCTTGGAGTTTCTGGAAGCACCGAGGCCGAGCAGCTCGAGGCGTGGCGCAGCGAGGGCTGGAACATCCAGAAGCGTGGGTCGTCCGAGGTCAGGTCGCGCCGCGGAAGCGCGGAGGACCTCCCTGCCGCGGCCCGGGCGGTGGTGCCCGCCGCAGAACGTCGGGTCGGCTCGGCTCCAGACCGGGCCTCCCGCCCGGCTGGCGTCACCGACCTGCGTCTCTCGCACGACGGGTCCCCCGAGCAGTCAAGCAGGCACGCGGCATCACCACCCGGCGTGACAAGGGTGCCGTTCGGCGGCTCGTCCGGCCGTGACACGGGTGATGCCACGTCTGGCCATGCGGCGTCCTCAACCGGCGCCGCCAAGGGGAGGCGCGCCCCCCCTCCGCCACCACGCCACCCGGGTCAGCGCACCTCGTTCACCGAGCCCGCTCAGGACGGGCCGCACGACCGCCAGGCCGACTGGGGCGAAGCCGGCGACGGTGTGGGCGAGAGCGAGTATCCTTCGCCAACGGACCCCCGGAGCTGGGCCGCCGCCGGGTGGTCCGAGCCTGCCGCTGCCCGCGGTGGGGCCGGCTACGACATCGGCTTCGCGGCCGGCGCCTTTGGTGGCGCCGCCGCCCCCAACCACCCCATCTTCGCGCCCGCGTCCAGGAGCTCCAGCCACTCGGACGGAAACCTCATCATCGACGACGAGGACGACGACGGGGAGAGCGGCGGGCTGGAGTCCGTCGACGGTGAGCCCGCGCGGCGGGAAGCGCCTCGGCTCTGTGCCGCGTGCTCGGCCGCTTGCTGGCGGTGCGAGCGCCCAGCCACTGCACCCGCTGCCTCCTCGTCCCCCTCACCGTGCCCCCGCAGATGCCCTCCGTGCGGAGGAGTCCGTCGCGACGTCGGTGCTCGAGCGCCGCGGCCTGGACAAGCGCCGCCGCTGCCACCGCCGCCGTCTCTCCGACGGCGCGCTGTCGGCCGTGGAGCACGAGCCCGAGGTGATGCACGTCGACTACACGCCCGTGACGGCACGCCGGCCCATCGACAGCCGCGCGGCGCTCCGCCCGCACTCCATGGGCCGCACCATCAAGCTGTTTATCACCATCACGGCGTACAACGAGGGCGGGAAGGAGCTCCACCAGACCCTGCAGGCCGTGGCCACGAACATGGGGCGGCTGAAGGAGATCTGCGGCATCTCGTGGAAGGAGGTGCTCATCCTCATCGTGCAGGACGGCCGCGAGAAGATGGCCAAGACCATGGAGGTCTTCCTCCGCAAGAACCGGCTCTGGGACCGGCGCATGCTGCTGGCGGAGCATGAGGGCATGCCCGTCACGTGCCACGTGTTCGAGCGCACCGTCAACCTCGTCAAGAGCCGCACCACCCGGGAGTACTTCCCCTCCATGCAGGTCGTCTTCGCCGCCAAGGAGAAGAACGGGGGCAAGCTCAACTCCCACCTCTGGGCCTTCTCCGCCTTCGCCCGGCAGTTCCAGCCCGAGTTCCTCCTCCTCCTCGACGTGGGGACCATGCCCCGCGAGTTCGCCATCGCCCGCATGATCAACGCCATGCAGGTGAACCCGCAGGTCGCGGGCGTGTGCGGCGAGATCGCGGTGCACGAGCCCAACTACGGCAGCTTCGTGCAGGCGGCCCAGGCCTTCGAGTACGCCATCCAGCACGTCCTGGACAAGTCATTCGAGTCCATCTGCGTGAGTCGCGTCGCCGACGCGCACCGGGGTGCCATCCCCCCCGACCATCCCGTCGCCTCCCTCGTGCCGCTCAGCCCCCCTACCCCCTGGCCCTCCTGCGCTCGCAGGGCTTCATCGGCGTGCTCCCCGGTGCATTCAGCGCCTACCGCTGGAAGGCCATGCGCGGCGAGCCGCTCAACCAGTACTTCCTCCTCGAGGAGATCCCCTTCCGCGAGATCGACCCTGCCGTCGCCAACATGTACCTTGTGAGCCGGCGGGTGGCCGGGAGCGCGCGCGCGCGCGGGGCCGGGCCCACGGTGCCGCGCCGCCGGGCAGTCTCGGCCTGACCAGCTCAGCTGCACGCCCGAGCGCCCGCTCCCCCCTCCCTGCCCCCCCCTTCGCCCCGCAGGCCGAGGATCGCGTGCTCTGTTACGAGCTGGTCGCGAAGCGCAACCGCAACTACACGCTGCACTTCGTCAACGACGCCGTGGCCGAGACGGACGTCCCGACCACCCTCGTGGACCTCATCAAGCAGCGCCGCCGCTGGCTGAACGGCACCTTCTTCGCCCTCATCTACGTGCTCCTGGGCTTCCCGCGCCTCCTGAGCCGGTCCAGCCACAGCATCTGGCGGCAGATCGCCCTGACCCTGCAGTTCATCTTCAACTTTGGCGGCATGCTCATCTCCTGGTTCGGCATCGGCTCCCTCTTCCTCTCCTTCTTCCTCATCTACAAGCTCGCCTTCGAGCAGGTGGGACCCGCGGCGGGCAGCGCCATCATGTGGGCCTTCAGCAGCACGTTCATGATCATCGTCCTCGCCCAGCTCCTCCTCGCGCTGGGGAACAAGCCCCACGAGGTCGCGAGAGTCTACTACGTGCTGGCTATGGGCATGGGCGTGATCATGTACTTCTCCATCGTCCTCTCCGCGTGGCACCTGGGGCAGGGGAACCTTCCGATCATCGTCCTCGTCGCCGCGTCCTCCAGCTTCTTCGTCTACGGCGTATGCTCTGCCCTGCACTGGCGGCTGGACGTCATCGTGCTCTCCATCGCGCAGTACATGTTCATGCTCCCCACCTTCGTCACCTCCTTCGCCATCTACTCCTTCTCCAACCTCCAGGACATCAGCTGGGGGACCAGGGAGGGCGGCCTCCGGCGGCAGGGCGTCGAGGAGATCAAGGCCGGCGACGAGAAGGAGGACCGCCGGCTGTACGACGCGGACGACAACATCAGCGGCTCTGACTGGGAGGGCAGCGAGTACAGCAGCGACGAGGAGGAGGAAGCCCGCGCCCGCCTCGCAGCGGCCGTCCAGCCGGGCGGCTACCCGCAGGGCGGGTACGAGGGCGGCTGGGCCGTGCCGGTGCAGCCCCAGTTCGCCCAGCATGGCTACCAGCAGCAGCAGGTGCCCTTTGCGCAGCAGCCGGGCTACGGCGCCGCGGCGGCTCGTCCCGCTGAGGCCGTTTCCTCGCCCGTGGAGATGCTGGCAGGGGACCCGACCTCCGACTCCAAGGCCGCATACATGGGTGGTGGCGCGCCCCTGCCCGGCGGTGGCGTCGCCCCGGCCGTGGGCCCGCGCATGAGCCAGGCGGGAGCCGGCGTGGGCATGGAGGGCGTGGACATGATGGTTCCGGCGACGCCCGATGCTCCGGGGCCGAGGCGCGCGCAGTTTGCGCTGCCCTCGGTGTCGTACGAGAGCAGCGAGGAGAAGGTCAAGGTGACGGGGGGCGTGACCGAGATCCTGTTCCGCGACGACGACGCCGACGGGGAGGTGGACACCGACTCGGAGGCGGAGGAGCTCGCAGGCCAGGCCATGGCCGAGGCGGCGCGGCGCGCCGAGGCGGCCCAGCTCGTGTCAGACAACGACCGGCGGCTGCGCATCTACGAGAAGGAGAAGGAGGAGCTGCGGATGAAGTTCATCGGCTTCCGCACCCGCATCATGGTCCTCTGGATGTTCTGCAACTGGTTCGCCGTCACCGCCCTCCTCAACTGGCAGCGCATCAACGACTTCGCCTACGTCGTCGCCTACCTCGCCTTCTTCAGCCTCTCCTACCGCGCCTTCGGGGCCGTGTGGTACATGGTGGAGAAGTACTTCAAGCGCTTCTGGGGCGCCGCGTGCTCCCCGTGGTGCTGCATCCGCTGCTGCTGGGAGGTGCACCGCTCGGCCAAGTTCGACAACGTCGAAAACCTGACGGGGGTGAAGCGCGCCGTCGCGCAGGGGTACACGAACGACGACGACGACCAGTCGTGGATCTCCGACGGCTCCGTCGAGCGCCGCGCCGAGGAGCGCTGGGGGCGCTGGAGCGACGTGGGGGACCCCGACGACTCGGACCAGGAGGACGACGACGACGGGGCCATGGTGGACGACACTATGGCGCCCGAGGCCAAGACGGGGGTGTTCTCCGCCGAGGTGACGGACGCAGGCCTGGCTGGCGGTGCCGTCGGCCTGGCCGACGAGGACGACGACGGCGACAGCGTGGTGGACCTGGCCGAGCAGCTCCGCGACGCGGAGGCGGCCACCTCCAGCGCCCTCGCCCAGATCCAGGCGCTCGACGGCAAGCCCGTCAAGGGCGGCTCCGAGGCCACTGACCTCGAGCAGGAGCTCCGCGACGCCGAGGCAGCGACCGCGAGCGCCCTTGCCCGCATCCAAGCTCTCGACGGCAAGGGCGGCTCCGAGGCCACTGACCTCGAGCGGGAGCTCCGCGAGGCCGAGGCGGCGACCTCATCGGCGATGCACAAGATGGACGCCCTCAGGGGCACGTCCGGCGTCGCTCGGCAGGAGGAGGAGGAAGAGGAGATGGTCGACATCAGCGCTCTCATCGCCGACGGCAACAGCGCCGCGGGCTCGGCTCTTGCGAGCGTGGACGCGCTTGGCCGCGCCCTGGGATCCTCGCACGGCCTGCGGACCGAGGGGGCGTCCCGGTCCAGCGCCAAGCGCCTGACCACGCGGGGGTCCGCCGAGGCGTGGCCGGAGACCCCCCACGGCACTGCCGGCACCACCACGACGCAGAGCGGGGAGGTGAGGGTCACCACCACGATGACGACGACCACCACCACGACGAGGCACGACCACCACCACGAGTCGTCCTCCTCGTCTGCGTGGCAGCAAGTGAACCCTGCGGGGGTGGCGGAGAGCCCGAGCGAGCTTGTGGCAGCGGCCGCCGCGAGCGCGCGGTCAAGAGAGGCCCACCCAGCGGAGGCCATTGATGAGGACGACGATGACGACGATGATGATGACGACGACATGGTGGACCTGAGCGCGATGCTCCGCGAGGCCAATGCGGCAACAGCCTCGGCCATTGACTCTGTGGACGCGCTCCGCAACAACTCGACGCCGTCCCGCGGACTAGGCGCAGAGGCTCGCCGCTCCGCGCGGACGAGCGTCTCGTCCCACACCAGCGGGGGCACGCTCGATCCCTCAGCTGCGGTGGCGGCGGCCGTGAGCCACGGCGAGCACGAGGACTAGTGAGACCCTTCGGATCCGGCTCCGTGTGCTTGGCAGCTTCGTCTGGTTCATTTCAGGGCGCGTGACTTGAGTGCTACAAGAATGTGCGTCGTGTGCCCGTGATCAAAGCCCCGAGGGCATCTGCGGCGAGGCGGAATGCGCGGTGGCGCGGTGCACTCAATATTGGCGCGTTGCTCAACCTCAGGCAGACAGACCCGGGCCAACGCTCGCCCCCTGCAGCGACACGAGGAAAGGACATGCGTCGGTGCCCGACCTCCAGAGCCGCCAAGCAATACCAGTCGGGTCTTCCTTGTAGCCCGCTGGGTGCTGGGGCCAAGCGTGCCGCGAGAAGGCGCCTCGCGGTGACAACAGCTGACGGAAGCTTCTGGAGTTTCCGTCAAGTCACCCTTCCTTGACTTACCGCTCCCACAGTTGGCAGCAGCGATCCGCGGCCCCAACCTCGAAGCAAAGCACACTTGAGACTTCAGAGGCCCTCTTCGCGAAAGCGTCTCCCGGGCACTGCGCTCCGTGGCCGTGCACGCGCCGCGAAGCCAACGGCAGCTCGTCGATCGGCCACGTTCGAGGCCGCCGAGAAGCCGCTTCCTTCAGGCCAGGTGCCTCCTGCCGCCCCAGGCAGACACAGCACTGCCTGGTTTCTTCCCAATCGTCATGGCGGTCCGACCTGTCCGAGGGCAGTCGCCGGACAGCGAACTGGCACGGGCAACAAACCGCAGCCTGTCCCTTTATCCTCCGTCCTCGGCACCCGGCGCGTCCCCAGCCGACCGGCAGGTTCAGCTGGAGCGAGCGACCCAGTTCGCTGTGGGCGCCGCGCAGTCATCGTGGGGCGCGCTGCCGGCGACGGCGGGAGGCCACCTGGTTGGTATGGCGACGAGCTCGTCGCTCCAAGTTATGGGCCGCGCCGGCGGGCCGATGGGCTCGATGCCCATGATGGCCGATGACAGCCATGGATCAACAGACTCTTACGGCCTGCCGCCGGCTGGGCCGGACAGGTCGCCGCCGGCCATGCATAGCATTCGAGGCTGGACGGGCTCGGCGTCGACGTCGCCGCCCGCTCACCCGCCCCGCGGCTTTCCCCAAGACGACGCCACTGGCGCCCCGTTTGGCGCCGATTACGCCGCAAGGGGCCACTTTCAGGGACCAGCGCCCCCACAGGGCTATATCGGCGCGCCGCACGGCTTGAGCCCGCCCGCGGGAGTCGACACGCTCGGCTACGGAATGCGCACCCCGATGACGTACGGAGGCACCGCACCCGTCGGCGGCATGTCGTTTGCCGGTTCCATGGCATCGGCCGGGTCTTTTGGCCCCGACGAGGGCCGCATGGGGAGGGGAGGGCACCACGCCGATGCCGGCATGCGTGTCGCCGGCCTTTCTACGGCCACCTCGGCGTCCGGCTACCACGCCAAACGGATGAGGGAGATGCCGTCCGAAGGTTCATCCGCCGGAATGGCGGCCATGGGGTCGTTTGGCGTCCCTGGAGGGCCGGGTCGGATTGCCGACACGTCGATGGCTTCGGCAGGTGAGGACGCCTCGTACGAGCAGCAGCGCCGCCAGAGGCTGGTCGGCGTCCTCAGCAGCGCGCTTGCGGGCAACCGCGACTCGCTTGCGTTCGGCAAATGGGTGTTCCTGCCGCCGCACCACGTCGGGGTCATCCCGGGAGTGCAGGCCGCCGTCGCCAACGAGGCGCTCGTGCTGAGCCAGGAGGACCTCCTCGGCCTTGTTTCTTCCGCGATGCGAGGCCAGGGGTCCCAGGCCGGCGGCGTGCCGCACTTCGGCGCGGAAGCCTCGGCGCGCCGCGACGCGCCCCGTGCCCCGCCCGGTCCCATCGTCGCCGACGGCTCCATCGAGTCGCTCCCGGCACATGACTACGGGTACGCCTACGGCCCGCGCCCGCGCCCCGCGGCAGGCCAGCGCCCGTCCCCGCTGGGGGAGAGTCAGCGGCACGTCATGGGTCCGCACGGACACGGGATCGCCGCCGCCGCCGCCGCGTCGCGGCCCATGCCCGGAGGATCGTCCCAGCCCCGCCGGCGGACCACGCCCCCTTCGATGCACCGCCCGCTGCCGGGGGCGGCCGACCCGACCCGCAAGCGCGACCGCGAGGCCGGCGCCTCCTCCTCCTCCTCCTCCTCCTCCTCCTCCTCCGCGGCTGGCGTCGAGGGCCTCCCGCCCCGGCCCGAGAGCGGCAGCTTCGGCGGCGCCGGGCACGGGCTGCACATCCTCAAGCACGCGGCCGACAGCCTCGGCAGCTCCGCCGGCCCCCGCGGCACCGCCACCATAGCGACCGCGGCGTCATCGACCTCGCCCGACGTCGGGCCGCTGTCCGGCCCGCCGCCGCTGAGCCCCGCGGACAGCGAGGGCCGTGCCCTCCCCTCCGTCGACTCGTCCGGCCGGGTCACGTCGCGCATGCGCCGCTCGCTCGTGCACGACGCGCGGGTCGCCGAGGGCACCCGGACCGGGACGGTCTCGTCCAAGGACGGGGTCAGCTGGGGCCGCGTGAACAACCCCATCTCATTCGTGGAACACTCTGACCTCCCAGAGTCTTGGCCGAGCGTCCCCTTCCCCCGCGACTACCTGGTCACGAACCTGCCCCCCGACGACGCGCGCGCCGGGCGGCTCACCCGCGCCGCGGTGCAGGGCCTCCGGGGCTGGATGACCCAGGGGCGGACCTGGCTGAGCCCGTACCCGACCCCGTCGAACATCGCGTCCCTCTCCGAGCGCACGGGGATGTCCCCCAAGCAGCTCCGCGACTGGTTCCGCAACGAGCGCAAGCGCGTGTGGCTCCCCTTCTGGCAGTCCCGCCTCTCCGACCCCTCCTGCGCCTGGGCGGTGCAGCGCTCCTCCGGCGGCCGCGCGAACATCATCCCCAAGGACGTCCTGGAGCGCTTCGCGCACTACAGCAGCGACCTCGACCTCAACACGGCCATCACGCTCGACCTCGAGGCAGCGGGCGTGCCCCGCCCCGGGCCCGCGGGCATGCCCTCTGGCGCACCCGCGGGCATGCTGACCGGGGGCCACGCGGGCATGCCGCCTGGCGGGCACGCGGCCGCCGCCGCCCTCGGAGGCTCACCCGGCTCAACCTTCCGCTGACCACCTGCTCAGCCGGAGGACGCGGGAAGCGGCCACTCTCGGCCCGGACCCCACCAACTGACGACAGTGCCCACCCCTCTGGTCCAGCCCCCCAGCCTACGCCGTCCCCTGCGCCGCGCGTCAGGCTCGCACGTAGCACCATATGGTGCTCGTGGGCGCGCGCCCGCCCCCGACCGCGGCGCCTGCGACGGTGCCTGGGTGAACCGATAGCTCGTCAGGTGCCCCCGGGCGCCGACAACTTGTGGTTTGCGATCGGAACGCCCTCACGCACTTGGCACACGCCCGGAGCACCGCGACGCGCGCACCGCCAGGCCCCGCGCTCAGTCAAACACGTCAAAAGGGTTGGCAGACGCCGGCGCCGGGGCGTCGCCGCGCGGGTCAAAGTCGTCAAAGCCCGCGGGGGCGGGCGCGGGGGCGGGCGCGGGAGCTGGAGCCGGGGTGCCGCGCGGGTCAAAGTCGTCGAAGCCGTCGCCTGATCCGGAGGCAGCAGCGGCAGAGCTGCCGCGCGGGTCAAAGTCGTCGAAGCCATCGCTCGGCCCGGGGGCGGCAGCAGTGGAGCTGCCGCGCGGGTCAAAGTCGTCGAAACCGTGATCCATGGCAGGCACCGGCTCGGTGGCCGGCTCGGAGGCTCCGCGGCCGTGCCCTGGCGGGCCGGCAGGGGCGGAGGGCACCGAGCTCGGCCCGGAGGCGAACAGGTCCATGCCTCCGGCGCCCAGAGGGGCGGGCGCGGGGGAAGGAGTCGGCACCGAAGACCCGCCAAAGAGGTCGTCGAGCGTGCCGTCGTCGGGGGTCGGGGCGGGGGCCAGCGCCGGCGCCCCGCGTCCGCCCGCCGACGAGCCCCTGGCCCTGGGCCCGATTCCGGCGCTCCCACGGGGAGGCGACAGGGCCTTGCCGCCCCCTGACGCCCCGCGGTCGCGCCTGCGCTCCGAAGCGGCGCCCGCGGAGCGCGGGGCGCCGAGGCCCTTGGACGCCGAGTTTCCGCGCCTCCGGCCGGACGTGGCGCCGCCCGCGGCGGGGCGGCCCATCGAGAGCTTGAGCGGGGCACCGGAGACCGAGGCGCTCGCCCGGGACGGCGACGGAGAGGGGCGCGGGGGCCTGGAAGCCGGGGCGGGCGCCGGCGCTAGCGCGGCCCTTGCCGCCGCCTTTGCCGCCGGGCCGCTCCGCGCGGTCGACCCGCCGAAGAAGTCGTCGTCAAACGGGTCGGCAGCTGCACCGGTGGCCGGAGCGGGGGATGGGGCGGGGGCGGGGGCGGGAGCGGGGGCGGTGCGGGGCGAGCGCCTGCGAACCGGGGGGGCCACCACCGCCGCTCGGGCCTTCACGAGGCCAGACGAGACCGCCTCGGCACTGGCTGCCATGGGGCCGCCCTTCTTGGCCGCGGCATAGACTCTTGCCGCCCCGTGGACCAGATCGTTGAGGGCGAGAAGCGAGCCGAGGTCGGCGGCTCCGCCCCCCGTCGTGGCCGCCTCGAGGACGGAAAGGAGCCTGGACGCGTTGCCGGCCAGGGTGCTCGCCAGCTCGGCCATGAGCTCGTCCGAGCTGGCTGCGTTGGTCGACGAGGATGCGAGGCTCATCTCGAGCAGCATCCTTGCGGTGGATTCAAGCGGGACCAGGTCAGGCGTGAGCCCAGAAGCCGCACCGGGCGGAGAGGACGACGCCGCCGCGGGAGAAGGAGTGGCGCGTGCCGGGGCAGGCGAACGCGCGGGCGGGCCGGCCGCCGCTGCGGGCGGCGTGAAAATGGGCGGACGAGTCTCGTCCAGCTGGGGGGCCGGGAACCGGAATCCCTTCGCCCTGAGCGCATGGTATAGCGCGACGAACGCCTCAAGCCCGTGAGACGTCCTGAGGGGCAGGAACTCCTCGCCCCATGCCTGGATCAGTTCCAGCGCCTTGTTCTGCGCCCTGATGGCCATGGGCTCCTTTGCCTTCACCTTGCGCTCAAGAAACTGCGCGGGTCATCGCGAGCTGGCCAGCGGCGGTCGTTGGGCGGGCGCCAGCGGATCGCGCGTTTTCCCAGGCGAACGCTTGGCGACGTCACATGCACGCGGTCGCCCTCACCCCGACGGTCGCCCTGAGCTGCGAAAACAGGCCTGAGTTGGCTGCCATCACCTGGGCGAATGCGAGGCCGCAGTTCTTGATCAGCATCTCGCACAGGAACAGCGTGGACAGCACCGTTCCGACGTCACGCTTGCTCAAGAGCCCGCGGACGGTCTCCACGACTTCGTTCAGCCTGCGACGGGGTACTAGGGCGTGATGGAGGATGTGGCGTGGGCACGGGGCCGTGCCTGGCGCAGGCCGACAAGGTGCGAGGAGCGGCCAGGCAATCCTCGGACAGTCCGCCCGCAGCCACGCTAGAAGCACGGCCCCTGCGCCAGCTGTGCACCGCCCGGCGGCGGCTGTGGCAAGGGGGCAGCGGGTCCGCCTCCCGAGACGGCCCTCACTCTTCTGGCTTGGTGAGCCCGTTCACGCGGTCGCAGATGGCAAGGTTAGCCGCGACGTTCTCGCTTCCGCCGCCCGCCAGACCCTCGATGACCTCGTCCAGCCCTCCTGCGATGTCGAGGGAACAACATGCGTACACGGCCCGGCTCGACGTACTCGAGCACACGGACGCCACGACAGGGTTCACGACGCGCGGACTCACCGATCTCCACCTTCTTGCGCAGGCGCCCAAAGAGGGCGCGTGCCATGGCTGCGGCGCTTCGCTGCGGCTCTGTGGTTCGGCGCGGGCGGCGCTTGGCAAAGTCCGTCTGCCGCCTCTCCACGGCGGAGATGGGAGTGGCCGACAGCGACCCCATCAAGACTGCAGAGCTGATGAAAACGCCCCCCAAAAAACAACTGTGTGCCGGCAGTGATAAACCGGCAGTGAGCCGCGACGCACCCTCGGCTCAAAGGCACACCGGCCTGCCTGGCACCACCGAGCGGTTCGCAATGGCCTCACGGGCCGAAGCCAAGGCCAACCCGGCGGGAACGGACGGAGCTGAGGCCGACCCCAGTGTTCCCCAGGGCTTTTCATTGTCCGCCGCTCAGCGCTTCCGGGCGGCCCACAAGGTGAGAGGCTGGCGCTCAGCAGGAGCATGCGTTCTGCGCAAGGGGCCGTGCTGGGGTTCAGCCGGCGCCTTGCGTGCCGAAGGCGCAAGCTCCACGATGTTGCTTCAGCCCAGTGACAGGTGACTTCCCTCCGCTCGCGCCCCCCCCGCCCCGTGAATATCCCGCGCGCAGGCAAGCGCATCTAAGGGGGGAACACTTCAACCACACACACCGAGCCAGCCCAAGTCTCTGCGGGGACTTACCATCGCGGTGCCTGGCCGCGAGGCACGACCAGCGGCGCCTTCTGCGAACCCTGACCCCGCGTGGAAGGCCGACATTGACGATGAGACTGCGCTGGAGCAGGTCCTGGGCGGAGTCCCGGGGACGGAGCGTGGCTACCAGACGGCGGCGAACAGCGTCATCGCGCTCACCGCTCCCAGGCAAGAGGCCCATGACGCGGAGCGCGGTGCCCCTCGCGCAGATACTAGATCGGAGCTGCGCCAGAGCGCATTGCAGCAGGCCTCGGGCGGGGCGGGCTCGGGCCAGATCCGCATCGACGGGATCGACTCTCCCCTCCCCGACCGCCACGCAAGCCTCAGCTCCACGGGCCGCGTCGCGCGGGATCCGAGGATGGCAGCTGGAGCCCTTGAGTCAGTGCAGGCGTGCATTCCTGCCTTCACGGGGGCGCTGGAGGGCACGCCAGCCGCGGCGATCGGCGGGGGCCTCCGCACCCTGTTTGTCGCGGGCCTGGCCTCGCGGGAGGACACGATGCCGCCGTCCGGCGATGCCAGCGTCATCGTTGCGGCATCCCAGGCCCTGGATCGAGTGCGGGGGCTCACCGCGGTGGTGAGGGAGGCACCGCCCGGGGAGGACGCCTCCGGCCTCCCGAGCCTCCGATCGCTGCGCTTCCTGACCCGGGCGCAC
>Ga0136560_1000428_pt1 | contig 20898 bp, 5 predicted proteins | sample AntRauMeHopE1497_FD_104925 | JGI IMG/M metagenome (GOLD analysis project Ga0136560, IMG submission 104925) | Saline lake microbial communities from Rauer Islands, Antarctica - Metagenome Hop E1 #497 | ecosystem: Environmental > Aquatic > Non-marine Saline and Alkaline > Saline | place... | reverse complement strand
CGGCCCCGTGGCCTCACTGGCCGGCGACGCCTCCACAGCGGCCCGCGCCGTCTTCCGCCCGCTCCTCGCCGGCCGCGCCACCGTCCGCTGCTCCGACCCCGGCCTCGAGCGCGCCGTCTTCGGCCGCGGCGACGACCACCACTCCGTCGCCGCCTCGGTCCGCGTGGCCGCCGTGGCCAAGCTCTCCATCGAGGCGTGGCACTACGTCCCCCTCGGCCGCCTCAGGCCCGTCTACCTCCACGCATCGGCCCCCGACGGCGCCCGCTTCGCCCCGGCCTTCCACGCCGCCCTCAGGCCGGTCCTCGCCGCCGCCGCCCCAGGCACGGACCTCGCCGTCCTCCCCGTCCCCGCCGCCCACCTCCCCGCTGGGGACCCGTCCTCCCTCGTCGCGGCCGTCGAGGCCGCCGCGCCGTCGGCAGACCCCGCCGCCCCCGGCACCCCCGTCGCGGCGCCCCTCGGGCCATCCTTCGCCGTCCGCGCCCTCCGCTGCGGCAACACCGCCCTCTCCGCCCGCGTCACCGTCTGCCGCGGCGACTCCCCCTCCTCCTGCGCCGTCCTCGCCGCCACCGACGTCCCCGTCACCGTCTTCCCGGCCCTGGAGGTCAGCCCCTCCGCCGCGACACTCGTCACCAACGCCACCCTCGAGCTCGGCGTCGCCGGCGGACCCGACGCCGACGTCCTCGCCACCCGCCTCCTCTTCAACTCCTCCGACGCCGACGTCGTCGAGGTCGATGCCGCAGGCCGCCTCGTCGCCCGCGGGCCGGGCACCGCCGTCGTCCTCGTCCGGGTCGCGCGCCGCCGCACCGTCCATGCCTCCCTCGCGAGCCTCCCGGCGCCCGACGCCGTCCAGGACGCCTCCACGTCGTGGCGCGTCGCCGCCGCCGCCGCCTCCCAGCTGCCCCCCGCCTCCCCCGACGGCGCCGCCTCGGGCTTCGAGCGCCGCCTGCTCCTCGCCGAGCCGGGCAACGCGACCGCCTTTGCTGCCGCCGTCGCCGAGGCCTGGGCCCGCCCCGAGACGCGCCCCGCGCACGCCCGCGCCCCGCTCCGCCCCTGGGGCGCGGAGCTCCTGCCCCCCTCGGCCGACGTCTGGCGCTGGTACGACGTCCTCGACTCCGTCACCGTCACCGTCACGGTCCTCGCCGCCCCGCGCGCCGTCCTCTCCGTCCCCTCGGCGTCCCTCGTCCAGGGGCAGGAGGTCCGCGCGGTCCTCCGCGGCGCGGGGGGAGAGTCGCCCGCGTCGCTCGCCGGCGCGGGCGTCTCGGTGACATGGACCGTGCAGGGCGCCGCCGTCGAGGCCGTCCCCGTCCACACCGGCGACACGGAGGGCCGCCTCGCCTCCCCCGCCTCGGCCTCGGCCCTCGCGGCCGCCCACCTCCGCCCCGGCGGCGGCCTCGCGCGCCGCATCGTGGCCCGCGAGCCGGGCACCGCCAACGTCACCGTGACCCTGTCCCTCCCCTCCCCCGACTCGGGCGCGCCCTACACCTCCTCCTCCACCGTCGCCTTCACCGTCCACGCCCCCCTGCGCCTCCTCGAGCCGGCGCCCGTCTCCGCCGCGTCCCTCGGCGGGTCCGCCGCCCCCGCCTGGCCGGCAGGCGCCGCCCCCGTCGTCGTTGTCCCCCCCTGCGCCCGCCTCCGCCTCCTCACCACCTCGTCATCCCCAGCCCTCACCTTCACCCGCCTCGGCGCGGGCGGCGTGCGCTCCCTCAGCCCCTCCACCGGCGAGGCCGAGGCCGCCTCCTCCCCCGGCGTGTCCACCGTCGTCATCGACGACCCCGCGTCCGGCCAGTCCCTCGCCGTCGTCATCGAAGTGGCAGAGCCGCTCGGCCTCGAGCTCATCGGGCCCCCGCTCCTTCCGCTCGGAGAGCCCATCGAGCTCGCGATCGCCGCGCGAGACCGACGCGGGCGCCTCCTCTCCCCGCACGGCCGGGGAGTCGACTGGGGCATCGGTGCCGCCCCCGCCGCCTGCGCCGCGTCAGCCCTCATCACCTCAGACGCCGCCGGCGCGGCCGAGGACGCCGAGGCCGCGGGAGTCACCGCCGCATCGGCCGCCGCCGCCGCCGGCGCCGCAGCTTCCGGCACCTCCGTCATCGACCCGCGCGCCCCCGCCGGCGGCGTTCGCGCCTGCCCGGGCGGCGCCGCGCGTGACTGCGGCCATGATTGCCCCGACTTCTCAGCCCTCACAGTCGTCTCGCTTCGCCCCTCCGTCGCCACGGCCGCCGTCACCGCGCGCGGCACCGTCCTCGTCACCCCCCTCTCGCACGGCGCCGCCGTCCTCCGCGCCTGGCTCCCCGCGGGCGCCCACGGCGCTGCCTGGCGTGCCGGCCTCTGGGCCTCCTCCCGCCTCGACGCCCGAGGCCCGTCCTCCACCCGCCTCGTCGGCGGCTGGCGCGCCGCCCACCGCGCCCTCGCCGACGCCCGCGGAACCTTTGCCTCTTTCTCGGGCGAGGAGACCCTCCCCTACCCCCGCCGGGGCCCCGACGCCGCCTCCCCCGCCCTCTCCTCCCTCTTCGGCGACGACGCCGGCACCGGGGCGTCGGACCGGGGCGCCGCGATGGAGATCCTCGAAGCCGCGGCCGCCGCCCTCCGCGCCGCCGCGGCCGGTGACGTGACCAGCGACGCCGCCCTGTCGGTGATGGACGACGCCGCGGCACGCGCCGCCGCCGCCGCCGCCCTCGCCACCCTCGCCCCGCCCCCAGTGGCCCTCCTCGAGGCCCGAAGCCGCGACCTTGCGGCCCGCCGCGCCGCCCCCCGCGTCCTCGGCGACTGGGCCGTGGTCACCGTAGCTACCATCATCTCGCCCCCGGGACCCGTCCGCGTCCTCGTCGGCGGCACCGTCACGTTCACCGTCGCGGGACGCCAGGCCACTGCGGCCGGCGCTCCCCGGCCCGTATGGGTCTCCTCCAGCGAGGGCACGGCGGCGGTCCGCCCCGGTGGCGTCGTGGCGGCCGTGGCGCCCGGTTCTTCCGTCGTCACGCTGGAGCGGCGCGGCAGCAGCAGCAGTGGCGACGCCACAACACCGGACGCCGCCTCGGACGACGAGGACGGGCCAGGGCCGTCGTCCGCCGCCGCCGCCGGCCGCACCGTCGACGTCCGCGTCGTCACCCTCGCCGGCGTCAGGCTTGAGTGGGAGGACGACGCCGCGCACGCGCGCTCCGCCGTCGGGGGCGCCGCGGGCACCGCTGCCGCCGCGGCCGAGCCGGAGTGGACACCCTCGGCGGTGACCGACGCCGTCGACCACGGCGCCCCGCCCAGGGCCCGCCGCCTCGCGTCCGTCCTCGGCCGCCGCGTGCCCGGAGGCTGCGCCGGCAGAGCCGACGCCGAGTGTGCCAGGCCCTGGCTCGCCCTGAGCCGGCCCCGCCTGGACGTCGACCCGATGGACGCCGACGGCCTGGAGCTTCCCAGGGAGCACGGCGACGCCGTCGACCACGGCCTCCGCGTCCGCTGCTCCGCCGAGGGCGGTGCCGACCCCGGCTCCACGGGCGTCGCCAACCCCCACCTAGCCGTCGTCGCCGTCGGTCCCGGGACCGCCCTCCCCACCGCGGACGACGTCACACCGGCCACGGGCCTTCCCCGCTTCGTCCTTGACGCCGCAGCGCGCCGCCTCCGCCGCCGTGTCTTCGACGCCGAGTGCCTCGTCGTCCCCAGGCCGCCCCCCGCCCCCCCCGCCGGCTCCTCCATCCTCCTCGCCCGCCCCATGGGACAGCCCCCTGCCTCCTTCGCCGTCGCGGTCCACGTCAGCGAGTCGGCCGTGCCCGGCTCCGGCCGCACCCCCGCCTCGGCCTCATCGCGCACAACCGAAGTCCCCTTCCGCCCCGCCCCGCTCCTCAGCCGGTCCAGCGCCGAACCCCGCCTCAGCAACGGCACCGCCGCCGTCCCCGGCTGCCCACGCGGCTCCCTCGTGCTGACGTCATCCGCCCCGTCGTACCTCCTCTTCGCCTACGGCCGCCTGGCGCCCGAGGACGCGGCCATCCACGACCCCGCCGATGCCTCTCGCCTCGAGGTCCGCGCCGCCGCCGTCGCCGGCACGCCCACCGTCGCCCCCGGCGCCTTCCGCCCCGTCGCCCTCCGCGTCACCGTCGCCGTCGCGCCCCGCTGGCTCCGCGCCGACGCCCGGGCGGGCGACCGCTCCGGCGCCTCCTTCCTCTCTCGGGGCGTCCGGGTGACCGACCCCGCCACGGGCCTCACGGCCACCGCTCCCGTGTGCTTCCTCCGCCCCGGCGACGCGGCGGTCGACGGCCCGTCCGCCGCGACGCCGGCCTTTGCCGCGGACGTGGAGGCCTCGGCCGCGGCGCGGGAAGCCGGGATCGACGAGGACGCCGCCGCCGCGCCGGGCCGAGTCGCGGCCGGCCCGGACGCCGCCGCGTACGACGAGCCCGACGGGCTGGCGGGCGACGCCGCCGGGGAGGAGCAGGAGTTCGGGGAGGGAGCCGGCAGGGCGGCCGAGGTGGAGGCCGATGGCTCGGCCGCTGGCGCCGCCAACGCCACCGCCGGCGCCACGGAGGAGGGCGCGGCCAGCGAGGGCGGGGAGGACGAGGCCGCGGGCGGGTCGACCCCCGGCTGGGTGCTGTGGGGCGGCATCGCGGCTCTGCTGGTGCTGGTGTGGTTCGGCCTCCGGGCCGGCGGCGCGGCGCAGGACGGGCCCATCGCGCAGCAGAACCAGCGCGCGAGGGCCGCCAAGGCCCGCCGCATGGGCACGGGCACGTACGCCTAGGGCGGCATAGCCTGCCCCGAGTACAATGTGAAGACTCCCTTGCATGTGGGCGCGCGGGATTTCCTGCCTGAGAGGTGTCCCCCGCGCCCCCGACCCCCCCACCTCTCTCCCCCGACGCACGCAGCGTGACCGTGCGTGTGTGGCCCCGCCCCGAGCCCCTTGATTCAGTGATGAGTTTGAGCCGCCTAGCGCTCTGCGCGCCGCCCGGCAGCAACGGCACTGACACCACTCCTAACGCCCGCGCGCCCATGGCCAGCCCGTCGCTGGCCGGGCCGCTGAGCCCGGCAACAATTGCCGCGTGGCGCAGCGCGGCGAGGGAGCGGTTCTGCGCGGGGTTGTCCGCGGCCGAGCTGGCGGCCGAGCTCCTGCGCTTAACCCCCGACGTGGAGCCTGGCATGGGCACGCTGGCCGCGGCATCAAGCGTCGCGAGACAGGAATTCATGGGTTTTGCACAGACCGAGCACAGGAAGCGGATGACGGCGGCCAGAGGGCCTCTCGCCGCCCTCGGCACGCGGCCCGAGTCCTTCCGCCCGCCGACCCTGGTCCAGATCGCGAGGGATCACCGGGCTAGCCCTGTTGCGTGCGCCCGGGAGGTCCTCAGGGCGGTGTCGGCGGCCGCGGGCGGCTCGGCGCGGGATCAGCGCTCGAGGGTGACAGCCTGGCTCCGCGACCCGGCGACGCTGGACAGCGGCCTCGCTGCGGCGGTCGAGGAGTGTGTGAGGGCAGATACGGAGATGGGCCCAGGGGTTGACGCGTCGCGGCAGGAGCTCGGGGATGAGCTAGAGCTTTTCATGTGCGGGAGGCTCCGCGAGATGGGGGTGCCGTTCGACGACGAGGCCGCACTGCGCCTCAGGGGCTGCCGTGTCACGCCGGACGCGCTGCTCCTGTTGCCAGTCGCTGCGGTGGGGCCGGACGGCGGCGCGGTGCTGGTTAATTGGATTGACTCCAAGGCCATGGTTGCGACGTACGACGTGGTGCAGTCCCACGCGGAGCAGTGCTCGGCATACGTCAGGGAGCACGGCCGCGGCGCTGTGGTGTACTGGTTTGGCGCGGAGGAGGGCGCTGAGGCGCTGGCGGGGTCCGGGGTGACGGTTCTCACCGAGCTGCCTCCGTTCTTGGCGCTGCCGGGAGGCAGGGTGGCGTCCGTGCGGGACGGTGCGGCGGGAGTGCCGTACCCGCGGCACCTGGGAGACGCGTCCGAGATGCTGGGCTGCGTCGCTCGGCTCGTGGGCGAGCGGGAGTCAGCCGCCCAGGCCTGACCTGGCGCTGCCGTCGCTTCGCCCGTCCCGGCCCCGCCGCTTGCCTGACCGCCCCTTTCGTTTGGGGAATGCGAGTGTCTGTGGCGGGCATGCTTCAGTCGTATATCGCTTTCACTGGCCATGCGTCATCATTATCACTCACACTCGGATCACAGTTCCTCGCGGCTTAGCTGATGTCCTCGCCAATACTCAAGCCACGGCCGCCATCGCGGGGGGGTGGTCGGCGTCACCGACCTCTGACACGGCGGCGGACGCCACGGCCGACCCGGCGGTGACCGTGTTGGACGGGGAGTCCGACGTGGCGACGACGGGGGTGCTTGCGTCCAGGCGGGCCTGGGCGGGCCCCAGCGACGGAGTGCTGGTCGCGCTGCACGCGTCGGCGCCCCGTGCGCGACTGGGCTCGTCGTCGGCGGCGGCGTGCTCCTTGGGGCGGGGGGAGACGTCGCCGAGCGCTTCGTCCTCGGGGGAGCGGCCCCTGCTTCCGCGGTCCGAGTCCTCGTCGCTGGCGTCGTCCGGAGCGCCGTGGCAGGAACGAGCACCGGGGCCGTCGGGCCCGGAGGGGACTGGCGCAGAGCCAGGACCGCACCCGCTGAGCTTCTGGATGTCGGCCCACGTCACCAGGTGGGTGCGGGTGCCGATGTCGACGCAGTGGACCTTGCGGCAGTGCACCCGGAGGTGCGTCCGGCGGCTGAAGGACCGGGGGCAGGCGCGGCACACGAAGGGGCGGGTCTTGCGGTGCACGGAGCGGACGTGTGCGTCCCGGTTGGAGAGCGACGAGAAGGACTTCCCGCACTCGTCGCAGGCCCACCTGTGGTCCCGGGTGTGGCAGCCCCGCATGTGGCGGTTGAGGTGGGACCGGCACGACACCTCCCTGTAGCAGAGAGGGCAGCAAACGCCGGGGGGCGACTCCACGCCGTGAGCCTCGCGCCTGTGGGCGACGAGCTCCGCGACGGTGCGCAGCGTCTCGTTGCAAACAATGGAGCCCCTGAAGTCCGTGCAGGGCGCGATTCCCCCGTTGGGGAGCAGCTGGTGCGGCGTGAGCTGGGCGGCCGCCACCGCCGCGGGGGCGCCGAGCTCGGGCTTGCCCTTGACGCAGCCGCACCGAAACGGCCCGCAACCGTCGAGGTCGAACTCGCCCATCGGATTGGTGCGGCCCGAAGGAGTCTTCCGGGACCCGCCGGGGCTGCAGAAGTCGTGAGCGCTGCCGGGCGTCGTGGCCTCCGGGCCAATGCTCCTGGCGCCCGCCGCGGCGTGCTCCCAGCCGCAGCTGGGCGGGCCGTGGGGCTCGGCCGCCGCCACCTGCATGTTTGTGGTCCCAAGGGCGCCCGGGAACACGCCTTGCGAGGGAGGAGTCGCCCGCAAGGCGGCAAACGATGGTTTCGCGATCGACGACGGGCCTTGGGGGGCCAGCCGCAATGCCGCGTCTGCAGCGGCCGCGATGGTCTCCAGGCCGCACGCCCCGCCGCGGCCGCGAGTTGCGCCCCACTGCTGCCCGTAGGCCGCGCCGGTGCCCGCCCAGGCTGTTCGCGTAGCGCTCAGCGCAGACGTCGCAGGCAAGACCATGCCACGGGAGGTCACCACGCCTCCGGGAAGCTGGCCATCGTGATAAAATCCACCGTGATGGGCGTGCAGGTGGGTCTGCTGCGGCGGGATGGCATGGTGCCCGCCGTGAGCAGGGAGAACACCGCCGCGACCCGCCCAGTACATCGGGGACGGTCCTTGCACGAACTGAACCCCCGCGGGGTGGTACCCGTACATCATGCCCGTGGGAAACTGGCCGATTTGCGCGTGCACAGACGCCGCGGAGCCCGGCCAAGCGAGATGAGACCCGGGACGACTTGGCGCCCTGGGCGGCTGTTCCATCAGGCGGCTGCGGGCAGACGTGGCACCGTCGAAGGCGTTCGACATGGCGAGGTACGTCTGGTGCTCGGGCCGGAGATCCGGGCGCAAGGGGCCAGTGTGCATGCCGCAGGCGTGCGGAGAAAAATCGCAAGCAGCCGGCAGGGCGGCTGGAGCGCGAGATGTCGAGCTGACCGACGCATGGCCGCGTCCGTGAGCCCCTGACGATACGCTCGGCCCCGCCGAGGCATCCGAATGGTGCTGTCCGCCCCATCCCACGTGGGTTTGGGGGGCGGGCGGCCCTGCCCGGCCTCGGGACACCCCAGGTGCGGGCCAGTCCGCGATCGAGCTTGGGCAATCGTCGGCTGTCACCGCCGGCCAAGCTTCCGGCGCGCCGCCCCTGGAGCCCGGGTACGCTGTGGCATGCGGGAAGCACGAACCGGCAGGCAAAGCGCCGCCGGAGGCAGACGGCCAAGCCGTCGCGTCCAGTGCGGAGGACCGCCGCAAGGCGGACTCGGACGCGCCCGCAACCTGGGGCGACTGCCGCTGGCTGTAGGCCCCAGAGCAGGAAGCCAGGGCCATAGGATGCGGCATGCGATGGGTGCGGTCGCCGGACATGCTAAGGTTGCAGCAAGAGCGGCCAGGACGGATGGTTGATGCCGGAGCGAAGCCAAAGGCGCGTGGTGCCTGCCGAGTTTCCAGCCGCGCTGCGGGCAGGAGAGCACATGGAAACAGCGGCGAGAGGCTTATGAGCGACAAGAAGCAGATCAAGTGGCATCCCAAAAACGCAAGGGACGCGGGAGGAGGCGAATTCACCGCGCCGGCGGCTGAGAAAGCCTTCCGGCGTCGGACCGTCGTCAGGCAGCGTAGGTTGACGCCCCGCGCGCACACCGCGACCCTCTCGCTGCCTCAGCCACGAGCCTGCGCCAGCATAACTGCCCGGGCTCCCCAGGCACCGACGGCAGGCCGGCGGAGGCCACGTGGAACGATGTTGCAGCGGCCTCGGCCGAACAAACTTTGTGGCCGGGCGCGCTCAGACGACGTAAAGCGGACCTCCGCGTAGCCCCGCGCGGCTGCTCCCCGATCCGCTGTCTCGGGATCACCCCGTCCGATCCCACATCACAGACCCTGGGGAATTCCGGTCTCAGGCGGCACGGCGCGAGGACAAGGCCGACCGCCGTCGGCAAACCTCTGTGCGCACGCGGCCCAAACGTCTGTACCAGGGACGAGCCTGCCCCCAGACCACACCGTCCGCGGGACCACACCCTCGTTCAAGGTCGTGTAGGGCGTGCAGTTCCCGCAAGGCCGAAACACGGCAGGCGTTGGGGCGCTGGAAGCCCAGAAGCAGGTCGGCGACTAGCGCCAAGGGACGCCGAATCACCTTCCCCCGTTCGGCCCCCGACGGTCAAAGCGCCGCCGCACCGCTTCTATCTTCCACAAGGCTTGCCACTGGCCCAATGGTCTCACGTTGGTTGCCGAGTGGCGTGAGAAGAGCCCCCGAATGGCAGGGCCATGGAGCACTGCTGGAGCCGCTTAGACGCAATCTGACTTGGAGAAGCATCTGCCAGCCCGATCCCCCCAGCCTCGCTGGCGGCTCTCGCGCGCCACAGGCTGTGGGACGACGGCCTGGGCTATACGCCCGGTGCTGCCCAAATCAAGCGGGTTCCAAGGCTGCGGCTGCGCGAGCCGTCGGGGACGCCGCCGGGAAATGCGTCATGGAGGGCTCGCCCTCCGCGGCGCTCTGCCGGCCCGTGCTCCGGTTGCATCTCTCAGGCACACCGCCTGCACTCCGCGCAGGACCCGACTGCACCCTCTGCCGATCGCATCAACACGCCGCGGGTTACTTGGGGCCGGGACGCCGTCTCTGGATCAGCGTTGCGCCTCGCTCCGCTGCCTTTGCGGGGAAACTCCCAAAACGGCGGGCGACAGCCCGACCTCACGAACGAGCGCCGGCTCGTGGAAGCTCGGCATGAGGAAGCCGCTCGCGGCCCTAGGGTGCGGTGTGATGGCCATCCTCGCAGTGGCGGCGGCATCGTCCGTGACGGGCGCGAGGCTTTTGCGAGGCCTCAGCGTCGGCTCCCGGCGCCTCGGCAAAGGCGACCGCATGCCCTCGAGCCCTTTCCCAGACGGCTTCAGCGAGAATCTGCCGAAGTTCTCCTCCATGCTCGATGTGCTCCTGGCGTGGAATCCCGACGACGCCAGCGAGCCGCTGGGGGGGTCGAAATTCGACACCCTTGAGCGCCTCGACTGGGGGCTCGCGGAAGACCGCGAGCGCGCGTTCAAGCTTCGCGACCTGGAAATTCCGTTCAAAATGTTCAACCTCACTAACATCGTGAGGCCGCGCGCGCGTGCAAGGAGGCTGTGGGGCGCTGCGCTGCTCGGAACTTGAAGGCGGCTTCCTGCCGCGAGCGCCCCGCCCCCGTCACTGCCGACCCCCACCCTGCGCAGGACAGTGCGGTCAAGAAGTGGAAGGACGACGAGTACGTCATCAAGAGTATGAGCAAGCGGACAAGCTACATGGTCAACACAGCCCACAATGGCCATTTCATGTTCTACCAGAACGGCGCCATGCGCACCGAGATCCGCGGGAAGCTGAGGCCCCAGGAAGGCTACTCGACGTCCAAGGAGGCGGGCAAGGCGTTCCGTCCGTCGGGGTACACGTTTGACCACCCGCCGCCCGTTCCCGTGCCCATGCCCTTCCGCGAGTTCTGGGAGCGCTCGGCCGCGCTCGAGGCCGAGGCCATGCCCAAGTCGCCCATGGAGGCCGCGGAGAGCCAGCACCTGTACCTCAGCACCGGGGACTCTTGGCGCGGCAAGGGGGAGACGATGCTCGCGAACGACATCCAGGTCTTCGTGCAGCCCGAGACGCGGGCCTTCTTCCTCCCAGACGAGACGGACATCCGGGGCCAGCACTGCCGGTTCGGCATGCGCGGCGTGGTGGCCGAGCAGCACTGGGACGGTCACCGCAACTCCATCTACATGCTCCGCGGCGCCAAGCGGTACGTGCTCAACCCGCCGCACGCGTGCACGGCGATGCAGATCATGCACTCGGGGCCGTCGCGGCGGCACGCGGGGATCGACTTCTCCGACCCCGACGCCCTGGCCGACCCGGACACCGCCGCCCTGCTGGCCTCCGCGGACACCGTGGAGACGGTCCTCCGCGAGGGAGAGGTGCTCTACGTCCCCAGCTTCTGGCTCCACTACATCGTCAGCCTCGGCCGGTCCATCCAGTGCAACACGCGCTCAGGCATCAGCCCCATCTACGCCGAGGACGCCACAAGCATCGAGATGTGCGAGACGGGACAGCAGCCCAAGGCACCGACCGACGCGGAGCGCGCGGCGGCCAAGGAGCAGCTCGAGCGCGCGATTGACGAGTTCCGCCTGCCGGTCGCGTGAGCCGGGCGCGTGCTCGCACTGTCAAGACCCGAACCGATTCTGCAACGATGCGATCACACCGCGTCACCCTGCCTCGCCGCGCGAGTTCACGCGTCGCGGCCCGCGCACGCTCACGCCATGCCCTCCGCCTCGGACCGCGCGAGGTCGGCCTCGGCGGCCCGCAGCTGCCGCTCCAGCGACGCCACGTGCTCGTCCAGCGCCTCCTCGTGCATGCCGTGCAGCACCTCCAGCGCCTCCAGCACCGCAACGCGCGCCAGCGGGCCCTCGTCCAGGGTCCTGAGGCTCCGGAACCGGCCCCGCCCCAAGCTCTGCAGGAGGGACGTCGCCTCCGCGTCGTCCCCGGCGTCGCCGTCGCCCCTCGCCATGCGCCACGTGCCGTCGTCGCCCCGGACCAGCCGAGCCCCAACCGCCGGGCCGCCGCCCGCCTCGGCCTCCCTCCGGGCCCTCGCGCCGCGCTGCGCCGCCGCCGTGCGGAGCAGCTCCCCCAGCAGCCGCGTCGCCTCGCCGGACGCGTCCAGGTCCGCGTCCCGGGCCGCCGCCACTGCCTCCTCCACCGCCTCCCTCGCCGCCTGCTCCTCCATGTCCTTGATCTCCGGCGTGTCCACGAACGGGTAGGTCCCGCCGCCCGCGGCGCGGAGGGAGCCCTCGGGCGCGGCCAGGTGCCGCACCTCCTCCAGGCGGTCCCAGTCGCTCTGCCGCAGCTCTGCCTGGTGCTCCTTCCACGTGCCCGGGTCGGACGAGCCGTGGGAGCGGAGCCGCCCGTCCCCCGGGCTGCCGTCGCGCATCATGCGCGCGAGGGCCGCGCCCGCCGCGCCGCCGTGCACGTCCGACGGCGCCGAGACGTCCACCACGCTGCCGTCGCCCATCCGGGCGAGCACGGCGCGGATGGACGACAGCACCTGCGCCGGGTCCGTCCCCTGCCGCATCACGTAGGCCCGCAGCACCTCCTTGTGCTGCCGCGACAGGATCTTGTGCACCCCGGCCGTCTCCTGCGCCTGCTCGATCTGGCGCCGGTACCGGACCAGCCAGCGCCGGGCCTCGCGCAGCAGGAAGTCCTCGCTCTCCCCGCGCCAGTAGAGCCGCGTGGTGGCGTCGCTGATGTTGAGCGCCGACTCGATGTGCTTCATCACCGCGCTCATGTTGCGCACCATGTCAGCCTCCTCCTGGGGCGTCGACGTCTCCTGCAGCAGGGCAGGGAGCACCACGGGCTCCCCGTCACGGGAGCACCCGATGAGGTCGCCCCCCCGGGTGTACGACAGGCCGTGGCGGTCGCTCGTCCGCGACGCCGGGTCGAAGTCGTGGTGCTTGTGGGCGCACGACGCGCGGCCGTACCCCAGCGCCCGGTAGAACGGGTCCTGGTGGGGCGCCCACGCGCCGGGGTCCGACGCCCTGCCGCGGGCCTCGTCCGTCACAGGCGCGGCCCGCGGCCCGCGCAGCGGCGGGAGGTACCCCTCCGCCGGCTCCACGCCCAGCTTGAGCCTCTCCCTCCTCGTCCGCGCCTGCATGGCCTGGCTCTCCACAAAGGCCACCGCGGTGTGGACGCGCATCCACTCGCTGGCCGCGGCCGCCGCGGCGGGGCCGCCCGCAGCCGCCCTGTGCGCGTCGGCGTGCAGGTGCGGCGCCGTCGCGGGCGACTTGGCGATGACCCAGTCCCGGACGTCCGAAGGCAGGCTCCACATACCCCCCGACATGCCGTCCAGCCGCCGCTGCACCGCCGAGGGCAGCCGCACGGTCCGGTTGTCCGCCTTCTCGCCCCCTGCCCCGGCCCCGCCGGGCAGGCAGAGGGCGGGCGGGGACCGGCCGTCGGGAACCGGCCGGGAGCAGACGTCGGCGCGGTAGAGCGCGACGATGTGCTCCCGGCTGAACGCGCTGACGTTGGGCCACGCCGTGCCGTCCAGGCCGATGGCGCTCGGCTCCGCCCAGGCTCCCGCCCGCTCGGCGTCCCGCCCGTCACCGGCGTCCCTGCCGCCCCGCCCGCTCGCCTCCTCGGCCTTGGCGGCGTCGATCTCCGCCTGCCGGGCCATGAGGCCGCCAAGGAAGCCGTCCACGTCGAACGCCCCGTGCAGGGCGCGGTGCGTGGCGTCGGCCGACTCCAGCTCGCGGGGCGTGCTGGCCCCGACGGCGTCCACGAGCTCTGCCGCGGTGAGCTCCACCGTGACGGCGCGGGACTCCCTGCGCAGCCGCCGCGCGTCATCCGCGCCTCCCGCCGCAGCCGCGGCCGGCGGCCGCGTGAGGTCCACCGCCTCCCCGGCGCCGTCGGACCCCGGCTCCAGCGCGCCGTGCGACGTCCCGCCGCGCAGCCTCGCCGCGGCCCGCCGCTGCCCGCCGCCGCGCTGCACGAGGGCGGCGTCCGGCCCGAAGAACTGGCCCGAGTACGAGTCCACGTCGCCCTTGCCGTGCGGGCCCTCGCTCCACGCGTCCGGGTCGTCCTCCCCGTGCGCCCCGTGGTACGTGCCGTCGCGCCAGCCGCGGATCTTGTCCCGGTGGCGCTCCAAGAGCCCGTCCACCGCCGGGCGGGACGACCGGAGCCGCCGCATCTCGGGGTGGTGCTTCGCCGGGACGCAGCGGCCGCCGAGGCTCCGGAACCGGGCGCCGTCCCCTCCCTCGACCGGCGAGCAGTCGTCCTGCCGCGTCTGGCTGGCCGAGGCCGAGCTCTGCCGGTTGGCCTCGATCCCCTTGAGGTCGTCCTCCCAGTTCTGGCGGCGCTTCCAGAACATGTTCCCCTTGTTGGTGCCGCGCTCTTTGGTGGCGGACGCCGTGGCGTCGCTCCCCTTCTTCCCCGCGGTCTGGGTCACGACGGGCTTGTATTTTGCCACGGGGCCGACCCCCGACGTGCCGGAGCAGCCGTTCTTCTCGTAGAAGGGCTGGTCCGCCTTGCCCAGCTTGGCGGAGCGCATGGGCTGGATGTCGATCTGCAGGTAGAAGGCGCGGATGAAGGAGTCGCCGAGGCGCCAGAGGTCCATGCCGGGGATGAGCTGGGCCATGGGGGTGAACGCGGTCATGCACTGCACCGAGTCGAAGCTCCAGCCGAGGATGGTGTAGTCCTGCCGGTCCATCTTGAAGGCGGAGCCCATGAGGCTGAAGGTGATGGAGGGGAGCATCTCCAGGTGCTCGCAGGTGAGGGGCGCGGAGACGACCTGCAGCATGGTGAGCACGGGGATGAGCGGCCCCGAGACGGAGAAGGAACCGGTGTTGAAGACGCCGCGGCACATGGCGGGGATGAGGCAGGGCTTGACGGAGGCGCCGCCGACCTTGAGACCGGTGACCATGAACATGTAGCTGGGGCTGAGGAACTTGATGCCGGGGAGGGGCATGATCATGACGCGCTTCATGGAGCTGCGGGCGAACTGCCCGGGCACGCCGTTGACGAAGTAGCACCCGCCGGTGTCCCCGAAGAAGAAGGCCACCTTGAGGGTGACGCCGCCGGGGAACATGGGGGGCATGGCCCACATGGGGAAGTTCTTGGGGATGGGCACGGGGGCCATGGGGATGGGGTAGAAGATGCTTCCGCAGCGCTGGAAGTCGAGGAGGGAGAGCATGGGGTCGATGATGAGCAGCTGCCACGGCCAGTTCTCCTCCCAGTAGGCGAGGCCCACCGTCCCCGTGTGGTTGAAGGACATGGGGTTGATGGTGCCGAGGTCCAGGATGCCGAACATGAAGGGCGCGCCCACCACCGACGCCCCCGCGTTCACCATGGTGTGCCCGTTGATGCCCACCATGGACAGGATCTGGAAGATGCCGCCCTCCAGCAGGTCGATGGGGAAGGGCCCGGGCGGCAGCGCGGGGATGAAGCCGCCGGCGAACATCTTCACCTTGGCGCAGCCCTTGGTGAAGCAGGCCATCGACATCACCCACGTTGTGGACGTCGACGTGTCGATGGTCATCCACAGCTTGTTGCCCCCCACCTTGACGAAGGCGTTGTAGTCGGAGACCATCTGCGCGGAGGGGGGACGGGGCACCAGGCAGCGGTGGAGGTGGGGGCACGGAGCCGGGCAGCGGGGCCCGGCTGGACCTGTTGGCGACACGTGGCAAGGGTGCTCACCTCGTTGGGCGACTTCTGCCTGTAGTAGTCGAGCTGCCCCTGCGCGCTGGCTCCCTGCGGTGGTGTGGAACAAGCAGCGGGCAGGCACGGTGTTGCGCGGCAGCGCCGCACAGATCCGGCGTGAGAGAGAGGGCGGCGGGGCCAAGGGACAAGTCTGAGGGCGGCGCTGGCTGGCAAGGGGCTCACCTGCGCGCTGGGTCCGCACTTCCACCAGTTGCACTTCTTGAGGTGATACTTGTTCCTGGGCCACTCGCACGGGCACGGCTCCTCCCGGGACGAGCCGTCCTGCTTCCAGTCGTTGGTCGACGCGAAGTCGTTGGGTGTCGCCCACTCCCCGGGGTCGTCGTCCTTCTGCCGTTGCAGCTCGTCCTTGTCGCTGTCAGGGAGGCAGGGCGGCGGCCGCCCGAAGCGACACGGCGCCGTGTTCTCCTCCGGGGACCAGATACAGACGGGGCCCTTGGCCACGAGGGACGTGGTGGGGGCCCAGATGCCCGCCGGGCCGCAGTCGCTGCCGTCCCGGGTCACCGCCGCGGACGGGGACCTCGGCCTGGCGCTGCCGGGCGGCGGCGGCAGCCCGGCTGAGCCGGCGGCAGGCGGCGGCGGGCCGCGGTCCTCCATGCCAGCCGACGCACCGTCCGTGGCCGAGCCCGTGCTAGTGCGTGCCTCGGACGCCCCAGCGGAGTCGTCCCCGTCGATCTGGCCGGGCAGCTGCCGCTCCCCGTCGAAGCCGACGGCATCGCTTCCCCCGGGCCGGCCGCGGGACTCCGTCACCGCCCCCCGGACGGCGGCCGTGTCGCCCCCGCCCGACGCGGCAGCGTCCACCTCGCCGGGCCCCAGCGCTCCCAGCCGGTCCAGTGCCACCCGCGCGTCTGCGGCCGTCGGGGCGACCCCGTCCTCGGGGGGGAACGCCATGGACGGCTGCGAGGGGGCCGGCGGCGCCGTGAGCACCAGGTCCCCGGCCTCGGCATCCACGAGGCTGGGCCCGCCACGGCCGGACGCGGTCCGCGCCCCAGCCTGGAGGAAGAAGAAGGGCCGGCTGACGCCCGAGCGCCCGGGGTCGCCGAACAGCGCCTCGTGCCGGCGGGCGACGGCCGGGCAGTCGCGGGTCTCCGGCTGCTCGCACGCGGCCCGATCCCGGAACTGCTCGTAGTCGAAGGGAACGCCCCCGGGGCGCCGGACGCAGGCGTGCGCCCCGGGCAGCTTCCGCCTGTGCGGCGGCTCCTCGCAGGTGAGCTCGTCCCGGTGCCTGTAGCACGGGTAGATGGGGTCGTTGGTCCCCGGCGCGGTGGTGCACCGACCGGACGGCGGCGACCTGGCCCGCGGGTCCACGCACTCCTGCCTGGTGCGGAACTCCGTGAAGTCAAACACGGGCCGCCCCACGGTGTTCATCTTGGCCGATCGCTTGTCCTGGGGCGGGAGGCAGACCCCGGCGGCGAGGCACTCGTCGCGCGACGACCCGGAGCCGTCGGCGCACCTTCCTGCCGCGAGGCACGCGTCCTTGGTCCGGTGCCGCGGGTCCGAGCACCCCGCCACGCGCACCTTGCGCCGCCCCGGCGTCCACTGGTTGTCGGGGCTGAACTGGCACGGCTGCCCGCTCATGGCCGACGACCGCTCGCACCGGTTCTGGTTGTTCCGCCGCACGTCCGTGCAGGAGCAGGAGCCGACGGAGAGGCACTCCTTCTCGGTCAGCCGGCTGGGGTCCGAGCACGCGCCGTCGACGACGATGAAGCCGCCGTCCTTGGTGACCTCGCCCCGCCCCGAAGGGAAGAGCGGGTCGGCGTTGAAGCCCACCACGCCCTTGTGGAGCGCCGAGCCCGCGTCCGAGATGGCCGCCTGGAGGGCATCCTTGGCGGCCGCGCACGAGGCCTCTGACGTGTCAAGCGCCCCAACACACCGGATGACGACGATGCCCGTGCCAGCGTGCGCCGAGAGCACCGTCAGGCGGTGCGCGGGGACCCCCGTGGACTCCTCGACGTCTCCGATCACGGACGAGTCAAAGGCGGCCCGCGCCGGCACCGCGAGGGGGAAGGGCATGGGCGTGTCCGCCATGGAGGAGGGGACGAGGCGAAGGGCCATGAGGACGGGGGCCTCGACGCGGGACGGCGCGGCGCCGCCGGAGGAGCGGACGGGCGAGATGGCAGAGCCCCGCTCCGGAGCCACGCGGAGGTCGATGTCCAGCTCCGCGGCGTCGTCGGCGGACCAGGTGACGGGCGCCGCCGCGAGGACGGAGCGCTCCGCGGGCGTGAGGTCCTCGCCGCGGACGGTGGAGGCGCCCCGGCCGGGGGGACGGAGCGGCGGGGCGTCGCCGTCCCCGAGGTGGGGCGGAGCGACGCTCGCCTGGAGGCCGAGGGAGACGGTGACGCGGCTGAGGGGGAGGGCGCGGCGCCGGCCGCCCGGGCCCTCGGGCTCGATGATCATGGTCCCAGACAGGTCCGGCATCACGAACCGGGCGGCGGACGCCACGCCGCCCTCCTCCTCGGCCAGAAAGTCCTGCTCGGGCACCGCGGACCGCGCGCCGGGCACCGTCCCCGTGTCGTCCGCGCCCCATGACGCCTCCACCACGACGGTCACCGCCTCCACGCCCGCAGCGTACCAGTCCAGCGGGGCCGCCTGCCCGCCCCACGCGACGCGGTCCTCCACCGCCGCGCCGCCGGCCGCCGCAGCGTGGGCACCGACGGGCCGCACCGCGGACCGCGGCTGCGCCCCGCCGGACCCGGGAAGCTCCGGCCTCGTGGCGCCGGTGCCCGAGCCCGGGGGTAGGCCGCCGAGGGCCGAGGGCGGCGGCGCCAGCGGCCTGTGCAGCGAGAGGAGGGTGTTCTCTGGAAGGAGGGCGGCGGCCTCGGCTCTCGTGGCCTCCAGCGACGCACGGTCTGACGAGGGAGGGGGCGGGGGCAGGGGGATGTCGGCCGTGAGGGCGATGAGGACACGGCCGAGGCGCCGGCCGGGGGAGCCGTCCCGGAGTGAGGCCGGGTTGGGCGCCGCGACGCCGGCGGGACGGTCCCTGGCCTCCATCGCGGCGGCATAGACGGTGCGGAACGCCGCGGACGTGAGCGGGGCGAAGAGGGTGCCGCCGCGGAGGCCGAAGGAGGCGGGGGCGGAGCGACGGAGCAGCGGCGGCAGACGGCTGTCGTCGCCGCCCGGGCCGTGCCTCGGCGAGCGGGCGAGGGCGCCAGACGCCGCGCTGGCAGACCGGGCATCGTGCCCGTGGTCTGCGCGGAGCCGGGCACCGACAGCGAGGAGGCTGTGGAGGCCGTCGGAGCGGGGCGCGGCGCCCAGCCTGGTCGGCGCCAGGCCGCTGTGCCGGTGTGAGGGGGAGGCTGCGAAGACGGGGAGCAGCGGGAGGGGGAGGCCGGCGTCGTGCATGAGCGCCTGGGCGCCCCGGACGGCGAGCACGAGGTGGGATGCCACCGCGCCGGGGCCTCCGAGCTCCGTGACCAGGCGGGGAGTGAAGGTCGACGGCTGCCGGTACGCGTCCACCTCCCACCCGCGGCCGCCGCCCGTGTCGCTGGCGTGCACGGTGCCGAGGACGCGGGGCCGGGGCCCCGCTGCCACCACCTCGGCGCGGACATCGACCCGGGCGACCCACAGCGAGCCGCCGCCGCCGGCGCGCCGGTGGGTGGCGTCCAGCACGGACAGGGGCAGGTCGGCGAACCAGAGGGCTGGGCCCGCCCCGTCCCCGACGGGCCGGAGCGGCACGCCGACGGACGCGAGCATGCCCTCTCGGCGATCGGGCCCGGGCCCGCCGACCCCGTCGGGCTCGGCCGCCGCCTCGCCGTCCGACCCTGCCGGCGCCTTTGGTGCGTCGATGGGCTGCTCGAACCACAGCCGCGCCTCCGTGACGTCAACGGACACCCGCTGCCCGGCGCGCACCGCCCGAGCGAGGCCCGCGGGAAGCGACGCGGGGACCGCCCCTGACATCTGCAGCGGGGCGGAGGGCAGCGGGCCGCGGTAGAAGCAGCGAACCGCCCCGGCGTCCGGCATGGGCGGGCCCGGGAGGTCCTCGGGGGTGGACGTGGCGCCGTGAGAGGATCGGGCGAGGGAGGCGTGAGCGGCGGCGGGCCGGTGCGGCTCAGCCGCGGCCATCGCCGAAGCAAAGAGGTCGCTGCGGCCGCGGCGGCGCGAGGCCGACTCGCCGCGAGCCGCCGCCTGCAGGAGCGAGGCGGCGATGCTGGCGGCTGCCCCCGCTCCGCCGAAGGCCGACGTGACGGAGTCGGCGAAGGCGTCCGAGCCGGCGAGGGAGCCGAGCGTCGGCCTGCGCCAGTCCTCCGCGCCGTCCCCGCCCTCGGTGTCGGCGCCGAAGAGGGCGTCGGCGAGGGCGCCGCCGTTGGGGAGGCCGGACGACCGCAGAGAGCCGGCGGTGGCCGGGCCCGTGGTCCGGCCGACCTGCCGAAGCCGCGCGCCCCCGGTGATGGCTGCCATGTCCGGGAGAGCCGCCGACGTCGCGGCCGCGGTCCCGGCCGGCAGGGCCGCGGCAGCGTCCGCCGCGCCCTCCGCGGGCAGCGTCGGCAGGGTGGGCGCCTGCGGGACGGAGTCAGCAGCCGAGCTGTCGAGGCCCGGCGTCGTGTTGCGGCCGGCCGCTTCGGCTGCCGTCTGGTTCGCGGCCGCGAGGCGCGCGGCCGCCGTCTCCTCCCGCAGGCGACGACCCTCCCGGACCCGATCCAGGCGTGTCTTCCAGCCCCGGGGCGCGACCACGCAGCCCACCCGCCACGCCGCCTCCCCGTCGAAGCCGAGAAGCACCCCCGGCATCGGCCCGCCGCCAGCCGCCGGCGCGCCGTCCCCCGCCGCTCCTCCCCCGGCCGCCCCGGCGCGGATCCACGCCTCCGCCCCCGTGCCCGGCCGCGCCGTCTCCCGCCCCATGCTCCACCGGTCCCCCCGCATCGGCTCCCACGCCTGCCCGTCCGTGGACACCGTCAGAAGGTACGCGCCAGCAGGAACCGCCGGAAGGAACGCGTCCACGGCGGAGCCCGACGCCACGGCCCGCGACACGACGTCCCCGACGCGGACCCGGAGCGGGGTCGCGCCGAGCGACGCGGCCGGGACGGCCACGCGGTGGGGCCCCGCGCCTCCCTCCGAGCCGCCGCCGCCGAGCCGCGCCGTCGTGGAGGAGGGTAGGGCCTCCAGCATGGCAGAGGAGAGGTATGCGGTGGCGGAGAGCGACGCGGACGAGGCGTTGGCGACCCGGAGGCGGGCGGCGGTCGGCTCCGCGGAGCTGAGGACGGCTGTGGACGCCGCGAGGGGCGCGGCCACGGGGACGTAGCGCAGCGACGACGACCGGGGGTGGGAAGCGAGCGGGTGGAGGCGCCGCCTGGCGCGGGGGCCGGCAGCGGCGTCGGTGACTGCCCGCGCGAGGGCCGCGGACGACGAGGCGCCGCCAGGCAGCGGGACGATCCTCGCGAGGATTAGCGGAGACCGCTCCGACCCCGGGCGCACCGGCAGAGCCGAGGGGACGGGGCGGCCCTCGCTCAGAAGCCGCTTCGCGGCGGCCTCCAGCCCGGGGTGCAGGGCACGGACGCGGCCCGCCGCGCGGGTCATGGACCGGTTGACGTCCCCGGAACCCGGCTCTGCCGTCACGAGCACCGACAGGGGAACGGTCGCGTGTGATGTCAGCGGGGTCCACTCGGTGCCGTCCGTGCCCTGCTCTGCCGGCTCTG
>Ga0136560_1000427_pt1 | contig 20943 bp, 4 predicted proteins | sample AntRauMeHopE1497_FD_104925 | JGI IMG/M metagenome (GOLD analysis project Ga0136560, IMG submission 104925) | Saline lake microbial communities from Rauer Islands, Antarctica - Metagenome Hop E1 #497 | ecosystem: Environmental > Aquatic > Non-marine Saline and Alkaline > Saline | place... | reverse complement strand
CGGCGCCCTGCGGCGGAGGGCCCGGGGCGGCGGCCCCCGGGCCCGGCACCGTGGCCGTGATCTGTGCAGTGCTGTTGTGGGCGGGGCCCACCGTGGTGGTAGCAATGACGCCGCCCGACGCGGCGGGGGCCACCATCACCGCTGATGACGTGGCCCACGCGGCGGGGGTGGTGGAGGCGGACACGGGGATGGGCACCGAGAGGCCCATGCTGCCCTGCAGAGCAAAGGCCACGAAGGCGTCGGCGGCAGAGGCCGCCGACGTCGCGGGCGCCTCTGGTGCCGCTGACGTCGGCGTGGCATCATCGACGTCGCCGCTGTCTCTGCCAGGGTCCTCGGGGAAGGGCGTCGCCTCCGAGGCGGTCGCCCCCGGCATGGGCGTGAAAGCCTGGATGCCGAACTGGGAGTGACCCCCTCCCGCGGGGCTGGGGAGCTGGGGGACGACGAGGTGCTCGGGGAGGCCGGGCACGGCAGCCTTAACGCCTACGGCCGTCGAGGTGAGAGACGCGACGGTGGCCGAGTCTCCGAGCGCTGGGCCGGCGGGGATGGCCGCCACAGCCGGCCCCATCGTGACAGGCCCCGCCATGGACGTGGAGAGGGTCATTGGGATGCCGGAGAGGCGGGCGGCACCGTGGCCGGCGCTGCCCCAAGCCGCTCCGTTCTCTGCCATCGCGAACGGGATACCGACAGAGCCCGGGGAGCCGGGGATGGTTCTCTCCGCGGCGAGGGCCGGCAGTTGCTGCATGCCAGCCGAGGCCGGGCGGTTGGGGCCGGACAGGCTGGGGACGGAGACAGGGGGGGAGGATGCCAGCATCGCAGGGCTCTGCGGGATGGGGTCGTTGCGGGGGCCTTTGCCGCCGAGGCCACCGTAGGAGCTCATGTATGCAGCAGACACGCTCTGACGCGCCGCGGTGCTGGCTTGGGAGGGGCTGCGGACGCCGGTGTGCCCGCCCGGCCCCGCGGTCGGGGAAGAGACGGCCTTCCCCGGCCACATGGGGGAGGGCGCGTGGTCCGCAGTGTGCCTTCCCCGGGGCTGGTTCGACGTGCTGATCATCGGTATGGTGACGGGAAGGTGCGTGCCGGTGCCCCGCCCCAGCCCCGTGCCACCGCCGCCTGCGGACGTCGCGGCGGACGAGGCGGGGCGCATGGCCCGCATGGGGGGACCGGCGTGGCTAGAGAGGCCCAGGGAGAGCACGCTGTCGCCCTCCACGCTCTGGCCGTCCATCTGAGAGTGACCCACACCGTAAAGGCCCGTCGCGGAGGCAAGGACGGCGGGGGACGCGTCGCGCATGCCGCGAGGCGGCGGCCGTCCCCCGGGGGCGCCGTACGGCAGCGATCCGACGCTCGCCCCGCGCTGGATCCCTGTGAGGAGGCTTGCGGCGTGGGCGTCGATGGGCGTGGATGCGCCCGGGAAGGGCGACTGCTCGCCCGACGGGCCCATGGCCGACGCGATCCGCCCATGGTGGGCGTATCCCAGGTCCGGTGCCGCCCGGATGGTGCCCAGAGCAAGGCTGCCGCCGCCGGTTGTCGCCATCTCGACCGCGGCCGAGAGCGCGCCGAGGGAGCCGGTCTCCACGTTGTCGCGGCCCGAGGCGCGGGCGCTCGCCCCGCCGCCGTAGGAGATGGGTGGCTGGTGGAGCCGCGGCGGCTGCTGCGGCTGCTGCTGCTGCTGCTGCTGGGGCTGGTAGGGCGGCGCCGCAAACCCCGTGAGCATGTCCCGGCTCGAGCTCGAGTCCCGCCGCCCGCCGAAGGCGGGGTGGGGGCCGGCATGGTGCATCATCATGTGCGCGCCTGGCAGCTGCCCGAGCTGGAAGCCGTGCGGAACCCCGGACGCCGACGCTCCGGGAAGCGGGAAGCCGCCGAGCGGCTGGCCCTGGGGCATGCCCGACCCGGCGTAGGCAGAGTGCACGGCCGGGGCCTGGGCGCGGCCGTAAATGTCGGTGCCGTACCCCGCGGGCGGCGCGGGGGTTCTCGTGGCCACGGGAAGGTACGCCGACGGGCTCGGGGGCACCATCGGCGGCTGCGGCGACAGCGATCCGTCCCCTGCCCACGCGTCCGTCGTCTCCGCGATGGCTCGGACCGCGGAGCGCGCGGCAGCCCGGCGGGAGGTTCTGCGCCTCGGCAAGGACCCTGCAACGTCACCCATGTCGGCTGCCTCCTCTGACGCCTCAAAGCCGGAGGAAGCGTCGTCATCTGCTTGGCGCGCGGTGCGCTTCGACCGGGCTACCCTGGGCGTGCGCTTCCTGGACTCCTGGACCTTCAGGGCACGCTGGCCGGACTTGTTGGTTCTGCGCACCACTTTGCCGAGATCGTCGTACCCGTCCCGGCGGAAGTAGTCGTGCTGGTACACGATCCAGTCGGGGTGGTCAGGCTCGGGGATGCGGGTGAAGCTGCGGGGAGCAGGGGGGCGGCAGCTGGGGGTCGGCCGGCGGCTCGGAACAAACAGCGACTTGAACGGGACGAAGCGGTCGGTTCGGCCAAAGGACAACCTGCCCCGCCGGCCGGCCACCCACGCCGCCTGCTGCAGACTGATGTGCTCACGCGTAGAAGTTCAGCTGCAGGATCGATCAGGGGGCGGAGGGACCGGGCCGGTGAGCTCAGGCATGCGTGCAGGCGGCCCGCGCGGCCATGGATGTCAGAGTTCCTCGGCGCGATCGTTCCTCCCGGCCGGGACTGCCGCCGGGCCGAGGGGCGCGCGGCCCGCTGCAAGGCTGGCAGGCGCCTCACCTGGCGACACGTGCTGGAGAACTTGGACGTCCGGAAATACCGCCCCAGCACCTCGGCCTCGAGGCGCTTGACATCTTTGACGATGAAGTTGTTTCCGGAGGGGCTCCAGCCCACGATGTCCGGGTTGCCCTCGTTTATCATCGTGAACAGCGACGTCAGGAACTTGGCAACGGGTCTGTTCGTCAGCGACGGCGGACGGCGGCGGGAGGCCATGGTGCTGGGTTTTCGCAATAGCTGCCACGCGTGCAGCGCGCGCAGCACTGATCTTGCCCCGGATTCACCCAGGTTAGCTGGCTGCGTCTGCCTGCGTCCGGCGGGGGGGATGCAGAGGCGGCCTGCTGTGCCGGGATGCGGCGGGGAGGGCACATCACGGAACACTCGACGCCAGCAGAGACAGCGGATTGCGAGCCGCCGCTCTCCCTCGGCTGACAGACCTGCATTCGGCCCATCACTGGGGGTGAGTGGTCAAAGATGTAACGGTCTTTGGCTGCTCGCTGCAAAATTCACGCGTCTGCATCAATCAGCGGCGCGGTGGAGGCTGTTGAAGGGGCTGCCTTGGGCATTGCCGACTCGCCCTCTGGCTGGCACAGCTCTCGAACCTCGGTGCCCCTAGCCAGCACTGCAAATATGATGTTACCCACGAGCGCCACACCCAGGCCCAGCCAGAACACCTCGCGCCACTCGTCGGCGGAGCGGGCGGAGCGAGTCTTGGACTGAACGATGTAGCCCGTCAGCACCGGGCTGATGATGCCCGGAAGCGTCGCGATGGTGTTAGAGATGCCCATGAGGATGCCCCCGTGGAACGGGGCGAGGTCCAGGATGTTTGGGGCGTACCCGCCGGCCGAGCCGGCGCCAACAAACGTGACCGATGCGGTGACGCACACCACGGCGACGACCACGTCGCTCGTGTACCCTGCCAGCACGAGGACGACGCCGGCGCTCACCTCGAAGAGCACCTGGAACGTCCTGCGGGTCCACACCACGCTCCAGCCGTGGCTCTTGATCAGCCTGTCGGCGAGCTGGCCGGACCCCGACGAGCCCAGGAAGCAGCCAAGGTACGGCAGGACGGACACAACGCCGCTGGTCTTGATGTCGAAGCCGAGCTCCGACTTGAGGTAGGACGGGAGGTACGTCAGGAGGGTGTAGAACAGCCAGTTGTGTGCAGTGTGCCCCGCAACCACGCCCCAGACCGAGGACTGCGAGAGGATCGTCCTCCACGGGACCGGGGTGCTGGGGTCGAGCGATGGGGGCAGCGACGACGTGATGTAGCGCCGCTCCGACGCCGTGATGTAGCGGTCCGTCTCCGGCCGGTCCGACACCACGAGCCACCAGAGCACGACCCAGATGGCCCCGGCGCCCCCGGCCAGGTAGAAGACGGACTGCCACCCCGCGCCGCTCTCGATGAGAGCGCCCGCCGTCGGGAAAGCGCAAGTGGTGCCGAGGTACGCGCCGGCCCACACAAACCCGACGATCTGCGACCGCTCTGCGAAAATCGAGGCAGCATCGACGGCGAGCGACGGCATGGCATGGCGCGGCCGTGCGATGCCAAGCCGGCAGTCAGGAGCACGCGCCGCCTCACTCACCTGACATGGGCGCCCATGCGCCGAGCAGGCTGTGGAGCGCCGGGTACGTCACCGCCTCCCCGACCCCCGTGAGGATGCGAAGCGCGATCAGCGCCGCGTAGTTGCCTGCCACGGGCGGTGTGATGGCGGTCAGCAGAGACGGGATGGCCACGCCCAGCCCGAAGATGAGCTTTGGGCCGAACCTGATGCTCAGGAAGCCGCCCGCAACCTGGAGCGTGATGTAGCCGATGAAGAACGCGCTCAGCACCCAGCCCTTGGCGTCCTGGCTCCATCCAAACTCAGCGGACATCGGGACGACGGCCACGCTCAGAATGACGCGCAGGACCTGCGCCCGGTTGAACAAGCGCCAGGCAGCATGTTGCGGACCGGCCCACGGCCGAGACCAGGATCCCCACAGGCCATCAAGTAAATGAATCTCACATACACAATGAACAAGCCCAGGTGTGCCACGATGGCGACTGCGTGCCGCCGTCGCAACCAGCAGCCGGAGCTTGGCGGGTGCACCTCCTCGGCCTCCCAGCCCTCTTCCGTCCCCGGCTCCATCTCTACGGCCATACAGCTCCCAGTCTCAGCCGCCGCGGCCGAATGGCACGCGCAGGCTTGGACTGTGGCCGCAGCAACGGGCAGCTGAGCAGCAGAGCACGACAAGTCGTCGTCTCGCCTCCTTGCCACCCCGTCCTCGCATCAATCATGGCAGCTGCCCCCATCACGTCCGGTGCAACTGGATCTGCTTCCGAGCTGGCTGTCGAGGCGCCCGGTGCCCCGCTCATGGACGCCAAGATCCGCGCGTTCGAGGTGAGTGGCATCGCCCGAGCCACGTCTTGACAACCCGCCTTGCTCGCGATCTCTGGCGTGCCTGACCCCGGCGGAGCGAGTGAAACTGCTGGTGTTCCCGCAGATCGGCGAGTTCGCGGGCGCCACGTACACTCCCATGTCGGAGGACGGCCTCACCGTGAACCTGGAGGCCATCGGCCACTACGCGTCCTTCCTGTCTTCGCGCGGCCTCAACGTCGTCTTCATCAACGGCACGTCAGGCGAGAGCATGAGCCTCAGCGAGGCGGAGCGCAAGGCTGTCACCGAGCGCTGGGTCGAGGAGGGCAAGAAGCAGTCCCCCCGCATTCGCGTCATCGCCCACGTCGGCAGCGACTCGCTGTCCGCGACCCGGGAGCTCGCGAGGCACGCCGAGGAGGTGGGCGTGGACGCCATCTCGGCCATGACGCCGATCATGTTCAAGCCTGCCAACGTGATGGATCTCGCGCAGTGGCTCAAGCTCGTCTGTGCGGCCGCGCCGGCCACCCCCTTTTACTACTACAACTTCCCCGTCATCACCGGCGTCGCGCTGGACGCCGCAAAGCTCCTGGGTGCCGTGGAGGCGGTGGGCATCCCGCAGTTCCGCGGCTTCAAGTTCACGGACTTTAACCTCTTCGCTTTCGAGTGCTGCGTGGCGTACAGCGGCGGCGCGTACGAGGTCTGCTACGGCCGGGACGAGGCGGCGGTCGGCGGCATGGCCACCGGGGCCACGGCGCACATCGGAAACGGCTTCTGCTTCATGATGGGACCGTTCCGCCGGATGCGCGAGGGTGAGGCGGCTGGGCGCGCGGACCCGATTGACGCGGCCGCGCGAGAGGCCACGCGCCGCAGGCTGCGGCAGGGCGCGCGCCCGAGCAAGCGGACACGCCCGCGCCAGACTGTGCCGGGCTGCTTTTCGCTGTCCCGCGCTTGCCACCTGACCGTCCCCCCGCGCTCCCTGCCTGGCACCTTCCCGCAGCCTTCCGGGCCGGCGACATGGCCACGGCGCGCAAGGAGCAGCGCCGCGTGAACAGCGTGGTGTCGCTCATCTTCGACGCCGACGTCGGCGCCCCCGTGGCGGTGTCCAAGGCCATCCAGACGCTCCGGGGCGTGGACATGGGGCCCGCGCGCCTCCCCATCCGTGCCATGGACGGAGAGAAGATGGTCCTGCTGCGGTCCAGGCTCGAGGCGATGTCCTTCTTCGAGTGGTGTGACTGAGCGACGCGCGCGTCGCTCCGGACAGAGGGGTTAACACCGTGCGGCACGGACGCGCACGGATTGAGAGACACTCACGGAACACGCAGTGCTTGCTGCCACAGCATTGGCTCCGGCGCGCGCCGCCGGGGCCCGCTCACTGGTCTGTGTTGAGGCACAGACCCACTCCCTGGAGCACCCACAGGGACGGGTGCTCGTCCGTGGCCAGGTCCGCCTCGAAGACGAGGCCGACGCCCATGGCGTTGCGGCGCGACTGGGTGACGTACACGGGGGCGCGGAAGGTGCCGTGGAGCTTGAGCTTGGCCGCCTCGATGGGGATGACCTGCAGCACCGGCAGCTCCGTCACCAGGACCTTGGGGTCCTGCCGCTTGAGCACCGAGCGGTCGAGGTCCCACCCGGCGCCCTCGAGGTAGAGCCCGCGGACGTAGCAGCCGTCCTCGAGGGCGTCGGGGACGTCCTCGGCGCTGCCGTGGGTGGTCACCTGCGTGAAGAGCGTGGACTTGTCCAGCGGCCAGTGCTTGCGGCGGCACGTCATCTGCACCAGGGCGGTGAGGAAGGACTCGGGGATGTGCAGGCCGGAGAGCCACATGACGGGGGGCTGCCCCGCGCTCACCCAGTCGCGGTACTGGGCAAGGCGGTCCTCGAAGTGCTGGATCCACGAGCCCAGGGGCTTCTCCGTCTTGGGGGCCTTGGCGGCCCACATAGAGGGGAGGAAGCCGTTGAAGAGGGCGTCGGCGAGCGCCTCGAGCTCGTCGGACATGCCGATCTCGCCCTTGAGGGCGCGGCCGAGGTCGGCGAGGGACGTCTCCATCGTCGTCACGAGGATGTTCCAGCGCTCGAGCTCCTGCATGAGCACGATCTCCGTGGGCGACGGGGTGGCGCCGTCGGCGGTGAAGCGCTTGCGGATGTTGAGGAGGTCCTCCGGCTCGGGGACCTTGCCGGAGAGGTCGTCGATGGTGGCCTGGAGCAGGTCGTCGCGGGAGACGCCCTCGCCGCCGCCGCCGGAGCGGGGCTGCAGGTCGATGAGGTTCCGCCACAGGTCCTTGGAGGCCTGCATGAAGTAGCCGATCTCCGCGTTGGGGTGGAGCCCGAACACGGCGGGGCCGTTGACCAGGGGCAGCTCCTCCACGCGGCCGCGGAACTCGTCCAGGTCGCCGTCCATGGGCAGCGTGTAGTCGTGCCCCTCCCGCGAGAAGAAGAACTGCTGGCTGTCGTCGAAGAGGAAGTCGCCCATGTACTCGTTGAGGTACGTCACCAGCACGCGGCGGTCGAAGTCGTCGCTCACGCGGCCGCCGTACATCGCGTCGCCGATGAGGTACTTGAGGCTGCCCCACGGGAGCATCTCGTCGCCGTTGTCGTGGGCCTTGGTCAGGTAGAGCCCGAGGAGCTGGCGGGAGATCTTGAAGTCCGACTCGTTGAAGTCGTACGGCACGTTCCAGCCGATCTTGCCGTACTTGCGGCGCTCGAGGACGACGGCGTGGAGGAAGCAGAGGCCGAAGACGAGGGGCTTGTAGGCGTCGTGGGGGCAGTCCTCGAGCTCCGGCTCGGTCATCTTGGAGAAGAGCGACCGCATGTTGAGCATCAGGCCGTCGGGGGGCTCGGTCACGACCTTGAGGGAGCGCTGGAGGATGCCGAGGGGGAACCTGTCCGTCGGGTCGGTGGTGAGCCACAGGCGGAAGTCCTCGTGCGGCGCGGTATTCTCCTGCAGCCACTTCTCGAGGCGCTGGAGCCACGAGGTGAGGAGGTGGCAGTTCTGCAGCAGCACCCAGTAGCCCTTGGAGGCCCCGAGCTCCAGCATCGCCTCGGCCTTGGGCGCCTGGCCCTGGCCGAGGGCGAGGAAGTGGAACTTGGCCGGCGGGGGGAAGCCCTTCTCGATGCCGAGCGCCTGGATGTCCGACTGCGGGTCCGCGCCCGGGGAGAGGACGAAGACGACGGGGCTGGTGGGGGCTGACTGGGCGAAGATCTTCTCGTAGTCGATGACGGGAGGCTGCACGTACTTGCTGCCCATGACGTCGACCACGAAGTCCTTCACGCCGTTGTACACGCGGTCGGGGCGGAGGCAGCGGTACACCAGGAGGCGCTCGAAGCTGGTCATGGCGTCGGCGGCGCCGCCGGGGAGCGGCGCGGCCTCGGGCCGCTCGAGGTCGTACCAAGTCTTCCACTCGTCCGTGCCGCCCCGGAGCTTGCCCACCAGCCCCTCGTACGGCCCGCCCATGGTTTCGAGCTTGAGCAGGTCCTTCCACCCGGCGTCGGTGATCCAGTCTTCGGGGGGCGGCTCCGACGGGCTCGCGAGGCCGGTGTCTCCCTTGAGGAAGAAGTCCAGGAGGGGACGCTGGAGCTCCCCCTTGCCCTCGAGGATCATGACGGTGAGCTGGAAGGAGAACATGAGCTTGTGGCGCTCGAAGATGCCCATGCAGGTGTAGTCGTACACCTGCCCCGTCATCTCCGCGATCATGTTGTTCAGCCGCGCGGCGACCTTGGCGTCCTGCGCCGCGGCGCGCAGGGAGCGCTGGAAGACGCCGCGGAAGGAGTCGAGGGAGATCTCGTACATCTTCATGATGGTGGAGAGCCCGGCCATGGCGAAGAAGAGGATGGAGCCGCGCTTGGCCGCCGGCTGGTACTGCAGCCGGGTCTTGTCGATGCGCTCCTTGGTCTTGGTGGCCTCGGTGAGCTGCTTCTGGATGTCGATGGACTGCAGCTTGGCGTCCTCCAGCGTGCTGATGAGCTCGGTGTTGTCGAGGATGTTGCCCTTGGCGGAGGAGAGGAGGCGGAGGAGCTGCTCCTCGAGGCTGTCGAGCTTGACGGTGTTGGCGCTCATCTGGTCGACGAGGGACTTGAACTGCGCGGCGAGGTCGGGGCGCTCGTGCTCCACCACCTCGTTCAGCAGCTGGTTCTCCAGGCCCTGCATGGTCACGCTGTAGTTGATGATCATGGTCTTCCCCATCACCTCGGGGCTGTAGTGCGGGTTGGCGAGCTTGGACGTCATGAAGAGCCGGAAGTCGTCGGACCACTCGATCATCTTCTCGCCCAGCTTGATCATGGTCTGCGCGCCCTCCTGCACCACGTTCTGCTCCAGGATGGGGTCGATCATCGGGTCCAGGTCCTCGTCGACGCTCTCGAACAGGAACGCCTGGCCGTACTGCACCGCCATCTCCAGGTGCCGCATGAAGTCCGAGTCCAGGAACGTCGCCTTCTTCAGCGTGGGCTCCCGGTTGGCGATCCACGTCACCGCCTGCTGCTGCGGGTCGATGCACAGCGGGAAGCGGCTGGCCCGCGTGGTGAGGATGCCGTTCATGACCGAGTGGGTGTCGGCGGGGAGGCCCTCGCCGACCCACTTCTGGACCTCGGCGTCGGACACCATGAAGTCCACGAGGTCAAAGGGCGTGGTGAGGGGGAGGCCGAGCTCCTGGATGCCGGGGAGCCAGACGTCGTCGAGGAGCGTCTTGCGGAACTCAAAGGTGAAGGCTCCCAGGTAGCTGAGGAAGCCGGCGGAGAGGCAGCAGTCGCCCACGAGGCGGGTCTTCTTCTCGGCGAGGCGGGCGAGCTCGAGGGACCAGCGGGTCTTCTCGGAGCCGAGGCCGTTGATGAGGCGGTTGGCCGCGTCGAGCTGCTTCTCCATGCGGTCCGCCTCGGCCTCGAGGAAGGTCTTCTCCCCGTTGGCCTTCTCAAAGGCGGCCTGGAGCGCCTCCAGCTCGGACTGCAGGCTCGCGAGCTTCTCTTGGATGGCCTCCAGCTCGTCCTCGGCGCGCTCCTTGGCCTCCTCCATCTTCTTCACCTTGGACTTGAGCGGGTCCACCTCGTCGGCCACGCGCTTGTAGTTGATCATCGCCTCCACCCACTTCATGAGGCCGCCCGCGGCGAAGGACACGCTGGCCACGCCGGCGGCCTCGAGCTTGCCCTCGCGGCGGTACTTCTCGCAGGCGGAGATCATGTAGCCCTTGATGCGGGTTTTGTCGTACTCCTGCAGGCTGCGCAGGAAGCCGGAGTTGCCCATCATGGCCTGGCAGAGCTTCCAGCTGGGCTCGCCGCGCTGCTCCGAGCCGGTAGGCTTGAAGGCGTAGACGCAGAACATGGTGAGCTTGACGGCGATCTGCGGGTTCTTGTAGACCTTGACCTCGTTGATCTTGTCCTTGTCGAGCACGGCCAGCGCGGCCGTGGCCTCCTCCAGGGCGGGGAGGGCCTCCTCGAGCTTGGCGTTGGCCTCGGCGGCGGCCTTCTCGATGATCTTCGAGTCCACCTGGAGCTGGTCGTCCTTGGTCTTGGCCTGCTCCTGCTGCTCCGTCGCGATGGACGACCGCTCGGTGATGGACGCCAGCAGCTCGGCGACCTTGATGGACTTCTCCCCGACCTCCTTCTGTGCCACCTCGAGCTTCGCCTGCATCGTGGCCACGGTGGACGCCGCCTCGTTGAGCTTGGTGAGGCCGCTGTCGAGGCGCTGGGCGCGCTGCCCGATCTTGAGCCGGCCGCTCCCCATCTGCGTCTTGTAGTTCTCGATGAAGTCGAGGTAGTTCTTGGGGGTGACGTAGTTGTTGCGGCGGAGCTCCTGGCGGAAGCGGGAGCTGGCCTCCACCACGGACTGGTGGACCCGGACCATGTGGGCCTTGACCGCCTCCTTGTGCTCGGCGGGGAGGCCGTCCACGCCGGTGAGGTTGGCCTCGGCCACGCGCCCCAGGGCGTCCTCGGGCCAGGCGAAGAACCAGTCGATGATGGTGCTGCTCACCAGGCCGGGGAAGTTGCGGCACCGGCGGCGCAGCGTGTCGCCGGACGGGCTCATGGCCAGCACGAGGTGGAGGTTGGCGCGGCAGCGCTCGACGAAGAAGGCCCACTTGTTCGCCGTGTTGGCGGGCAGGCCGGCGGCCACCACCTCGTCGGCGACGACGGACGACACCGAGTCGCGCTCCTCCGGGTCGTACAGCGCGGGGACCATGCCAGTGGTGAGCATGTTGTTGATGAGCTCGAGGAAGCCCTCCTCCACGACGTGGGCGTCGGTGAAGAGGAAGACCACGGGGCCCTTGCCCAGCTGCCCGTAGAGCTCCTTGAGGTTCTCCCGGAAGTCCTTCTCGCCGTAGCCGCGGCTGAGGCTGATCTCGAAGAGGCCGTAGCCGGCGGCGAAGGAGGCGAGGCGGGTGAGGGACTGCTTGCCGGAGCCGCCGACGCCGATGAGCATGGCGTTGCCGCGGGGCACCTTGATGATGCGGAGGATGCGGGTGAGGTGCTCCAGGGCCATGCGGAAGAGGACGAGGCTCATGGTCTTGTGCCGCTCGTTGTACTCGGCCAGCACCCGGTTGAGCACGTCCGACACGGCCTCGTAGCCGCCCAGGTCCTCGTACAGCCGGAGGTCCTCCTTGTCGCTGATGATGCGGTCCGCGGCGCCGCCAAAGTCGCCGTACACCCGGGGCTTGGCGAGGGCGGCGTCGGCGTCGGGCCCGAACGTGGACCGCGTGATGTCGGTGAGGATGCTCTCCGCCGCCTCGACGTCCTCCTCCGACACCAGGCGGTCCATGAAGACGCGGGTGACCTCGTTGCACCAGAGGCGCACGAAGCCGCCGGACGAGGTGACCGTCTCCGGGGTGGCGAGTGTGAGGCCCTCGTACACGCGGCCGAGGTCGCGGAGGTTGAAGATGTAGTGGAACTTGGCCGGGGTGGGCGGGAGCCGGTCCACGATGTCCGTGTAGAGCTTGAGGGTGGCGCCGGTGATGCGGGCGGCGGCGGTGCGGACCTCCTCGCTGAAGGGGGAGACGTAGCCGGTGATGATGGAGCCGTAGATGTGCTGGAGGACGTCGGCGGTGGGGGGTGTGAGGTTGTAGACGTTGAAGAGCGCCACGAAACGGGGGTCCACCGGGTTGCGGCCGCCGCCGGGGGGGCCCATGGCCGCGAAGAAGGAGAGGTCGAGGAAGGTGCGGAGCTCGAGGTCCTTCTCGCGGTCGTACATGAAGCCGCGGCCGACGAGGAAGTGGAGGAGGGCGATGGGCTGCTGGGTGCCGTAGGTGTCGACCTTGGGCATGTTGAGGTCGTCGACGAAGATCATGAGGCGCTTGCCGACGTCGGGGCCGTAGAAGCGGCCGGAGCGCTTGCCCGCGTTGGCCTGGATGTTGGCCTGCACGTCCATGGAGGTGGTCCGGGAGGAGAAGTTGATGGTGAGGGTGACGAAGCGGGTCGGGTCGAGGCGGCGGAGGTACGTCTCCACAGTGACGGTCTTGGCCGTTCCGGACTCGCCGACGAACAGGACCGGGTGGTCCACCGCGGTGTTGCGGCGGAGGAAGTCCGTGTACATGACCGAGTCCGTCGTGGGGACGAGAACCTTGGCGAACTCGAACGGCGACGGGGGCTCGTACGCGGGCACCTCGCCCTTCCACTCGACCCAGCTGCGGCGCGCCACGTCGTAGAAGCACTCGTACGGGTTGTCGGGGAGGGAGCTCATGGCGTGCTTGTTGAGCATCTCGGTGAAGACGCGCCGCTGCGGCCCCTCGAGCGCCGCCCCCACGGACCACACCAGCGAGTACACAAAGGCGCCCTCCAGCACCTCGAAGTCGTGCCCCGCCTCCTCGTCGTCGTCCCCGACCACGCCCGCGGCCGCGGCCGCGGCGGCAGCGGCCTGGTCGCCGTCGGTCGGCTTGGTGGGCAGGAGCGCGTCGAGGAGGCTGCAGAGCTGCCGGACCATGTTGAGCTCGGTGATTGGCACGACCTGGCGGAGCGGCTCCACGACCTCGCCCGACTCCTCGCCCTGGTCGCCCTCGAGCACGTACTCGACGCAGTGCGCCACGTAGTGGTCGAAGAGGCCCATGAGCTCGTCGCGCTCGGCGTTGCGGCGGGGCGGGCCCTCGGCGCGGAGCGTCGCCCACCGCCAGAAGTAGGGCCGGAAGCGCAGGTTCTTGGGGTCCACGTAGGTCATGCCGCAGCGGGAGATGGTGGCGGGGGAGGCGTACTGGAGGTCGAACACCTCGATGATGATCTTGCAGTGGTCCATGAGCTGGAGGCGCTCGCCGTTGGGGAGGGTGAGGAGCTTGTTGTCGTCCATCACCGAGTTCATGTTCTCCACCCACTCCGCGTCCACGTCGCCGTCGAGGATGATCCAGCGCACCTCCTTCTCGTGGCCCGCGGTGAGGGTGCGGTTGTTGTCGCGGAAGATGTTCGAGAGCACGCCGTTCTTCCAGTCGCGGGTGGTCGGGTCCATGACGCCGTACAGCTCGTTGACCGTCTGGGCCTTGGGGTTGAGGGTGAAGGTCACCACGTGGCGGCCGAAGGCGGGCTCTGAGGCGCGGGCGAGGGCCTCGATGACGACGGTCTTCCCGCCGCCCGTTGGGCCGACCACCATGGTGGTGTGCCTGACCAGCATCACCTCGTACAGCTGGATGATCTTGTCTACCTGCAGCTGGAAGACCTCCTCGTCGTCGTGGTGCATGGTGCGGGCCTCGAGGGCGGCGGTGGCCTCGCGCTTGAGCTCGGGGTAGGCGACGCGGGGGCAGTCGAGGCCGGGGAAGAGGTCCTCGATGAGGCCGGCGAAGAGGGGGACGTCGTCGTAGACGAACTTGGGCATGTTGCTGTCGCGGAGGGAGCGCATGAGGACCATGTCCTCGCTCATGTCGGCGTACTCGCGCTTGAGGGAGCCGGCCATGACCAGGACGGACTTGAGGGCGCGGAGGCCGAAGTCGTAGTGGTGCTGCTTGGAGAGCTGCTCCGAGGCCAGCTTGTAGAGCGTGGTCATCTTCTTGGCGAGGTCGCGGGCGGTGGTGAAGCCCTCGGAGAAGAGCATGATCTCGCAGATCTGCAGCAGGTCCGGGGCCACCATGGTCACGGGGCGGAAGAGGGCCTTGAGGTTGTCGGGGAGCTCGGTGCGGCCGGCGTAGCCCGGGTTCATGGTGATGAAGACTCCCACGCGGCTGTTGACGCGGATGGGGTCGCCGACCATGATGTCCGCGGTGGCGCGGCCGTAGAGGAGGGCGTTCTGGATGGACTTGAGCTGGGCCGACACCACGGAGAGGACCTCGATGTTGATGCGGTTGAACTCGTCGAAGCAGCCCCAGGCGCCGACCTGGGCGAGGCCGGAGAAGGTGGAGCCCATGGCCTTGTAGTCGAGGCCCTCGCCGCAGTTGATGACGAAGCAGGGCAGGGCGAGGTTCTTGGCCAGGTCCTTGACGGTCTCCGTCTTGCCCGTGCCGGCGGGGCCGGCGGGGCTGCCGCCGAGCTTGAAGGTCAGGGCCTGGGTGAGGGTCATGTAGCAGCGGTCGGTGAGGGGCGTGATGACGAGGCGGCCGAGGAGGCCCATGAAGTCGAAACCAAACTCGAACTCCCCCGTGCACTGCCGCGCGCGGATGTCGTCCACGTCGCGGTCCCAGTAGAAGCGGAGCTGGGACTCCCAGGCGAACTCGCGGGCGTCGAGGATGGAGTCGCGGACGAAGTGGTCGATGATGTCGCGGGCGTGGACGTCGACGACGAGGAGGGTGCTGACCTTGGTGCGGACCTGGGAGGTGATGTCCATGCGAGTCATGGAGACGAGGTCCATGAGCTGGGCGGTCTGCTTGGCCGCGTACCGCTTCATCGCGTACTTGTCGCCGTCGGCCACGCGGCGGAACGTGTCCTCCGTCTCCCAGGTCCACCAGATCTGCGACCCTACCGTGGTGACCATGCCGAGCTGCTCCGTCACCCAGTCGTTCCGCGGCCCGTGGGCGTACTGGTAGACGCCCTCCTTGATGATGCGGTGCAGGGCCTCGTGCATGCGCTCGTCCGCAACGTTCATCCAGTCCTCCACGGGGCCGTCGACGGTGACGGGGCTGCGGAAGTTGAAGCCCTCGCCCCGCTTGGCCTCCATGCCGTTGATGACGCGGGCGCCGTGGGAGAAGCGGAGCTTGGTGACGGCGTTGTAGAGGGACTTGAGGTGCTCGGTGATGCCGGTGGCGGAGCTGGAGCCGAGCACGGCGAGGAGGTCGTCGTCGGAGAGGAAGAAGAAGCGTGGGAAGGCGTTCCGCTTGGAGTCCAGGTACTCGGTGAGGCTCTTCTGGCAGGCGTCGAGGCGCTCGCCGAGCTCCGTCAGCGTGCCGAGCCTGTCCTCCTCTGCCTTGGTGCAGGCGTAGACCACGTTGGGCTCCTTCTCCGTGTCGTTCATGACGGCCTTGAACTCCTTGTCGATGGCCGCGAAGCGCTTGGCCTCGGACGGGAGCTGGACCTTGATGTCCTCGTTGCCGACGAAGATGCCCTCGAGGTACTGCCACTTCTGCTGCACCTGGAACCACACGTCTATGCAGTCCGACACGGTCTGCAGGCTCTGCCCCCAGGTGCGGACGGCGCCGACGAAGTGGCCGACGAAGCGGTTCCCCTGGATGGTCTGCAGCTTGAGCATGTCGTCCTCCAGGGTGACCTTGAGCTCGTCGGCGGGCTGGAGCACGAAGCCGCGGAAGCTGCCGTCCTTGGAGTAGCGGACGACGGTGAAGGTGATGGAGCCCCAGAGCTCGGCGACGGCCTTGAGGTCCTTCTCGATCTTGGCCTCCCCCATCGCCTCGAGCACGATGAGGTCGATCTTGTCCTCCTTGGACGCAAGGTTCATGTCGAACAGCGCGCCGAGCGTGAAGGTGGACGGGTTCATGGAGAAAGTGATGCCGGTCTCCGCCATGAGGTTCTGCCAGTGCCGGTCGAGCATGGCGTCGTTCTTGAGCTTGACGATGAGGGGGATGGAGTCGCGGAAGCCGCTGACCTCCTTGAACACGAGGTCGTACAGCGTCTTGGTGTCCCCCTCCTTGAGGTCCTCGGGGACGCGGCGGGCCCGGGTGTACATCTCGTCGGCGCCTCGCTCGAGGCTGCCCGAGTCCAGGGCCGCCCAGAGCGTGGACGCGTTGGCCTCCACGAAGGCGTAGTGGTCCGACACGATGTCGTACAGCGACGACACGCGGTCCAGCTCGTCCATCAGGGCGCCGAGGGCGGGGTACCGCGTCACGTCGAGGCCGAAGAGCATCTCCGCCTGGCTGATGGTGTCCCGCCGAGAGTTCATGTCCGCGAGGTTCCGCTTGGCGGCGTCCAGCAGCTCGATGCCGGCCTCGAGCGGGACGCCCGACGCGGGGCCCGACTCCATGAAGGCGGCGAGGGCGGCCTCGGCGTCGCTGGAGAAGCCCGCGGCGTCGTCCTGGGTCACGGTCATGAAGCGCGCCTTGATGGCGGCGAGGCGGGCGTCCTTGGTGAGGGAGGCGTCGACGACGCGCTGCCACTCCTCGCGGAGGGCGGCGGCCGCCTCGCGGTCCGGCTCGGGGATGTCGATGTGCTCGTCGAACTTCTCGAGGACGCGGAAGCGCTCCTGGACGTCGTCGCAGGCGAGCTCGGTGTCGAGCTTCAGGGCGCGGATGCGCGAGACGACGCCCAGGGTGTGCTTGAGGGCGTCGAGGTTCTGCGGCCGCTCCTCCAGCTCGTCCACGAGGGCCTGCCACTCGTCGTGGAGGGCGGCCATGCGCTTCTGGGCGGTCTTGAGGAGCACCTCAGCGTACTGGCGGACCAGGGTGCGGGCCTGCACCGCGTGCGTGCGCGCGACGTCGGCGCAGTCGATGCGGATGAAGCCGACGTCCCGCATGGCGGGCATGGCCTCGGCCTTGTCGGCGAGGCGCGCGAAGGCGTTAAGCTTGGCGTCAAAGTACGAGACGGGTAGGCCGCGCTCCACCATGCGGTCGAACGTGGACTGCTTGCGGTCCTTCCAGAGGCCCTCGGCGACGCCGAACTCCTCCCAGCGGCCGATGAAGTCCCGGATCTCGGTGAGCATCGAGAGGACGAGCGGGTCCATGTCCATCATGACGCTGATGATCTGCTTGTTGGACTTCATGTCCGTGTAGTGCGAGAAGTCGGGGGGCGTGCGGCCCTGCACGGCCTCGGGCCGGGCCTCGATGCACGTGCCGTGGAGCCAGCGCGCGAAGGCCTTGGGGGCGCAGCAGAGGAAGTCCATGCAGCGGCGGATGTACTTGGAGATGAAGTAGATGTCGGGCTTGAGGACGAGCTTGGGGCGGGCGTGGGCTACGTGCATGAGGACGAGGGGCCGGCGGCCGACCTCCTTGACCGCGGACTCGTCCCCCGGGGCGCGGATCATGGCCGCGGGGAGCGACGCGGCGAGCTCTGCCCCGCCACCGGGCGCCGCGGGGATGAGCATCGCGCCTCCGAGCACCGCCCCGCCGCCGGCCTCGTCGTCGTCGTCGTCGTCGGCGCCCGCGGCGCCGTCGCCGCCCGACGTCTCGGGGGCGCGCGGGGGCCTGAGGACGCGGTGGCCCATGACGTCGACGTTGAGGAGCATCTGGAAGTTGATGATGGACGCGATGGTCATGCGGGTGATGGCGTTGTGGAAGCGGCGCTCCCAGTAGCGGTAGTACTCGCCGAGGAGGGGGCTGGTGCGGGTCGCGGACTGGGCGACCTGGCCCTCGATCTGCTCCAGCACCGGCTGAACGGAGCGGTACTTGCCCACGAGCTCGTCGAGGCGCTGCTGCCCGCGGCGCTCGAGGAGCTCGTACAGCTCCGCGACCTCGGACGGGCCCGCGCCCTGCACGTCCTCCTCGCGGACCAGGACGGCCTGCCCGATCTCCGCGCACGTGTCCTCGAGGTTGTCTGCGCTCTTGCGGACCTGGAGGAGAGTGTTGCTGAACTCGGTGAGGCGCTTGCCGACCGCCTCGATGTAGGATGCGATGTGCAGCGAGTTCCAGTTGAGCGGCTTGAAGCCCGGGCGGATGGCGCAGCGGAGCTCCGCGAGCTTGCGCTGCAGCAGCTGGCACTCGATGGGCTTGAGGTCGTCCACGGCCTCGTGGTAGCGGCGGAGCATCTCCCGGAGGCGGGCGACGGTGTCGTGGAAGGAGGTCTCCTGCAGGGTGACGTTGAGGGCCGCCTCGGGGATCTCGAAGCCCAAGCGGTCGAGGAGCTTGGCCTCGCGGATGACGGTGTTGAGCTCGGGGCTGAAGTTGACGATGAGGGGGGGCGGGGGCATGCACATGGCGTCGACGTCCACGCCCGGGCCGGGGACGTCGGTGCACGTGGCGGCGGCGGCGGCGGCCGCGGCGATGACCGCGGGGCCGTGCGGGCCGTCGGCCGCGCCGGGCACGAGGATGTCTGCCGGGAGGAGGGGCTCCGCGCTGAGCTCGGGACCGAGGATGGGCTGCCGCAGGAAGTCCGTGGCCACGGCGGTCACGCGGGTGCACCAGGCGGCGTAGAGGGCCTTGATGTAGCCGTCGACGGACCGGGCGAAGGCCAGGTACTCGCGCTTGAAGCTCTGCCCGTCGTCGCCGCCGAGGAGGCCGTCGACGCTGCGGAAGCGGAGGACGGGGCGCTTCTGCCGGAGGTAGAGCGAGTGCGCCCACGCGATGGCGCCGGCTACGGGCGGGTAGTTCTTGTACACGGGGGGGTCGAGCTTCTGGGCCTCGAAGAGCCTGGCGGCGGCGCCGAGCTCTGCCCGGGCCTTGGAGAGGACGTTGGCGTCCTTGGACCGCAGGGTCTTCTGGATGGCGTCGCGCATGCCGCCCATGCCCCGGAGCTTCTTGAGGAGGTCAAAGGCGGCCTCGGCGGAGCGGAGGCGGGTGAAGGCTAGGTCGATGAAGGCCGTGGTGCTCCGCTCGATGCCGCGGACCTCGTGCTGGAAGCGCTCCATGGCCTCGCCCCAGCGCTTGGCCGACCCGTCGTCGTACACCCGGTGGTTGTGCTTGGTCAGGATCTGCTTCAGGCGGCGGACGCGGCGGCGGACGTCGCGGATCCGGGTCTGGTCGGTGGTGACGTCGGCGAGCTCGGGGGAGGCGAAGAAGGTGGAGAAGGACCCGATGGTGCGCACGGCGCCGGTGAGGTCGGTGACGAAGTGGGCGAGGTGGGTGACCCGGTCGAAGAGCTTGGGCTTGGAGAAGTCCCAGCGGTGGCCGCCGTCCTCCTCGATCTGCTGGCGCACGGCGAAGTAGGTCTCGGGCCAGCCGGTGAGGATGCTGTGCGCGAGCCCGAGGGTCGGGAGGGTGGCGCCAAGGTCCGTGCGGTTGAGGACGGTGCGAGGGGCGACCTCGGCGGAGACCCGCTCCAGGATCTCGCCCGCGATGCGGCGCATCAGAGGCTCCATGGTCTCCTCGGTGTTGTAGCTGCGCGAGATGTTCCAGACCATGCGGAGGGAGTCGAGCATGGGGGCAAGGGTGTCCAGCACTGCCTGGAGCGTGCCGGTGCCGAGGGTGCGGAAGTGCCGCTCGAGGGTCTCGAGGTACTTGAAGTTCTCGGCCGCCACCGTGTTGGCCTTGTCCAGGGCCATGAAGGCCTCCTTGTAGCCGGCGAGCTGCTGGACGTCGGCGTACTCGAGGACCTTGAGCACGCGGGTCACCTGGGGGGAGGCCAGCTGCTCGAAGAGCGCCGACAGCGTGGCGCTGCGGCGCCGCCAGTACTCTACCTCGCCCATGGGGCCCTTGCCGCGGCTGGCGAGGCGGAGGGACTCCAGGGTCTGCTGCACCACGTCCTGCCACGTCAGCATGGTCTCGGTGAGGACGGCCCGGGCCTCGTCGTCGGCCGCGGTGGCAGCGATGTCGTCGACGTCCATGTCGGGGACGTCGATGTGGACGTCCTCGGCCACGGTCTTGAGGGCGTGGGTCACCTGGCCGCGGAAGCGGAGCAGGGCGGAGCGGAAATCGCCCTTGACGCTGTCCGCCACCAGCTCCACGCCCTCCTCCGTCTCCGAGGGCTCGGGGACGGCCGGCTCGGGGGGCGGGCCCGCGCCCAGCATCGTCGAGCCGAGGACGGACCCTGAGCCGCTGGTCATGCGGCTGGTGCCGTGGCCACCGAAGACCGAGGTGCCGCCGCCCGCCACGGAGCCGCCGCCGCCGAACACGGAGCGGTTCGCTGAGGAGCGGGGCCCGCGGCCTCCCGGGCCGCCGCCGCCGAGCACGGAGCCGCCCGCGACGGAGGCGCCGCCGCCCACGGCGCCCGGCATGCCCGACACCACGGAGCGGAAATCCTCCGACTGACTGTCCCCGCCCTCCGCGGCGAGCCTGCCGCCCATGAGCGGGTCCAGCACGGGCACGTAGATCTCGCGGAGCACGGAGTCGAGCGAGGAGAGCAGGTCAGGCTGCATGAGGCTGAACTCTACCAGGCCCGCCATGGCGTCGTCCACCTCCTCGGGGGACACGCCGGCGGGGACCAGCGGGCCGTCGATGACCTTGACGAAGCAAACGGCGGGGGTCTCCAGCCCGGCCGGCAGCGCGCCGAGGCTCGAGCCGACCACGTGCCGCGACACCGTGCGCATGCGGGTCTCCCGGACCTCGATGGTGCGCATCGTCGGCGCCGCGGGGCTCGAAGCCGCCTCGTCGTCCTCGTCGGCCCCGTCCTCGCCGTCCTTGCCCTCGGTCTCGTCCTTGCCCTCGGCCGCGTCCTTGCCCTCGGGGGCATCGGCCGCCTCGCCAGCGGCGCCGGCGGCCTCCTCACCCTCAGCAGGGGTCTCTGGCGCCGGGGGCGGCGTCACCGGGACCTCCTTGGTCACGACAACCTCCTCGGGCTCCTCGACCACGGTCTCGTGGGCGAAGATCATGAGGGCCGTCCCCGCGACGCTCTCTCCCAGAAAGGCGTCCAGTGCCGAGCCTCCACTGCCCGCAACGGACCGCTCCGCGGCCATGGCGGAGAAATCATCCGGGTCCGACTGCAAAAACGATGAGGCAACATCCCT
>Ga0136560_1000426_pt1 | contig 20948 bp, 11 predicted proteins | sample AntRauMeHopE1497_FD_104925 | JGI IMG/M metagenome (GOLD analysis project Ga0136560, IMG submission 104925) | Saline lake microbial communities from Rauer Islands, Antarctica - Metagenome Hop E1 #497 | ecosystem: Environmental > Aquatic > Non-marine Saline and Alkaline > Saline | place... | reverse complement strand
CCTATTGGCAGGAGTACCCATTTCTTTTTAGAAAAAGCCATGTTAGGATTTTATTGAACGCTAATCGGAACTGTAACTATGGTCATGTCCCAAGCAATATTCATCAGAATCTCGGAGCCGGATTCTTTAAAACTGATCATGAAAGTTTCTACTTCAGTGGATGGAGATGAAACAGGTGCGCTCACTTTCACTACATCTTTGGAATAATCTGGCTCCTGTACGCCTAAGAAAACCCCTAGTTCTGAGTTGAGCGAGAGTTCAAAAGAGGATGCTCCAGGCACGGCATACATGCGATACGTGCCTGCTGCTACCGCCTGACCAGCAAAACTGACATCTTGGCTAAATGTAATTTCTGTAGCTGAATTAGCGCCCAGTCTCCAATAGGTACCGTAGGGTTGAAGCGCTTCAGAACCTTCCTCGCCAAAGATGACTCTTCCTTTTTTGGATGGCTGAGAGTAGTCTACAGTGATATCCAATCCTTGAGCGGAGAAAGTAGTAGTGGTAGGAGGGCTTACTGGAAAGAAAATTCCGTAAAGGAAAAATCCTACAAATCCAAGAAAGATAATACCAAGGCCGATTGCGATTTTTTTGAACATAATAGTGAGGGTTTTAAGTGGTGGTTTTTTTCGAAAGTAGTCAAATTCTTTTTGAAGGTGCCATGATCCTACACTTTGGAGGTGATTTGCGTTTTGGTTTTGACAATATTGGATAGGATTTGGTCTTAAATCTCGACTTAAAATATCTCAGTAGGTAATGATTAATTGGTCGCAACCTATCCTGTCGATCATCTTGATTTAATTCTGTAAAATTTGCTTTGTATGAATTTCGCAAAATTATATTTTCCGTAGATGCGCTGACCAGTGGTCAGGAGTAATCAATTAGGTGCTGGTCCAGATAATCAGGTCGCAAAAGGTATTTTTTGTGTGAAAAATGGAGCTGACCTTAAGCAGTAAAAGCATAGAGAAAATTTTGATTTAAAGATTTTTGGGTTAAATACGGAGTTTTTGTTTTAAGTTTTAAAAAATTTTCCTAAAATCAATGTAATAAACCCAACGATAATATTTTGCCAGCTTTAGAGACGTGCCCTAAAAATATCGAAAGTTATTGGAAAATGCTTTTGAATGGAGATAGATCCGGCTTGGAAGGCATTTATCGTAGTTCAATCAAGGATTTAATTCAATTTGGTTATTCCATTGTTAAGGATGACGACCTAATAAAAGATCTCATCCAAGAGGTGTTTTTGGATCTTTGGAAATATCATGCTAATCTTCCTGCAACTGAAAAAGTAAAGCACTATCTTTTTAAATGTCTTTCTAATAAAATTGCCAAGTCATTCAAAGAGGATAAACGTAGAACTAAGATTAATTTGGAAGGTAGCCATTTCCAAGAAAAACAAATGGAAAGCATTGAGTCCAAACTAATACATCTTAATCGTGAAGAAGAAGTACAGCAACAGCTCTCAAGAGCTATGTCAAAGTTGCCAATAAGGCAAAAGGAGGTTATAAATTGCTTATTTTTTGAAAAGTTTACTTATGAAGATACTTCAAAAGTCATGGAGTTGAATCTTCGATCTGTTTATACATTGGCATGGAAGGCGATTTCTTCATTGAAGAAATCTCTAATTGAGAATGAAAGATAGTGCCAAATAATATTTTACACTTTACTTAAAAGCGAATCAAAGCTGCTGTGATTTTTTTTTGTCATAAAAAACTTTTTTACAAGGATAACTTTTTAGGATTCTAGTCTCCTATAATTGAAATAGGTAAATATGGCCAACCCTTAAAAATTTATGAAAAACCTAAAAAAGTTAAAATTTTGTCTACTGGCATTTGTGATAATTCACTCTTTAGGATCATGCAGCCCGAGCCAGGAAAAAGAAGAAATCACTGATGTCATTGTATATGGAGGCACTTCGGGAGCCATCACTGCCGCTATACAGGCCAAAAAAATGGGAAAATCCGTGATCTTGGTTTCACCGGATAAGCATCTAGGTGGGCTTTCCTCAGGGGGATTGGGATGGACTGATACCGGCAAAAAAGAAGTGATAGGTGGCTTATCGCGAGAGTTTTACGAGAGAGTCTATGAAAAGTATGAAGCAGACAGTGCGTGGAATTGGGAGGACAGATCTGATTTTGGAAACAGAGGTCAGGGAACTCCTGCAATTGATGGAGATTTGCGAACAATGTGGATTTTTGAGCCTCACGTAGCTGAAGAGGTCTTTGATGAGTGGGTGGAAGAATTGGGTATCGAGATCTATCGTGACGAATGGTTGGACCGAGAGAAAGGCGTAACAATTCAGGACAAGGAAATTACCGCGATTCGAACCCTGAGCGGTAAAGAATTTAAAGGAAAGATGTTTATTGACGCTACTTATGAAGGAGATCTGATGGCTGCTGCCGGTGTTACTTATCATGTTGGCAGAGAGGCAAACAGCGTGTATGATGAAGAATGGAATGGCATTCAAACGGGTGTGTATCATCATCGACACCATTTTAAAGCGCTAGAACAATCTATTGATCCCTATTTGATTCCTGGGGATCGGTCATCAGGCTTGATACCGAAAATAAGTGGAGACGATCCTGGTATAAAAGGGGAAGGTGATGATAAAATTCAAGCTTATTGTTTCAGAGTATGTATGTCTAATCACCCAGCTAATCGGGTTCCTTTTCCCAGGCCGGAGAATTATGATTCCACTCAGTATGAATTATTAGTGAGAATTTTTGAGACGGGTTGGACAGAATGGTTTGATAAATTTGACATGATTCCCAATCGAAAAACTGACACCAATAATCATGGGCCCTTTAGTTCGGATAATATTGGGATGAATTATGATTATCCAGAAGCCGGTTACGAGCGAAGGAAAGAGATCATAAAAGAGCACGAGGACTATCAAAAAGGGCTACTATATTTTGTGGCAAATGACCCGAGGGTACCAAGGGAAACTCAGGAAGAATTTCAGAAGTGGGGATTGGCCAAGGATGAATTCACTGATAACGGCAATTGGCCTCATCAAATCTATGTCAGAGAAGCTCGTCGAATGATAGGCAAATATGTGATGACAGAGAATGAACTACTTCAGAAGAAGTCAACTCCCGAATCAATAGGGATGGGGTCTTACACGATTGATTCACATAATATTCAGCGGTATGTCGACGAAAATGGACACGTACAAAATGAAGGCGATATCGGAGTTTCATTGCCCCAACCCTATGAAATCGCTTATGGTGCAATCGTGCCCAAGCGTGATGAAATTGTGAATTTGGTGGTTCCAGTGGCAGTTTCAGCTAGCCACATTGCTTTTGGCTCTATTCGAATGGAGCCTGTATTTATGATTCTTGGTCAATCTGGAGCCACAGCAGCAGTTTTAGCTTTAGACAATGGAGTCAGTGTACAAGATATTTCCTATGAAGTTTTGAAAACTCAGCTTTTGAAAGATGGACAAGTTTTGACATTGGAGGATCAAATCCGAAAATAGTCCTTCCAAGAATTATAGTTGTTAGGATAACTAAAGCACCGGCCGATGGCTCGGTGCTAATTTATTATTACTGTCATCCGACAAAATTTCGTCCTAGGAAATCAAGCGGCTTAGAAATGAGTATCTGGAAATTTCCCTGTACCTACCTACGTGCCGTACCCCTGATGGTCAAAAGGGGGGTAGTTTTCAGAAAGGCATTGATATTCATTTTGAGCTAACTGAAGCATGTTTTTTCATAGTTTTAGTTTTACTCGGACGCCAGTAATTTATTATGAGAGGTTTGGATTTAGGTTTTGCCAATCATTGCCCTAAACGGAATAATATTTTGCATCTAAGCAAAAAATATATAGAAAAAACCTAATTCAATTTTTTTTCATAAAAAAACTTTTTCCAAAGGATAACTTTTTCTGTTTTTCTTCTCATGTAATTGAAAAATCAATTTATGAGCGTTTCTAATTATTCAGTGGAGGACTTTGTGCTTGATCCAGAATTTAAAAAATGGGTGCTAGACAGCGATCCTGATGCCAAGAGATTTTGGGAATCGTTCATTGCTGTTCATCCGCAAAAGGCAGCGGAAATGGATCGAGCCAGAACTATTCTTATCGGAATGACAAGACCCAAATCGATTTGGTCACAAAACGATGAAGAGACTTTGTGGCAAAACATAGCATTCCAGATCGATCAAGTGACCGAGGTCGAGGAGCCGAAAAACGTCGTGAGCCTGGACAGTTGGTCATCGATCCAGCATTTTAAGCAAGCACAACAAAGAAATCGGAAAAGAGCAGAATATCAAAGAATTGCAGCTATTTCTATATTTTTTTTGCTCCTCGGTTTGCTTGGTTTTTCGTTCTGGGATACCGTAGATCAAGTTGAGGAAACCATTTCATTGGAGTATGTAGTGCGAGAGGCTCCTGCAGGAGTGAAATCTACTATTTCCCTTCCCGATGGATCCAAAGTGATGATGAATTCAGGGAGTTCTATTCGATATGAAAAATTATTTGCAGGAGATATCCGGAGTATTTATCTCAAGGGAGAAGCGTTTTTTGAGGTGAAGCCGAATGCGGTGAGACCCTTTGTAGTAGAAGCAAATGGAGTGAAAACCAAAGCAATTGGAACCTCTTTCAATATCAAGGCTTATGAAAATGAACTTGTTTTCGTATCGCTATTATCCGGAATCGTGGAAGTAAACAGTGATTCGGATGCGACACTCAATCAGCGATTGCTATCGGGTGAGGGAATAGTGGCAGATCCGTCCACACAAAATTGGAGAAAAGAGAAATTTGACATTGATCAAATTACGGCCTGGATGAACAAGACCATTTCTTTTGAAGAAATCTCGTTTTTGGAGTCTGTCAAGATATTGGAGCAATGGTATGGTGTCAAGATCTCGATCAACGGAGGTGTTCCCAAAGGCCTCACTGTGTCTGGGAAATTTAAAGATGAAACGCTGCAAAATATACTTGAAGGACTAAGCTACAGCTCAGGATTCAAATACGAAATAAGTGATAAGGAAGTGAAAATCAAATTTTAACCCCAAAATGAAAGCCTATGAAAAGACCGATGGATGATTTAAAAAGCTGAAGGTGCGTCAACACCTCCAGCAATCTAAAAGCTAAAAGTCTGTTCGAAAGACTTATTAGCAAAATGCTTATCCCATTATCAATAGTTTAAACACAGCTTAAAGTTATGAAAAAAGTCTTACTCTTACATTTATTGGCTATGTCCAAAAAATTAATGTACATATTCTTAATTCAGGTGTTCTCCATGAGCGTTTTATTTGCGTATTCAGGAACTGCCCAAGTAAAAACGATCGATAAAATTCAGATTGAATTGAATCTGAAAAATTCCAATATCGAAGAAGCGTTCGATAAAATTGAAGCCGCAACCGGTTACAATTTTGTATACACCAACAAAAAATTAAAAAATATCCCATTGGTAAATATCAATCGGACCACCTCATTGTATGAAGTCTTAGTTGATTTTTCCGGACAGACCGGATTGCAGTTCAAGCAAATCAACCAGAATATTCATGTAAAAGAAGGTGGAGTCGATATCATCCCAGTGGCTATTGTAATGGTAGAAGAGAATCAAGAAGTGATCTCAGGGGTGGTAATCGATGCAACAAACCAACCATTACCAGGAGTGTCTGTCATAGAGAAAGGAACCACCAATGGAACAGTCACAGATCTGGAAGGGAGGTTCACTCTCAACGTGAAAGGAGAAGAGTCTATTGTGGTTTTTAGTTTTATCGGTATGATGGCGCAAGAGATTATGATCGGTAACCGCAGAACCTTTGACATCACCTTGCTTGACGATACTAAATCATTGGAAGAAGTAGTCGTGGTAGGTTATGGTACTCAGGTAAAAAGAGAAGTGACAGGAAATATTTCCACCGTCAAAGGAGAGGATTTGGTACGAGTGCAGGCTCCCTCATTTGATGCTGCGCTTCAAGGTCGTGCAGCAGGTGTGCAAGTAAATCAAGCAAGTGGAGTGCCCGGAGCACCATCTCGGATTTTGATAAGGGGAACCTCTTCAATATCGGCAGGCTCAGAGCCATTGATTGTAGTGGATGGATTTCCCTTGACCCAAGAAATTGCAGGTCAAGGAGGCATCAATTCATTTATGTCTATCAATCCAGCAGATATTCAAGATATTCAGATTTTAAAAGATGCTGCTGCCACTGCCATATATGGCTCAAGGGGAGCGAATGGAGTAATTTTGGTGACTACCAAAACTGGAAAAGAAGGTCAGAGCACTGTGAATTTCAATTACAGTTTTGGAGTCCAACAGCCAGTGAATATGGTGGAATTGGCCAATGGAAGGCAATGGCTGGGCATGGTGGATCAATCCTTTGCAAATGATGACTTGGGCAGAACTTGGGATCCTGTTGTGGACGGCAGTCTGGTAAGTGCCTTTGTAGACGATCCAAATACCTACTTGACTAGAGCAATGGTAGAAAACAATGCCAATGCCGGTGGTACGGATTGGCTTTCGCCCTTATGGAGACAGGGATCAGTGGAGGATGTGAATATCTCTGCTTCTAAGGGTACTGAAAAGTCCTCCTACTTTCTGTCATTGAGATATCAGGATCACAAGGGTCTGATGAATGAACAAAGATTGAGAACCTACGGGCTTAGAGCCAACCTAGAGTTCAACGTAAAAGATAATCTTAAAGCCGGGATTAAGACAAATCTTAATTTCTTTGAGAATCAACAAGGCCAATTGGGAGGTTCCAACGAAGCCAATCCTAATGGAGGCCGTGCCGATAGAGGAAATAGGGGCGGATATGGTGCTGCTATAGGAGGTGCAGTACCTATTTTACCAGTCTTTGTGGAAGACGGTACCTATTTTGACCCTTTGGGAGGAAGAAATCCAATCGTGGCGAATCTACCTTCCAATTATTTCAATAAATCTGAAAACTATAGGAGTATCAGCAATATTTATGTTGATTACCAGCCGATTAAGGATTTGAGTATCAGGGGAGAGGTGGCAGTGGATACTTGGTATACCAAATCCACCTACCATGTCACTGATGCGGTAAGAATATCACGATACGGTGAGGTAGGGAATACTCTACGGAATAATATAAATCTGAATGCGTATGCTACTTATAATAAGAAATTTGATAAGCATGCCTTTACTGTAGTAGCAGGCGCGGAAAGGCAGAGACGCAATTTTTTTAGAACTGACGCCCGAGCCGAAAACTTGGTTTCTTCAGACGTCAATATAGGCGAAACTGAGGGTGAAGACGTGATTTCATTGGTGACAGGTACATTTCCTGAATTCAGAATTCAAAGTTATTTCGCTAGAGTAAATTATAATTTTAGCGATAAGTACTATGCAATGGCTAGCTTCAGAAGGGATGGAGCGTCGGTATTTGGGAGAAACAATCGCTACGGTGCTTTCCCTGCAATCTCCGGAGGCTGGATTATTTCCGAAGAAAATTTTGCTAAGAGTCTGGGGCCTGTTTCGTTTCTGAAACTACGAGCTAGTTATGGTAGAACAGGAAATGCAGATATCCCTAATGTGCTTGATAACCAATACGTGACATGGCCCGCCTATTCTGCTGGATCAGGAGTTGTGCAAAGTGTCATAGGTGTGCCAGACATTCAATGGGAAGAAATTAATACTGTAGATTTCTCCTTGGATTATGAAGCTTACGAAGGCAGAATAAGCGGTTCTTTTGGTTTTTATCAACAAGACGTAAAAAATATGCTGCTTCTGAATCCGATACCACCTTCTCAGGGAATTCTGCTAGGAAGCTCGTCCATCTGGGCGAACATCGGAGATCTACGAAACAGGGGAGCTGAGATATCTATCAACACGATAAATATAGATTCTCCGGGAGGTTTCACTTGGAAATCTTCCTTCAATCTTACATTGATCAGGGATAGGGTGATGAGTCTGGTTCCAAGGCTTGATGAAAATAATTTGGGCATTGTCCAAGGTGCGACTATCACAAGAACGGGGAATCGTTTAGGTACTTATTTTATGGCAGAACATGCATTTATAGATCCTGAAACCGGTTATGAATACATCTATGAAATAAATCAGGATCTCTTTAATGAAACTGGGGTCATCGAAAAAACAGGAAATACAATTCTGGCAACACCGGCTTCTACTCAACAAAACAGAATAGAGCTGGAAGGTAAAAGTGGATTGCCGACTTACTTCGGAGGGTTTCAAAACTCTTTCGCATATAAAGGTCTCGAGTTGATAGTATTTTTTTCATTCCAAGGGGGAAATTATATCTATGACGGGAATAGGGTGCAAGTTTCAGGTGGATCCAATTTTAGAGCTGACTTAGATGGAAGAGTGTGGACACCCGAAAACCCAAACTCGGAGCTGCCGCGTCCATCCTATCTGAATAGAACTAGAGAAAATGAACCAATTGCAGGGCCGGGTTCGACTTCGCTATATCTGCAGGATGGATCATTCATACGCTTGAGAAATGTTCAGTTGAGCTATGATTTACCTCAATCGCTACTTTCAAAAGCAAAAATCAAGAATGGAAGGGTATATGTCAATGCTACCAACTTGCTGACTTTCACCAATTACGATGGGTATGATCCTGAGATAGCAAGATTCGATGGAAATAGTCAAAATAGAAATTTGCTACAGGGATTTGTGGGCGGAAACCCTTTTCCTCAGTTGAGGACAATCACAGCTGGAGTTTCATTTACTTTTTAAGTAAAAAAATCTAAACACATAAAAAAAGATGAAAAATATAAATAAGTATATATCAATTCTTTGCATGCTTATCTCAGCGCTGATTGTTGGGGGATGTGACGATCAATGGCTGGAAGATGTTGGCCCAGTGTCCAATGGCTTTGCCGAACCTCGGAACACGATGGATTTGGAGCAGTTAATCAACGGCTCACTTTGGGTAGCCGGAGGACCGGGAGGCTTCAGAGGGATTCATGGCAATCAGGCCATCTATTCAGCCACGATTTCTGATGTTGGTAAACTGATGGATGGACTTGGAGTGGTCGGTCAGGACGCCATAGATTGGCATAATAGAGACTTTTCCAACAATACACATTCTCAACCCTCCCGTAATTGGGACGCAGGATATGCAGTGCTACTTTCTGCAAATTCAGTAATAGACTGGGTAGAAACTAATGGATCCTTTGAAGATTCTCAAAGTCACTGGACACCAAGGATTTTGGGAGAAGCTCATTGGCTGAGAGCTTGGGTTAATTTTAGTATGGTTCGTATTTTTGCCCCTCCATATGGTGCAGACAATAGCGCTCCCGCTATCATTATTAAGAATAGAATGCCTAATTCTGCCTTTGATAATCCAGGATTGAGCACGGTTCAGGAAGTATATGATCAGATTTTACTTGATCTGGAAAAGGCGATAGAACTTTTACCCGTAGAGTATCGGGCAGACAGAGATCCTCCGGCCTACGCAGACCGTCAAAATAAGATGGCAGCACACTTTCTTGCTATGAAGGTCCATTTCCAAATGAGAAATTGGGCTGAGGCACAGATACACGCGGATGTTATTATCAATTCTGGAAAATACCCATTGAATGAAGACCCTATTGAGGCTTGGAACAAAGATCAATTCAATAGTAGGGGAAATGAAGTAGTATTTCAGTACGTTACTTCAGGGTCACAGACCAATTGGAAGCCGCCTGTGGTGTCTAGATGGTTGGGTTACTCAGATCCAAATGGTAGATGGAACCTTACCAATCGCTTCAATAACAATCAAATCATGTCTTTAAGTGAGCATTTCAAGGCCATAACTGGATGGGATAATCATGAAGAAGCAATGAAAGATAAGCGATACCGACAGCTGTTTATTTCTTTTGCCCCTAATCTAGACCCAAGAACAGTCTATAAGAGTTTGAATCAACGGGAAGTGTGGGGTCACAAGTGGTACAGAGCGGGTGCGGCCGAGGCATCCAATCGAGTATCTAGCCTTCCGCTGATGCGATCCGCTGAAGTTTATTTGACAAGAGCCTATCTGAGATTTATCGGTGCTAATCTGGAAGGCGCCAGAGCAGATATTAATGTTGTGCGGACAAGAGCAGGTTTGGAAATCTTTACAGGGCCTATGACCGAGCGGATTATTGAGATCGAAAGAATGAAAGAGTTGGTATTCGAGGACGATAGATTGTATTATCTACAGGCCTTGCAGAAGGAAATCCCCAATGGGGATAGAGGCACAGGAGGTATTCCATGGACAGCACGTACTTGGCAACCGATTCCACAAAATGAGTTGGATCTGAATCCTAATATTACCAGGTAATCTATGGTTAAGAAAATCAGGGAAAAGGCTTTCAAAAGCCTTTTCCCTTTTCTATTCATTTCCGCTATTGTTTTCTTGGCTCTTTATTCCGGTGACGTTTTAGCGCGGCAGATTTTTAGTGCGGAAAGCTATCCAGATGAAAAAGGATATCAACGAAGAATTGTGGGCGAACTGGAAAAATTGGCAATACCTCCAATTATTTTAAGATCCAAGTCCTCAGCTATCTGTCCCGATACTGGGATCGGATTTCAAACATGGGCATTGGAGGGAGAAGTGATTTATTCCCCTTTCACAGGAAGGGCATTCGTACAGACTTCCACGGACTATTTTGGCCCCAAAGAAAGAGGAGTAGATGGTAGAATCACCCTATTTGGTGGGGATGCACTAAAAAAAGACCTGCTTCCCATCACGGCTAAACTACTGTTGAATCCAGCTGATACGTTGTTAAAAGCATTTTTGTCCATACCTGGCAACTTAAAGCAACAATATCACTTTGCTGCAAAAAATTGGGCGAGATTCTATCCGCTTCTTGCGGATCAAATGGGCTCGGAATGGAAAGCTGAATTTCAAAAAGCGGTAGCCAATTATAGCGCATCCAGCAGGCCGTCCGATGGCAATAGAAGATATGACCCATTATCTACTCCTCATACACTGGTAGGAGAGCCGGGTATGCTATTGGGTGGGAATAAGAAAGATGGAGGAACAGAAAATCACAAAGTGATGTGGCGATCCTCCGCTTGGGTATATGCCATGCACTTTCCGGATACCGCTTTGATATCTGATGTTTCGGTGCCTGCTGTCAGCAAACTTTCCGAGGGATACTTTAGCGATTTCTACGAAAAACTCTTAGAAACCGGTAACGGAGAATACGACTCTGAAATCTACTATCCACACAGCATCGAGGGATTATTGAATATTTACGATTTTGCCAAAAGTGAATCAGCTAAAGCATGGTCCAAAGCTATATTGGATTATTTCCTGGCTACTGTAGCTATCAAGAGCTACGATGGAGCATTAGCAGGCGCTCAGAGAAGAGGAAATTCGCAAATGAATAGCGGTGGGGAATTAAATAAGATGTTTCACTTCTGGTTTGGAAGTTCCGATTTGGAAGCGGGTCACCCAGCTTCCCTTCATCAGATCACCAGTACTTATAGGCCAAGCAAATACATTTGGGATCTTTTTCACAAAAAGTTTGACATCCCCTTCGAACTAAAGGTATCTAGACCTTCCTATCACATGGACCAAAAGAATCATGCTCAGGAATACTTCTATGGGAGCGAAAATTTTGGTTTGGGTAGCATTTATCTCACTCAAATGGATAATCCAAATCAGCAGGTACATTGGTCTCTGGTCTTAAAATCATCTGAAGGGCCTATGACCATTGGCGGATCGCAGCCTTTCCATAGAAGTCCCGGTGGACATAGTCCTTACACGCAGACTGTGCAGCACAAAAACGTGATCTTGGTGGGAGCTGCGGATACAGATTCGCTTTTCAATGGAGATAAAACGCAAAATAATTCTCGACTAGCATGGGGAAAAGAGCCGTTGAATGACCTCCCCAAACCTTCAACTTCGGACACAACGGACTTGAAAAAATGGTTTGATCAGGCAAAACAGCAGCAGGCCACTTGGCTATTTCTTCCAAAAAATTTGGGGAAGATAAATGAAGTGGCAGGTAATATTTTTATCGAAACCACAAATGCTTATCTGAGCATAAGTCCATTTACCCAAGATTACTATTGGGTGGAAGCTGAAGCTGATCAAGTCTTCCCAAAGGGCAAGATGAAAATATTGGAGGAATACATGCTACTCGTAGTGAATGGGACTTTTTCAGGATATAGTCTTGAAATAGTGGAAAGTAGGGATTTTTCCTCTTTTGCTGAATTCCAAGAAAGGATGCTCCATAAAAGTCGGCTAGAAGTAGATGAGGCAAATAAAAAAGTGATTTATACGAGCCTGGATCATGATACACTGGAAATGGAATATCAATCAACGGCACTCCGTGCTAAAGGTAAGATCAATGGAGATTCTATTCCTTTTGAGCAGTGGAGTCCTTCGGGTGTTTACACTTCAGAGGTGCTCAATATAGGCGCCGGAGCGTTCAATGGGAAGATGGATGGTGAGTCTTTTTCTATAAGTATAAAGAACCAAAAGCTTTCCTATGATTGAGATTCATGTAAAAATAAGACCTGCTACCTCGTGGGTTTTGATACTAGGCTGTCTTTATTTTATAGCGACATTTCATTCGGCATCTGCGCAACAAACCAATCTGAACTGGCTGATCAATACCAGCTCGCTCGAAAATAAAGATGCAATAGGTTTACATCCCAGAGGCTTGATTTTGCCGGACGAGTTGCCAGCTCTTAGAGCAAAAGTAAGATCGGGCAAACTGGATAAATACCTTGAAAAAGTCATCAAAGAAAAGACAGAATTGGAAGAGAAAATCAATGATTTAGCAGTTTTTGATGCAAAATTGGCAGCTCAATTGGCAGAATATGAAGCCATCTTATACCTTCTTACAGGTGAAAAAAGCTATGCGGAGAAAGCATTTGAAAATCTGGAAAAGGTATTTGATGATCATTTGATTTTTAATAACCCCGTATCTCGTGGCCTAACCCGCGCTACAATGCTCAAGTCCATGGCCTTGACCTATGATTTTTGCTACAATGGCTGGCAGCAGGAAGAACGAAATCTGGTGAATCGCCAATTGTATAAAATAATCTATGCCACACAAGCAAATATGGGTTTCGATGCCAACTATAGCCTAGTAAGCAACTGGATGGGGGTACGGTGGGGAGCATCACTTTTTGCAGGTCTGGTTTGGGATAATCCTGATACCGAAAACAGATCAATAGCCGACCCATTGATTTGGGATGCGACTAAAAGATTGAAAGATCACTTAGCGGAGAATATTTATCCGCAGGGCTGGAATGCCGAAAGTATTGGATACCATCAGTACAATTGGTCTTTTGTAGGACCTGCTCTGATTGCATTTCAAAATAAACATCAGGGTAAATTTTCTTTGGAAACCATGGCTCCTCAAGCTATCCAATCTTTGAAAGCCATGGCTGCTGCTATAGTTAGTATTCGGATTGATGATCGGGTCGTTGGATTAAAACCTGATCTCTCTGATGACAATCTAAATATAGGAGATGGGTTTTTTGGAATGAATTTGAGACTTTATCCAGAAGATCAAGTTGGGAGTATCAATTGGATGCACGATTACCTGGGAGAGAATTCTTTATACACGGCGCTTTATGACACCGAGGAGCTAAAAAAGGAAAATCCTAGGAATTTGGAATGGCTCAATCATGCAGATAGTATCCAAGGCATAGTGATATTTAGAAATCAATTTGAGGGGCCAGAAGATGTGGTTGCACTTCTGAATCTATCCTCTAATCGAGTCGCTGGCCATAACGGTCCAGATGTGAATACCTTCAGAATCATCGCAGGCGGCGTTCCTTTGGTTATTGGCGCTGGCAGAACTGGAATGGTGGCTGGCCAAACCAATCTTTTCACTGGTGTACCTGACCTGAAGCAGAGCGGAGATAATACGTCGGGTGAATTACTGGATTTTGCTTTTTCAGGCAATGGCTCAGGATATGGTCTGGGAAAAGGCAGCAGTATGGGAGTAGAAAATCAGTTGAGGAAATTTACAGTTTCCTACGACCCTTTGACAGGAGCAGAGGCGGTGTTTTTGGTGGAGGATTTTTCAGACAATGCCAAGATTTGGCGATTAAATACGCCTGAGTTTAATGAAGTAGAACTTTTGGAAGATGGATTTATAATCAAAACTCCGACCGGATTTTCGCTAAAAGCAATGGTCTTGAACACCGCATCGCCTATACAAATCACAAAGCAGAAAGTTCGCTATGGAGGCGATACACAACGATTGAATCTTGGGATCTTGTGGGGAGGCGAATCCTACAGCTACAGTACTGCGATAGATATTCTTATTGCTGGAGATATCCAAGTACTGATGACGCTACAGTCTCCGGAAGCAAAGATCCCTGAGGTCCAAATCAGCCTAGAAGGTTTTGTGAAAGTTGGACAAATAAAATTTCTTTTACTTAATCCCGACATCTATGAAAACTATTAAATCGATGAGACCAATTATTTTGCGGCTTCTGTTGCTGACGAGTATTGTGCTTCCTGCTTTTTCATCAAGCTATGCATTGCAACATGATTTTCTCCATGACCAATATGACCAGAGAAACGATTCACCTACCCAGCGCAAATTTAGAAAACTAGCTCCCATGCCCGCTGGAGTGGTATATATTCAGCGGCCGGGTGAAGGGGAAAACGAGATCAGAGCACATTTCCAACTGATGAAAAAGCTGGGTTTTACCAACCTAAAGCAAATAATGCCTTTGCCGGATTGGAATCACGAAGCTATTCAACTGATCGCATTGGAGGAGGGAATAATACCTTGGTGGTATGATGAGGGTGGATGGGAGACCATTACTGATTCCCTTCTGACTAAACTGAAAATACCTCTTGATCTGAGCGATGAGGCTATTCGCAGTCATCCTAAAATGGAGTCATATCAAAACAATGTGCTTAAGGAGCGAATTTTGGCGTATTCGTCCTACGAAAATGAATCTGGTGATAGAAAAGCTTTTGAAGGGCAAAGCAGTGCCTATGACCCGCTTGTAGGACAAAGAGGCTTGGATTTGAGTGAAAAAGGGAAAGAATTATTTGTGAAATGGGTTCAGAACGAATACAAAACTGTTGATCGATTAAATCAGGCTCACAACCAATATCATCATGGCTTGGCTACCGGAGGTATTCCTTATAGCACGTGGGAAGATTTTCAAAAAAGATGGGAATCTTACAATAATCGGGAGATGAGAATAGTAAGGGATATTTTCAAATTTAAGGCTGATTATGGTGTCGGAAATCTATCTGAAAAGATCAAAGCGTTTCAAGCTTTGGATACTGAAGCACCCTACCGAGCCGGGGGAGAATTGGGTTTGTTTAGGCCACATGCCTATTTTGGAGTAGATTTTCCAAGCATTGCATCTACGATGCGAGATGCTGGCTCTTTTTATCCTTCCATTCATTTTACATGGCATTTTGATCAGGTTCAGGATGAGCTTGGACCTACAGTCTACATGCAGGCGAGTTACATCAACGACATGTTTAAAGGAGGTTGGTCAGGCGGTTGGGAGACCACAGGAGGTCCACAGCAGTTTGGCGGAGAGAAGTTTGGTCAGAATAATAAAGGTTTTACAGTTGATGCCCCGGAAATGGAACAGTTCACCCTGAGCATGCTGGCCGCAGGATTCAAAGGTTGGGGACTTTGGAGTTGGTCTGTCCGATCTGCCGGGGCTGAAGTAGGAGAGTATTCACTACTGGATCATCACAACGAAGTCACGGATCGAGCCGTAGCCGTGGGCAAGATTGCTCAGGCCATGCAGCGGTACAGACAAGAAATCTGGGCTTTGCATAAAGAACCTCAAGTGGGCGTTTTTTTTGATTGGGATAATGACGCCATGTGGACAGCTTTCTCGATCAAGGGGCAAGACAGCTTGAGATATCGGCCGATGGAGGCCAGAGTTGGCCTGACCAGAGCGCTGATCAATCAGGATATTCCCTTTGAATTTCTGACTCCGGATGACTTAAGGGCAGGACTCGCTGCCAGATATCCCATTATTTACCTTCCGGGGATTTTGGCCATGAATAAAGACTTATTCACTTTGTTGACAACTTATGTAGAACAAGGAGGTAAACTCGTCATGGATATGCCAGGTGCGTGGATGGATACGTATTCGGCGCTTTTCCCACGCGGGACTGGTTCTTCCTTTGAGCGGCTCTTTGGTGCCGCACTGAGTGAATATCAATATTCAGGAATCAACAGAACATGGGAATTGAATGGTCTTGAGCTGGTAGGCTCTATTGCATCTCTGAAAGTAGCTGAAGCTCAGATTCTGGAAACCTTCGAGGGAGGAAAACCTGCTGTCACCCTGATGAAAAAAGGAAAAGGAAGTGCAATGATCATTGGATATGAGGCTGCACGATCCAGTTTCCGAAGAGGGAATGAAAAAGCTGAGGAGTATTTAATCAATTTATTGAAAAGCCTCGATGTCCAATCTCCAGCAACTAGTGATCAGGCTATTGTGTATAGGCTGGCCGGTCCGGATGTGGATCATTATTTTCTACTAAATGAAAGCAATTCCGATGTATCAGCGGAGTTGAATTTCCACGATCGGGAGTATAAGATCATGATGGATGCGGTAAATGGAACCGAATTTAAAATCGGTTCGCCTTTAAAAATTGAAGCCAATGGCGCAATTTGGTTGCGACTGGTCAAATAGAATCAGCGTTTCTTCATGTTATTTTACGATTTCAATTTGGAGTAAAAAGCGTACCAAAGATTCTTAACAGCTTTCTGTTTTGATTGATCATCTCTTAGCCTGATTTGCTAATATTTAAACCAGTCTGTAAATATTCAGTTTTAGCTTAATTCTCTTAAAGCTCTGAAATATCTTGTCAAAATCACTTCTCAGTCTAACTTTACAATATCTACAATCTATTTAATCTCATGCCTTTAAACCTAAGAAATCTTGCTTTGGGAATTTTCTCCTTAGCGGCAATTAATCTTCAAGCCCAATCATCGACACAGCTTACGCTTGATTCTTTTACCAATAATACCGGTACTTGGTCATCGGTCGCTGAAGTCTCGACTAATCCACTTACTTCCAAGGAACTTTCCGGAAGTGGAAAAGGGGCGATTATGCTGAATCAACCCACAAAAAAAAATCCGGGAACAGATATCATCTCCTCTGAAACATTTGGGGATGTGGATCTCAAAATGACCTACATGATGGGCGAAGGCTCCAACTCCGGAGTCTACCTTCAAGGACAATATGAGGTGCAGCTTTACGATTCTTGGAAGGAAACCACCCCGCGTGCAGGCGGAAATGGCGGCGTCTATGAACGTTGGGATGAATCTAAGCCCGATGGACAAAAAGGCTATCAGGGCTATGCAGCTAGGCAAAACGTAAGCAAAGCGCCGGGCGTTTGGCAAAATCTGGAAGTCTCATTTCGTGCGCCAAGATTCGATGCGGCAGGCAAAAAGACTGAAAATGCACGCTTTCGATACATCAAGTTGAATGGCGTCACGATCCATGAAGACTTGGAATTATTCGGACCTACCCGTGGTGCTTTGAAGGCTACTGATGTGGCTACAGGCCCAATTCGTATTCAGGGCGATCATGGTCCCGTAGCGATCAAGTCGCTGGAAGTGATGCAGATGAATTTTCCAGAGCCAACGGTGGGTTCAATTTCCTATACCGTTTATCCGGGTTCGTTTACCGAGTTTCCAGAGCTAGAGAATTTGAAACCAGCGACTTCAGGGAAGATTGCCTCATTTGAGGATTTCAAAACCGGAGTCTCGGGCCCTACCTTAACCAAGTTTGAGGGAGTTTTGGAAGTCAAAAAAGCAGGAAATTACATCTTGAACGTGATGGTTCCAGAGGGACTCGGAGCAATTCAGATCGGTTCAAATTCCGATAAAATCATTTTAAATCAATATACAAGCACAGTTCAACAGTCTTTTGAGGCTGGTAATACTTCGTACACCATATGGGTTTCCAAGCCGAGAGATTGGAGTGCTCAGGGTTTTGAATGGACTGCCAGCAATGTAGCGATGTGGCCAGTTGCGTTGAGTTCGCCGGCTATCGCTCCGGGATATTTTGCAGATCCGATCTGGGTCGATACGGAGGCCACTCCGGTTTTGCGCAGCTTTGTCCGACTGCCTTCGGGTAAAAGTCTTTCTCATGCCGTTTCGGTTTCTTCCAAAGCCGGAGCTCATTTTACGTACGATCTCAGCTCTCATCAATTGATTCGGGTGTGGCGAGGAGGGTTTCTCGATGCTACACCGATGTGGAATGATCGTGGCAATGGAATGTCGCTTCCACTAGGAGTAGTCACGAATCTGAATCAAGGAAAATTACTGATCCAAAATGCAGATGAAATGGGCTTAAAATCCACTGGCTATTCCGTGCAAGGAGATGGTGATATTCTGTTTACAGGAATGACAGATTCTGGAAATGCTTTTTCAGATCATCTGAAGCTGAACTCGGACGGAACTGGCCTTGAGCGCAGCATCCAACTCGCAGGAACTCCAGTAGGAACTAGCATTCAGGTCGCTGAAGGGGGAGGATTGAAGAAAATCTCAGACACTATATATCTGATCGAAGAGTCAGGACTTTACCTGAGGGTGGCTGATAAAGGAATGATTCCTACCCAAATGCCGACAGCCGATGGACAAGGAATTTTCCTTCCATTCAATGGGGATTTGAGTTACTCCTTATTATTCTAATTTTAGACACAAAACGATGAAAAACTATAAATTGACTTTCAAATCATTCGTTCTTGGGCTGAGTTTTTTAGGCTTGGGAGCAACATCACTCGCACAAGAGTCTCCTAAAGAGGAGGATTACTACCGCATATTACGAGTACCTGCACCGGAGGGATTGCTACTGGAAGTCGGTGGGTTGACGATGATTCCCAATGGAAATCTAGGAGTTGCCACCCGTCGTGGGGATATCTTCGTGGTGGAAAACCCGACTTCGGCAAGACCTTATTTCCGCAAATTTGCTTCGGGGCTTCATGAGGCGCTTGGACTAGTTTACGAAGAGGGCTCATTTTACGCAGTGCAGCGTGGCGAATTGACTAAAATGACGGATACCGATGGCGATGGCAAAGCAGATAAATACGAGACTGTGGCTTCTTGGCCGCTTTCGTCGCACTACCACGAATACAGCTTTGGCCCCAAAATAGCCCCCGACGGAAGCTTTGTGGTGACGACCAATGTGGCCTTTGGCAATCAGCAGTGGTGGCGGGGAGAAAGCCGAGTGCCGATGCGTGGCTGGACAATGAAGATCAAACGAGACGGAACGATCGAACCCTATGCTACGGGAATGAGATCTCCTGCCGGAGTTGGGATCTTGGATGGGGAAATTTTCTATACCGAAAACCAAGGCGATTACATGGGTTCTGGGGGATTGTGGCATTTGGAAAAAGGCGATTTTTCGGGTCATCCAGCCGGTTTGGCTTGGTCAGGCGTGGAGGACTCACCGATCAAAATGACGACTGCACAGCACGAGGCGATTGTGGATCCGCAGGTTGTGAAAGATGCCAACGGCCGTTTTATCAAACCTGAAAATGAGGTTGATTTGAAATTTATCACCTTGTACGAAGCCCGGGAAAAACTTCCAAGTATCAAGTTGCCGGCAGTTTGGCTTCCTCACGGAATTCACGGGATTTCCAACTCTGAACCTTTGATGATTCCTGAAGATTTCTTGGGGCCATTCGGAGGACAGATTTTAGTGGGAGATCAAGGACAAAGCAAGATCATGCGAATCATGCTGGAGAAAGTGAATGGCGTTTACCAAGGAGCCTCGATTGATTTTAGAGGTGGATTTCAATCCGGAGTTTTGAGAATGGCTTTTGCGCCAGACGGTTCGCTATTCGTAGGCGAAACTAACCGTGGTTGGGGTTCGGCTGGAGAGGCAAACGAGGGCTTGCAGCGACTGGTTTGGAATCGAGAGTTGCCATTTGAGATGCGTACGGTAAAGGCAAAGCCCGACGGTTTTGAGATTGAGTTTACCAAGCCGGTGGATAAAAAATCTGCTGAGGATTTGGCTTCATATGCCATCAATAGCTTTATCTACAAGTATTTCCCAGTGTACGGCAGTCCACCTGTAAAAGCGATGGATCATGAAATCCTAGGAGTAGGGGTATCTGATGATGGGATGACCGTTCGGATTGCAATCTCCAATCTTCAGCAATACCATATTCACCGAATCAGTTTGCCGGGAATTCGTGAGCAAAACAATTCGCATGAACTGATTCATACCGATGCCTATTACACGCTGAATGAAATCCCTTCTGGCACCAAGATGATTATCACCCCAAAGCCAGTGCTAGTCGAAGCTAAACCAGCGACTACAAAACCTGTTTCCGCTACCAAAACTGTTACCGTTCCTAAAGCTGCCTCGGCAAAAGCAGTGGCAACTGCGATCCCTTCAGAGGCCGAAATCAAAACTTTGCTTGCCAAAAATACCTGTACAGCCTGTCACAATGCAACCAAAAAGCAAGTAGGGCCATCCTATGTGGATGTCGCAAAGCGAAGGTATTCGGACGAGCGAATCGTTGAATTGATCTATAGGCCCGAGCCTCAAAACTGGCCAGACTACGCCACTCCGATGGCTGCTATGCCGCAGGTGCCGCGAGAAGAGGCGTTGAAAATAGCCAGGTGGATTAATTCGCTGAAATAATGAAAAACGGAGCTTTATGCTCCGTTTTTCAATTGATCTAATCTCAAGATAACTGCCCAAGTATCTACAGATGATTTAAATAGGAGATAGAGATTTCTTTATCATTTCTGTCATCAATCATTTTATTTAGCCATAAAATACAAAATCCGGAATTTTTTTAGCGAACGCATCAGGTGATTTTATCATTTCCTCACTGGCCAGATTACTCGTTTGAAGTGAGTTGAGCTGGATTCATTAGAAATGGCTATGGGTTATGTAGACTTTATAATAAGTTTTTCATGCCAGTTTCAGTGGTAAATCAAAGCCTTCTTTCAGTCTAGATATCTTTGCTGTACGGGCTATGCAAGCCGTCAGGACTGGTTTAGATGAGAATAATTCCTTCCATGCTTTTTGTCAACCCATTCTAGTTCTAGCTATTTTCTTTTACCGG
>Ga0136560_1000425_pt1 | contig 20989 bp, 7 predicted proteins | sample AntRauMeHopE1497_FD_104925 | JGI IMG/M metagenome (GOLD analysis project Ga0136560, IMG submission 104925) | Saline lake microbial communities from Rauer Islands, Antarctica - Metagenome Hop E1 #497 | ecosystem: Environmental > Aquatic > Non-marine Saline and Alkaline > Saline | place... | reverse complement strand
GAGGGTGTCGCCGGGTGCCAGGGACCCACACTCTCCCACGAGCCGCCTCGACTCTGACGCGCACAGCTCTGCCAGGGCGAGCGAGGCTCCCTCGAGCGCCGAGGCCGCCACGGCGGGAAGGCCCGCGGCGACGCCCCTTGCCACCGTGCGCGACGCCGTCCAGCAGCACTCGTCGCACCACGACCAACACTCCACCGGCGGGCGGGACGCGCCCGAGGCGTCCGCAGGGCCAGGCCGCGAGAGGAGGACGCACCTGCGGCTCTGCAGGAGCAGAGCCCCCCCCTCGAGAGCGTTGGTCCGGGCGGCGAGCGACGCCACCTGCGGGCCGAGAGCCCCGGCTCCCCGCATCGCCGCCGCCGGCCCCAGCCCCCGGGCCTCCCCGAGCAGAGCCGCGTAGCCCTGCAGCCCGGCAAGCAGGAACGTGCAATGCTCCGCCGCGTCGTCCAGCAGTGCCAGCCGGTCGCGGCCGCACCCGCACGCCGCGGCCACGGCCTCGAGGGCCTCGTCCTCCTCCCCCCCGGCGTCCCAGCCCTCGGCGCCGGCGGCCGACGCGGCAGCTCGGCGCAGCGATGCCAGCCGCCTGCCCGCCCCGCGCGAAGCCGCGCACGCCGCCTCCAGGGGCCGCCACGGGCCCTCGAGCGAGAGCGCCAGCGCAGCCCCGGCCACGGCCAGCGTCTGTGCCCCGCTGCCCGATCCACCCGCCCCCCCGCCCGGGCCCGCTGCCCCTGCCGCTGCCCCGTCCCCTCCAGGCACCGCCACGCAACCACTCCCGGCCCCGCCAACGGCCCGCGCCGCCGCCGTCGACCCCTCCAGGCCCACAACCTCCTCCCACAGCCGCAGGATCGGCGCGACGTGCCGGCAGAGCTCCCCGTGAACGGCAGACACGACGGCGCCGCGGGAGCGCTGCGATGCCTTCTGCGCCGACGACTGCCGGATCCAGCCCGCTGCAGCGCCGAGCAGGTGCAACACCGCCGCGGTTGGTGCCGACGCGCCGTCGTCCTCTTCTGCACCCGCCGCCGAGCCGTCGCCGGACACCGGCGACATCGGCATCGGCTCAGGATCCGAGCCATGCCCCATCGCGGCCGCCGCGACTCGCGCAGCATCGAGCCTGCGCCGAACAGAGACCGCGTCGCCGCGGAAGCCGTCAACAGCGAGCTCTGAGAACCGCTGGGTGGCCTCCGTTTCGATGGGCTCTCCTTCTGCGTCGCCCACGGCGCTCGCGAGGAGCCACGCGTCGCGGACCGCAGCAGGGCTGACATCTGCACCGCGAAGCGTTGTGCGGACTGCAGTGGCGATGGCTCCGTGAAGCGCTGCCTCGATTTCCTTGAGCGTTGCCGCTCGGCCGGCCGCCTCCGTCGCTTCTGGCCCTGAGCGTAGCCCGCGCATCGCCACGCGCCTCGCCAGCGCATCAGCCTGGCGGGTGGCCGTGGCGGACGCCCGGCGCATTGCAAGGAGCGCATCACACGCCTCCTCGAGCCGCCCCTCAGCCGCGGCAAGCCGGCCTCTCGCAAACTGCTCGCCGCAGGTCCTCTCAGCGACAGCTAGGGCGTCCTCGGGTGATCCGCTCATCGTCTGTTGCGCATTCCCGAGCTGAGTGCAGCGCATCGGTGGCCGGAGCACGCTGCACTGTCTGCCGGTTTCAATTGCGCGCTCAAAGCCTGCGCTTGCATGCCGCATGGGCCAACTATACTGCTAGGCGGGCGGGCTCGAGGCACCGCCGTCGACGCAGGACGATGCCCCGCCGCGTTCGCCGCTCATCGGCACTCCGGCGGCAGCGGCGACGCGTGGGGACGGGGAGGACGACGCGGCCGGGGCCGGGGTCGGGGCGCGGGGCCAGGAGGCGTCGGTGCTCGGAGAGGCCGCGGGCGGCGTGCCGTTGGCGGTGTCCCGGCCAGCGGGGGCGGGGCGTCGTGGCATGAAGGGTCGGGTGCCGGGGGGGGCGCTGCTAGCCGGGGAGGAGGGCAGGGGGGAGGCGCCCGCTGCCGGGGCGGGGTGGTACGGCGCCTGTGGTTTCGCGTGGGCGACGGCGACGGTCCCGAGGCTGTCGCCTGCCGCCACGATGGCGGTGCCCGGGATGATCCCCAGGACCGCTGAGTAGGCGGTGGCGGCGCCGGGGGCGGGGCCGGCGCCGTGCAGAGCCGGGGGGGCGAGGCGAAGGAGGGAGCGGAGCGCGCCGATGGAGATGAGCGGTCTCGTCGGGGGCTGTGCGGAGGAGGAGGAGGAGGACGATGATGACGACGACGACGACGACGACGACGACGACGACGAGGGCGGAGGGCTCTGTCTCTGCGCGATCTCGATGTTGCAGACCATCACTCCCGGGTACCCGGCGGCGATGAGGATGAGCCGCTTGCCGCCATCCGGCCCGTCGCTCTCCGTCACGGCGACCGCGAGGGCGTGGGGCACCAGCCCGGCCTCGCTGCGGCACGACGACAGCGTGCGCGGAGCCAGCCGCGACGGGAGCGAGCGGCCCGGGGGCCGCTGCTGCAGCGCGCCAAAGCCGTGCAGAGCGGCGCCCGAGGCGGCGTCGGGCTCGCCGTGGCCCGGCGCGTCGGAGGCGTGGGCGAGGATGCTGGGGCGGAGGGTGCCGTCCATGGGGTCCATGCCCAGGGCCACCACGCGCAGGGAGCCGTCGGCGAAGGAAACAACGATGACGTCAGAGGACACGTGTGCATGGGCCATGGCGTCGCCGCGACCCAGGTCCGACGACAGCGCGAGCAGGGGTCCGCTGACCGACACAAGGACGACGTCTCCGGCAGAGCTGACGAGGCTCAGGACGTCAGGGTCCTTGCCCGGCAGCGGCACGGGCGGAGCGGCCCAGCAGGCTGAGACGACCCTGCCCCGCACGGGGATGGAGGCAGAGACGGCCGCCCCGGCGAGGCTGCGGGCGCAGCTCAGGGTGTGGCCGGCGCTGGGGAGCCCGGGGGTGGTGCGCAGGCACGAGAGGTCGAGGACGATGGTGTCGCCGCCCTCGCAAACCACCGCGGCAGCCGCTGCCGTGGGATCCCCGCCCGAGTGCCCCCAGGTCCAGCGCACCCTGACCCCCAGCGGGACCTGCTGCAGGTCGACCACGACCGGTGACATGTGAAACCCGATGGGGAGCGGGTTGCCGGCCGCAAACACCAGCGTGACGAGAGCGACCGCTGTCCGAGTCACCACGAGGACGTGGTCCCGCGACAGCGACTTGGCGTCCACCGTCTCCTCGTGCACAGGGATGCGCACGACCTTGGGCCGCACTGCCGGGCCGGTCCCTTCCACCGCGATTCCGCCGACGGCGAAATCGGTCTGCCCGATCAGGAGGACGCCACCGGCGCCGCCGGCCTCGCCGATCGGCCGCTTGAGCAGATCATGCGTTCGCCTACTCGAGCAAACAAAGCATCCAGCCCGCTGCGGCGGCAGGGTCGCGGGAAGAGCGGAGGGGCAAGAGGTGGTGGGCGCGGCGCGGCTGAGCGACCGCAGGTCGCAGGCGCGCCCCTGGCACCCGGCCGGCCGGCACCGCGCGTGAGCGTCGCTGGGAAGGCCACGCCGGCGGGAAGGGATGACTCGAAAGCGAGCTCACGCCGTGCAGGAACGAGGGGGCGGACATCGGCGTGAGGTCGGCGGTCGCGCCCCCGTGCGGCACTGGGGCAAGGCCTGTCAGGGACCGCACCCCAAGCGTTGCCAGCGACACGATGTGCATGGTCGCGCTCGGCGGGGGCCTGCAGCCGCCCTGGGCGAGTGTGAGGGTTTGCGTGCCAGGCCGGCGGGCGTTTCCGCGCTCGCACAACAGGGGAGCTCACGCGCAGCGTCGCGGGGTGCACACCTGCCATACTGCGCGGCCGCTAGGGGAGCGGGGAGGCGATGAGGCTGCGCACGCCGCACGCCATCGCGATCGGGAAGGCTGCCGTGGCGCACGTGACGGCGAGCAGCGCGACGTTTGGCGCCACGAAGCTCCCGGCTCGGACGATGGCCTCGGTGACGGGCGTGATGACGGCGGAGCACGCGGCACCGCAGACGAAGATGATTCCGGCGCCGACGCCTACCCTGGCGGGCCCCATGCCGTCGAGGATGCCTGCCAGCACCACGCCGAAGAGCGCCTCCTGCTGGCAGGTGTAGAGGACAAAGGTCAGGGGCTGCGCCTCGAGGGACGGGACGAGGGACATCGCGGCGTGAGCGACGCCCAGGGCGGTCACGGCGCCGACGGCGGCGGGATATCCGGCGGCGTCCTGCAGCAGACCGGACAGCGGTGCGGCCAGGGCTCCGAGCGGGGCCAGCCACCCGAGGACCGCCAGCCACGTGGACACGTCGCCCACGGGCCTCCCGGCCGCGGCGGCGATCTCCCGGAGCTGCAGCTCTGCCGTGCCGAGGTAGAGCACGAGCCTGAGGTACTGGGCGGCGAACCAGACCACGAGGAAGAGGAACCAGGGGCGGCAGAGGGCGGCGAGCAGGGAGGGCCGCGGCGGGATCGGGCCAGAGCCGCCGGGGCCGGGCTTCCGCGGCGTCTCCCCGCCCTCCTCGCCCGCAGCGGCGCCGTCGGGCGACGACACCGCGCCGGCCGCGCTCTCGCTCTGTGCCGCCCCGCCTTCCTGGTCCGCTCCCAGGGCTGAGCGGGACTTGAGCTCCGCACGGATGCTGGCCGCGCTGATGGCCGACCCCTCCTCCCCGCCGGGTTGGGCGGAAGGCACGTCGTCGAGCGCGGCCGGCGGGCTGGCAGCGGCGTCCGCCGCGGCCTCAAACGGCGCCCAGGGAAGCACAGCCGCCATGGCCACGGCAAGGGCAAGGGCCATGCCGCCGTGCCACCAGAAAATGCCACGAATCGTGACCGAGCCGCCACCCGCAGAGTGAATCGCGCCGTACAGCGGCAGCACCAGCGCCGACCCTCCCATCATGCCGCTCAGGAGGCCGACGACGGTCGCACGGCGGGACGGAAAGAGCTCGCTTACACCTACTGTCGCCAGCTGGATGCCTGGACCCGATGCAGACACGAGCGCGAGCCCAACCAGCAAAAGCATGCCGCCCGATGACGTCGCACCGTCGGTCGCCCTGGAAGAGCCGTCAAACCCAGCCGCGATGACAAAAGACCCGGCCGCGATGACCAGGTTCGAGCAAAACGCGAGAAGCTTGGGGCCAAAGCGCTCGAGGGCAAGCCCCAGGGGAAGGCTGGACAGCAGCAGCGCCACGTTGGCGACGCTAAACACGAGGTTCAGCTCAAGATCTCGAGCCTCGCAGAGCGTAGACCCATCTTCACAGAGTATGGCATCTTCTCTCGCGAGCATGAGCTGCGGCGGGCGAAAGGGGCAGTCAAGCGTCACATCGATGACGACACTTCCAGTTCGCTCGCCCACTAGGCCGGTGCGCACCGCAGCTTCCCAACAAAGGGGCTGGATCACCGGGCTCACCAGCATGCCCGGCCACCCGAGCACAATGGCGCCAGTAGAGAGGATATTCACCACTGACAGCCCCAGCGCGACCCACCGCTGCGCCGGCATGCCACAAAGCCTTGGTTGCGGCAACAACGCTACTGCAGTCAATGCCACGTGTGCCAGGCCGGGCTGAGTGCCGCCTCGGTGCCGCACGCACGGGCATTGGCGATGCGGACTCTGCCCGAGCCGGAAGGCATGCTTCTTCGCCGCCATGACCGATGCAAGCGGTGGCTGCAAGCGAGTTGATGCGCCGACTACGGGGCGCGCCGGGCCAGCACAAACGCGGCGAACCGCTCCGCCGGCACGGTTCCCCGCATCTCTCCAAGGAAGGCTTCGCTCCGCTCCGCCGCCCCGGGCACCAGCTTGATGAGCTTTGAAGCGGCACCCTCGGCGCGCTTGAGCCTCAGCCTTACTAGAGCAGAGCACGGAAGCACCCCCGAAACCGCGTCGCCCACGAGACGAGCTGCAGCAGCCACAAATGACGAGTTCCGGGGATTGAGCGTCGTCGGAGTTCCTTGGAAGGACCAAACCAGTTTCTGGAGGTCGCCGCCCAAGCCAACCAGCATCGAGCTGATGGCCGAGGCCGCCGAGGCTGCTGCAGAGCTCTTGGGCCGCGCCCTCACCAGGGCCGTCAGCTGGGCCGCGACTTCGACATCCCACACCGTCCCCTCGGGTAGCTGGCCGCTTGCTGTGACCAGTGCGCGCACGGCGCCTGCTGTGAGGTCCGTCCCCAGGAGGTGCAGTGCATCCCTCACGTTCCTTGTCGACCGACCAGTGTTCGGGCCAAAGGGCCAGACCCTGTCGTGCCACCAGCTCCATCCGACGAGCAGGAGCCATGGGATCACAAAACGCTGCCCCCCGGACGAGATCCCAACCGGACAGCACTTGACACGAGCCAAACGCGAGAAGGCCGGGGCGTCAGCAAAGCCGCTGCTGCACGTTGGACCCAGCCAGGTAGCGTACAACCCAAACGTGTAAACGGCCACAGACAAGGAGAGTATACACGCCGCCACACACATGCGCCCCAGGAAAACTTCACGGCGAATGGTCATCGGCCTCTGGGGCCCTAAGCATAGCTCCTGCCACAAGCTCGTGGTACCCATCGTGAACATACCGGCCAAGAGCACCATTGCAAGCTCTGTGATGTGTCCAGGAACCCCGGCAGCGGTGAGCAGCTGAAAAAGCGCGTCCGATGACCTCATCTGACTCAGAGCTGTGTCTGCCATGGATGCCAAGAGCAGCAGCGGGAAGAGCACACCAAGCGTCGATGCCAGGACAACAGCAACCACGTCGAGCAGGTCAGCCCACAGAGGCACGTTGAACAGTGCTGCGAGGATGCGTGCAACTGCGCTGCGGGCGGCAGGGGATGTCAGCCCCGCCACCAGGCTCGGGTTCCACTGGAGGGCGACGGAGCGCGCTGTCCAACGAGCGACACGAGGGTCCCGGGCCGCTCGCTCCCAGACCCAGTTCGGCGTCTTCGCCAACGACGCTGCTCTAGCAGCTGAAGCTCGAGTCGGAGGCTGCCGATGAGGGACCGAGGGATCTGGTTCGCGGAGACGCGAGACAAGTAGAATGACATCGACGAGCGTCAAGCATGCTACAGCGAGGACTGCAGGCAAGGCCATCGGGCCAGCTGCAACCAAAAGACCCCAAGCAAAGCATACCAGCAGTAGCAACCACGAATATTCGGTGACCTTGAGCTTCTTGGCAAAGCCCGCGACTACTGCCGTCATCCCCGGCAGAAGGGTGGCTGATAGTGCAGTCGCCGCCACCTCACGGTCCATCACCGTCCCGACCCCATCGAGCTGCTGGGAGACCGCTGCAACGAGAATGTCAGCTGAGAGAGCCTTCCAAGCGAGCCCTGCAGCGCTTGCGGTGACGGCGAAGCAGGCCGGTGTCGCCAGCACAATCACTGCCCATAGCCACAGCAATCGCCGGGAGCACAAGGCACTGCAAATCCTAGCGTGGCACGCCGGACACCACCGCTGCTGACGTCGGGCTTGTGGCTTCCGCATGCGGGGCCGGGCGCGGATTCTGGTCTCCAGGGCGCCAACGGAGCAGACATCGTGGCCGCCCAGGGCTGCCACCCGCGAGGAGCCGCTGCAAGCCAGCTCTGCAACGAGCCTGGGCCCTGGTGCAAGTCGTCCAAGCTCGTGTAGGTCAGGAACAAAGGCGTAAGGGGCGCCGGCCACAACCTGGACCACGGGGTGAGCGGCGAAGGCCGCGAGGGTGGCCGCTTTAGCTGGCTGAGGTGGAGCGACCTGCTCCTCTGTCGCCTCTATGATCCCGCACAGATCAAAGCGCTCCGCGTGCAAGCCCTGACGGATGGTTCTGGGGTCCGCGACCTCTTTGTTCGCCGGCCAGGCGTGCGCCCGCAGCGCCCGGAGAGTATCTCCGGCCAGCCTGCCGGTTGCCGTCGCCGGCAGTTGCCTTTGCACATCGAGGGGGTCGGGCCCGAACGCCTTGCGGTCGCTGCGAGCAAGGAGACTGGACCGCTGCAGATGCAGCGGGACATCGTCGGGCAGGCATGGCACCAGGATGCTCTGCGCAGCGGCATCCGGGGGGGCTCGTGGCACCACATGGGCGGCCAGGCACACGGCCGCCGGACGGGAGGTGCGTGCAAGATCTGCGATCGGCCGGCACCACTCCTCGTCGCCGCACATGCCAGGCAAAGCCGACGCAACCCCCACGTGAGCGAGCTCCACCGGGTCCCGGCAAGTCACGGCTACCAAGTGCGCAGCCCAGCTGGTCCCAGGGGTGACCCGGCAGCAGGCTGGCACGGTCGCCACCAGCGTCGCGTCTGCTGCCTGAGTCCACTGCTCCGCTGTGGAAGGCATGACCGTGTGGTCCTTGTGCAGCTCGTCCATGAGAACGCACCCACCAAGCCTGCCAGCAAGCGCCATCCTTGCGCTTAAATCTGAGGCGAGCTCAGCCAGCGTGCACAGACCCCTGTTGAAGGCAATGGTGTCAAACGGCACCGCAGCCGATGCTACAAGCGCGGCCACGACAGGTCGAAGTGGTGGAAGCGGCATACTGGTCGGGCGTGCCGCGGCCAGCCAGACGCGAGCATAGCCATGCTCAGCGCTCGTTGTTGCTCGCGCCAGAGACGCTGGCACGAGTGCAACACGGCCATCTGCAAGCCTGGTGGTGCGAAGACCACTGCAAGCGCCCACAAGCGCCTCCTTGGCGGGGAAACGGGCACCGGCCGACGCGAGAGAGGCTGCGTCGGCCGCACCCGCACCAGCTCGGCCCATCGTGTTGATGATCCGTCCAGCCGCACGTCTGGAGGCTTTGAATGCGGCAAGGGCGACGAATTCGAGGACGAGCCCCGCTGCCCGGTGCACCTCCTTGGGTGAGGCAGGCAGCGGCGCCCGGGACACCACAGCAGCCAGCCTTCGGCCGAGCCGGCAGCCGCGGCACGGCTGCACGTCAGTCCAGCGCACCAGCTCTCCGTCATCGCGAACTGAGCATGCCACCGCCTCAGCATCGGCTGGAGACAGGTACGGCCCGACTGCCTCCGGCGCTGTGGCAAAGAGCACGCAAAGCGAGCGAAAGCCGTCCTCGCGAAGCAGTGGGTCCTCTTCAGCGTGGCCCGGCACCGCTGCCGGTAGTGGGCCGCGCGCATCGGCCGCGGGGAGGGGGGCGGGCGCGTCGTCCCGACAGGCGTCGATGATACAGTCGCCGTCGCATGGCACGTCGTTCCACTGAAGGCGCGAGGTGCGGCTGGAAGCAGGAGCAGCACCGTCAAGTGATACCGGTAAACACGGTGGCATGTCCTCGTCGTCAGTGGGTCGACCATACGGCTGACGTTCGGCTCGCGCGCACAGGCCAGCGCTGATGCCCGCTGCCGCCTCATCTTTGGCACCGCGTCCCAAGCTGTCCAGCGACAGCCGCACTTCACGAGGCATGCGCCAGCCGGGACCAACGACCGGGACGTCCGCGACAAGGCCGGCCGCAGTGGCAAACGACAGGCCCGGGCTGTCCTGCGCCACCGCGGCAACTGCGCGACCTGCCCGCACCCTGCACCGGACCGCCGCAGCGGCAACGTGAAAGGCCGACGCAGCAGTCAGTGCTGCGTGGGAGGGCTGAATAGCTGCATCGATGACCGTGAAGACCATGAGCCCAGTGTGGGAGCTGGAGCCGCTCAGCGGCGGCGTCTTGGGGAGCACCCGCCGGCTCGGCGTCAGGGGCGTCGCGTGCGACTGTACCAGGCAGTCCATCATCGCAGTGTCACACCTGGCCTGCGTGTTGTCGGGGTTCTCCAGCGACAGCCGCAGCAGCAGCTCGACGGCCGCCTCGGCCGCGGCGGGAGATTCACGCTCAAGACCCTGAAGCGCCGCAAAGCGCACAACCGCGTTCAGGTATGTGTCCGGCGCCGGGCGGTAGCACACCAAGAGCACGCACTCGAGAAGCGCCGATGCCAGGACGCAAGGCGGCGCAGTGCGAACGAAAGCGAGCGGTGCCAGCCCGTCGTGACGCTGAGCCGGCCTGGGCACGCTGAACTCCAGGCCATTGAGCCCCAAAGCCACCGCGACCCGGCATGCCGCCTGAAACTGCGACCCCGACGGCGTGGGCGCGTCGGACTCCCGGACCAGTTCCCGCAGCCGGCGCATCGGCTGCGCCACGCCGCCCCCATCATCCTCGAAAGCGACAGGAGCGGCAGTTCCGATCCGCTCTTGCAGGTCGGCCGCGATGAAGCGGAGGAGGTGCATCGCCGCGGAGCAAGAAAAGCTCCGGGAAAGCGCGAGGACCGTCGTTGTCTCGTCCTGCGGCTTGGCGGCGCTGCCGGGCGCGCACAGCTGTGCCACACCATGCTCTAGGCGCTCGAACCTTGCCATTCCGGCCTTCGTCGTCGGTCGCCGGCGTGGAGTGCTGCTCCTGGCAGGCGGCAGGCAAATCTTCGCGTCCAAACACAGCATTTAATACCTGGTGCGGCTGCGGCACCCGAGGCCCGCGCTCCCTGAGTGGCCTATTGCCCCTCTTTGCCCCCCCCGGCAACTGAGATGTGAGCAACTAACAATTGCTTTCCTGGGGTCTCATGCCGTGTTTCCCCGTTGCGGTGGGCATGGCGTCGAGGGCGCGTGCAGTTGCGCCCCGGGCGCCGCACCCAGCGAAGGTTTGCTGTCCTAAGACAGCGATCCCGCGCAGGGCTTTGCGCATCCGGCTTGGTCTAGCGGCGATGGGTGTGGCCGCCGTGGCGGCCCAGGACGCGAGATGGGTCTTCTTGCAGTCTTCTACGACGGCCAACGCGACGGCCCCGCCCGCGTGCAAGTCCGGCACCGGATCCAAAGGTGTCTACCTTCGGCATTGCGACTTTGCCGCGTTTGCCACGCACCTGGGCTGCCACTCGTCCACGGACTTTAGCGACGGATCGTTTCGCATCGTCGATGCGCTTGACAGTGGCGCCGCCGGCGCAACACTGTCATTCCAGTCGCGTTATGCCGCGGACTTCTACCTCGCTGCGCCGGCCACCACACCCTCCGGCGAGTCGCCTCGGCTGATGCTGGCGCAGAACGACGGCACCAAGGACTTTGCGGCGCGGGCCACATTCATGATGGCCACCGGGCCTCTTGGCGAGGGGACAACGGCGTTCACGTCGCTCGCCCCGGTTGGAAACCCCGCACGGTCGCATCCCCTGTCCCTGCAGCCGTCGCTGAGCGGGCAGTGCGCCGGCGACTACTCAACCGCGGCGGGAGAGGGCGACGTGGTTTTCTTGCAGTCCTCCGCCGCGGCCACGTCCTGGGTGGTGGAGACCGTCCCGCCGTACCCGCCCGCCGCGCCGGTCACCGCGGTGGTCTCGCCGTCGTCGGTGGGCAACTTCACCATCCCCCGCATGGCGTCGGTTGGCATCGAGTTCCTGAATCACGAGATCTACGGCGGAGGCCTCTACGCCCAGATGGTCTTCGGGGAGTCGTTCGAGGAGGTCGAGAACGGCGCGTCGACCGTCCAGCGGCACGCCGCCGACGACCCGTCGCAGTGGGGCTTCATCGGGTGCCAGGGCGGCCGGGCCAGCGCGGGCAGCCTGACTCGGGGCGTCTCGGAGATGTGGCTGGCGGTCCGCGAGGGGCCGGCGGCGGCCGCGGGCACCGTGTCGCTCGAGACGGGCGGCGCCTTCAACGGCGACCAGTTCCAGCGCCTCCGGCTGCCGTCGCCCGCCGCCGGGCAGACGGCGCGCCTCGGCCTGGCGAACTTTGGCCTCAACTGCCAGCTGGGGATGCAGTTCCTGGCGTCGAAGCCGTACACCGGCAGCTTGTACCTGCGGGGCGAGGCGGGCGCGGGGACGGTTCGCGTCTTCGTGTCGGCGGAGGCGACGGAGGGCGGCTCCAACACGATCCTCGACGAGGCGGAGGTCAGCGTGCCGGCCGACGGCGCGTGGCACGCCGCGTCGTTCACGCTGACGCCGTTGCTGAGGGCGGGGTGCGGCGACATGGCCGACGGCACCACGCCGGGGCGCCGCGTCACCACGTGCATCGGGCGCTTCCTGGTCACGCTCAAGGCCGACGGCGGGTCGGCGCCGCAGGCGGTCGACGTGGACATGGTGGAGCTGCTCCCCGGGCCGTGGGGGCTGCTCGACGCGCCGGGGGGCACCATCGGCCTCCCCGCGCGACGTGACGTGGCCGAGCTCTTCCGAGCGGAGGGCATTCAGGTGTTCCGCAACGGCGGCACGATGTGCAACGGCGAGGAGTACCGCTGGAAGCGGTTCCGCGGCCCCCGCGACTCGCGGCAGCCGTACCACGGCTTCTGGTACCAACAGGCGGGCCTGACGCAGTCCCGGCGCTTCGCCATGTTCGAGGGCATCGACCTGTGCTCGGTGATCGGGTGCGACCCGGTCATCACGCTGAACAACCTCGAGGCGCCCGGGGACATGGGCGACTTCGTGGAGTACTGCTGGGGCAACAGCAGCACCGAGTGGGGCCGGCAGCGCGTGCTGGACGGCCACCCGGCGCCGTACAACGTCACCTTTGTGGAGATCGGGAACGAGCAGGGGCTCGACACGGCGCTGCTGACCACGTTCGCCGCCATCACGGCGGCCATGGACGCCCGCTCCCGGGCCATCGGGGCGCCGCTGTTCCGCTACGCCATCGGGCACAACCTGAACACGGGGGAGCTCGCCGACCCCGCCGGGCGCAACATGACCGCCCGCTTCCTCGACGCGGCGCGGCCCTACGGCGACCGCGTGGTCTGGGACTTTCACGTGGGGAGCGGCGAGGGCGGGCCGGCGCCGCTCGAGGCCCTCCTCGTGGCCTTCCAGCAGCTCTGCCGGGAGCGCGGCTCTGCGGTCCGCGTGGTGGTGTTTGAGGAGAACGGCGGCGACCACGGCCTCCTCCGCGGCGTGGGGCACGGCGCGTTTTCCAACGTCTTTATGCGCCACGCCGACATCGGCATCGTGCACGGTTTCGCCGACGCCATCCAGGCGTGGCAGGGCATGGACGCCGAGCAGGCCTTCCCGCAGGGGCAGCTCTTCTTCACGCCCAACGCCACGTGGCTCCAGCCCCCCGGGCACGTCATCCGCATGATCGGCGAGTCCCACCAGCCCCGCTCCCTCGGGGTGGCGCTCTCGCAGCCCACCGCCTCGCAGGTGGACGTGGCCGCGGTCGCCGACGACGAGCAGTCCGTCATCGTCCTCCGCTGCGCCAACGTCGCCGGGGGTGGCGGCCCGGCCCCACTCACGCTGCAGTTCCGCGATGGCTGGCTGCCTCAGCGCCTCGCGAACATGACCGTCCTCGCCGACACGGCCAACAAGGGGCAGCCCGACCGCGACGCGCAGAACACGCCCTGGGCCATGGACGCTGTGGTGCCCGTGACGACGCTCGTCGACGTGACCGGGCCAATCAGCCTGCCGCCCACGTCCTTCTCCGTCATCACCGTGCACCGTAGGGCCTGAGCCCACTTCCCGACGAGTGACTGCTGAGTGCGTGGCGCACCGAGAAGGCGAGTGTCGCCGAGCCGGCGGGGCGGGGAGCACCGGCCCTCGATGCTGCCGTCCGTGACGCGGCCGCCTCTGCCACAGCACGCAGCGGCACGCGACGAAAACCGAACACACTGTGCTTCCCGCACTGTTGCGGAGGCATGCCTCGGCGGTCATTGGCCGCGTGCCTGGCGGTGCTTGCCGGCGTCCTTGGGTCAAGCGCGCTTCGGCAGCAGCTTGCCCTGCGGCCGCTCCGGGGCGCCGGACCGGGCAGCGCCGAGGCCACATGGACGGCCGTGATGGGTTCCTCCTCGTGGCGCACATCGGGGCTGAGCCCCCTGTCGGCGGAGGCAGACCGGCTGCTGGACGCCGCCCCCTTTGAGCTTCGCGCAGGCTTTGGGCAGCGAAGGCTCAGCGTTTGCGCTCGGAGCGGCAGTGGCGCGAGGCTGGGTCTTTGCGCAAGCCCCGAGGGCGCCTGGTTCAGCGCCCCCGGATACGGCGGAGCCGCGCCGGGCGAGCTGTCCTCATCGTCTGCATTCGTGCCCTTCGAGGGGCATGAGTGGGACGCCGGCGACGACGCATGGTCGGGGCACAATGTCACGGACAGGCTGCGCGAATCTGTGTCGGCGGTGCGGGCGGCGGGTCTTGATTGCGCCGCGTTGTCGTGGGCGGCCCAGGGCTCGGCGCTCGAGGGCCTCGCGGGCGGCGCCCCGCCCACCGGCTGGATCGTCTCGTCCCGCACGGGTGTGTGCTCGTCGTCGGTGCGGGCGCTGCTGCGCCTCGTTCCGGGGTTCGGGCGCGGAGGCCTCGCGAGCCTCATCAGCCCAAGCGCCGTCGTCGGTGGCCCCGCCGTCGCTCTCGCCGTGTCCGCCACGGAGGGCGCGTCAGGGCCGGTCCTGGAGCTACGGCTCTCCTTCGTGGGTCCGCCTGCCAAGCCGGTCCGCCCCAGGCGCGTGCCCCTCCCGCTCTCGGAGGCCGTCGCGCCGACGTCCTCCGAGGCAGAGCTGCAGGGGCGGGTGTGGGCGGACGGCGGGGCAGTGGGCTGGGAGGGCGGCCTTCACGGGGCCATGGGCGGCCCCGGGCCAGTGGAGGTGGGACCGCCGGCGGGGGGTTGGGCGATGTCCCTGGGCGCCGTGTCCGGTACTGCGTGGCGCGGCAGGGCCGGGCCGCTGGGGCCGGGTGCTGAGGGCACCGAGCAGCGCGTGCTGGTGTGGCTGCGTGACGAAGATGGGGAGGGGGAGCCGGGGGGCGACAGGGGGTGCGGTGGCCGGGTCACGGGGCCGTGGGCGGTGGCCGCGGGCGACGGCGCGTCGCTCAACGCGTCGATGCCCCCTCTCGAGTGCGTCTGGCGCGACGGCGCCGTGTGGGCCGTCTTTGGCGAGGACAGGGGCGGAACCGAGGGCGGGGCGGGGCGGGACGTGCCGCTAGCCTGGACGTGGCCCCCCCAGCCCGCCGAGGCGGCCGCGGACGACGACGTCATCCAAGAGGAGGCGGCGGAGGTGCTCGCTGACGGCGAGGCCGCCCGGTACGGCGCGGGGGCGGCGCGGGGGCCAGCCAGACTCTCTGTGGTCGGGGCGGAGCGACGCTGGCAGGAGGAGTCGCTCGGCAGGGGGCTGCTGTGGCTGCGGCTGGACGTCGAGGGGGCGGGGGCGCTCAGCGTGACGATGCCGCTGCAGCAGCCGCTCGGCGTGGACCCCTCAGGGGCTAGGGCCCGGGCCGACTGCGGGGGCGGGGCGGTCGCGCTCGGCGGAGGGCTGGCGCTGTGGGGCCCCGCGGGGGCGGTGGCTGCGGGCATCACGGTCCGCCTCGCGCCGGACTCGTCGGGCTCTGCCACGGTGGTGGCCCACGTCTCGAGCGCCTCTGCAGCGGCGAGGTGCCGCTTGGAAGTTGCGCTGGCGGTCGCCGCCGGCCCGACGCCGATGCGGCAGCTGCCCCCTGACGTATACAAGGGCGTGACAGTCCTCCCCGCTTGCATGGTCGCGGGTGCGGGCGCAGCTGACGGCTGCGCGTGGCTGCCGGGGCCGGACGTGCCCATTCCCGTCCCCGACCAGTCCATGACGTTCAACGCACTGTGCCTGGCAGGGGCCGTCGCCTCGTTCGTCGTCGGATCGGCCGCAACCATCGCGCTGAGGAGGCCGCGCGACGCCGCCGAGTGAGGTGACCGCAACCTGACGATAAAACTCAAATCCGAGCGCCGACTTCTGCTGACCGCGACAACCACACGCAATATCGCGCACAACCGCCGTCGCGGCGGGGCTGTGCCCTGTCCCTGATGTGGTGCGAGCCGGCGGACGCGCGCGCGGCGGCCAGCGCGGGCTGCGAGCAGCCTGCGGTCGCTGCGGCCGTGCTGGCGGGAGATTCCCTAGACCCGGGGCTCATTGGGGCGCCCAGGAGCCAACATCTCGATCACTTAGGACAAGGCTCCGGCAGGCACGGCCAAACGTTCCTTCACAACGCTGCAGGGAGGCGGCGCTGCGAGGTGGCGATTCGACGGCGTCCTGCTGCTCCCCTTGCTCCGATCCCGGCTATTATTCCCGCCCCGGCACTCCCACCAGTCAAGGACCATGCGAACTCAGCATTCGGAGCGCGGGATCGCAGCACAACGGCCTGGAGGGCTGCCAGCGCGCGGAGGGCCCATCTGAACCTGGCTTGGAGGCGCTGGGAGTCGCAAAGCGACACCCGAGCGCAGGAAGTTTGCGCCGTGACCGGTGTGCCCCGGTCAGTGCGAATGCCTGGCGGCGACGCGTGCTCGGTGGATGTCGTGGGCGGCAGGTGGGAAACGTTGACGGACGTTGTGCGGCACGAGCGCGCCGCCTGGACCGGCGCTACTGAAGACACCGCGGAGTGGGGGCGGACCGTGGCACGAACATGGGCCATCGAAGGCCTGGGCGCCCCGCGCGGGCCGGCGCTGCCGGAGCGCCGGGGGGCCGAGGCTTCGGGCGGCGGCCGGCTCACGCTCGCTGCGGATGACGTCATCCGGTGCGACCCGGAGGTGCTACGCGCGGTATGCGGGCGCCCGCGGTCCGCCTTGGCCGCGATGCCTTCGCCCGGAGCCCCGGAGCCCTCGGGCGGGGCGCGGCGGGGGCGACCGCGGAAGCGGTCTCGGGAGGCGGGTCCGGCCGCGCCGGCTTGCGCTCGCTACCTCAGGCTTGCCGGGGAGGACCTCGTGGGGCGGCGCGTCGCTCTCGTCACGCTCGGCGAGGCGTCCGGGGAGTGGTGGTCGTCCGGCCAGGCGGAGCTGGTCGGCCCGGGAGCGAGGGCGGGGTCGGTCGGCCAGGAGTGGTGGTGGATGGGGGAGGGGGAGGCCCCGCGCGGGGCGAGCCTCGGCGACGATACGAGCGTGTCATCACGTCCGCCGCGGGCGTTTGGGAGTGGCGACGAGGAGGGCGGCGACGACGGTGGCGGCGAGGGTGGCAGCGGCGCGGGGAAGGAGCCGGCGCGCGTGAGAGTGGCGGTCGTTGACGCGTACAGCCCGGGGACGGGCCGGCACCGGCTGCTGTTCGACCACGTTTCGCCGGAGGAGGAGGAGGCGGCGGCGAGCGGGGCGGAGGAGGGGGAGGGGGAGGAGGGCGGGTCGTCGGGCCGGCTCGTCGACCCGGCCGCCTCCCTCCCCGCGGCCTGGGTGCTGCTCGAGCCGATGCTGCTGGCTGCCGCTGACGTCACGGGGCAGGTGATCGCGGCGGCGGGGCGCGCGGGGGAGGCCGTCGCGGCGAGGGACGGTAGCTGCGTCCTTGGACCGGCATCCCCCGCGGCCGCGCTCGCGTGCGTCCGTGCCCACGCCGCGGCCCGCCGCTGGTGCGCCTCGACGTCGGGCTGCACGGCCAGGCTGTGGCCCGACGAGCCGCTGGTGTGCCTGTGCCGCCTGCCGGACCGGGGCGGCGAGGCCATGCTGGAGTGCCCCCGCTGCGCCGACTGGTACCATCCGGCGTGCGTGGCCGCCGACGCGGACGAGGTGACCGTGGCGGGGGATGCGTGGCTGTGCCCCGTGTGCGTGGCGGACCTGCGAGGGGGCCGGGCGAGCCGCGACGAGTGGCTGGTGACGGGGCCGGACGGGGTGCGTCTCCCGGTAGCGGCGGTGCCGAGGCGGCCAGTCTGGTGGGCAGCGCACACCCCTGCTGCTGACACGGGGGGTGCGGCCAGCGCCGCGCCGGCTCCAGCGGCCGCCAGTCTGGGCTCCGGGTTTTGGAGGCAGGGGCTGCCTGTGGCGGCGTTGCGGACGCTTTCGGCGCGGCGTCCGGTGGATACCGACTCCCCGGGGCTGGCGCTTGTGACGAGGCAGGCACGGGCGCGTCGCGTGGCGGCTTCAGCGGCTCGGCAGGCGTCGCTAGGCCGTCGCATCCGAGACCTCATCACCGAGACGACGGGCAGCCACGGCAGGCGGTCAGCTCCGGCGGGAGCCGACGGGGACGGGGACGGGCAAGCGGCTGCCGGCACGAGCGACGCCGCGGCTGACGTCGTCTTCGCCTCAGCGGCCCGGGCGGCGGCCTCACCTCTGTCCGGCTCTGCCGAGGCTCTGGACGTCGTCGTTGCCGCGTGCAGCGGCGCCGCGCCCAGGCCGAGCGCCGTGGCCCTGCCTGCCGGCTCGGTCCCGCTGGCCGTCGCCCGGCGCGCGCGCGAGGCCGCGCTGCTCCGGCGTCACCACGTCCTCTCGGCCCGCCTACCCCCCCGTTTCGCCAGGAGCGAGCGGCGGTGGGTCTTCGAGGGCCGAAGCGGCGGCGGCGGCTGGGTCTGCGAGCGCACCCGGCTGCTGGCGGAGGTCCGCTCAGCCCTTCCGTACTGGGTGGCGTGGCGGCGCGAGCGGAGGCAGCGCCGCAGCGCCCTGTGGCGGGGTATCGGCAGCAGCACGCAGCGCCGCAGCGCCAGAAGGCGCCGGAAGCAGCTGGCGCTGCTCGCCGGCATTCTGGGGTGCGAGGGCGTGGCCGCGGGGCTGGAGCTGGAGCGGCTGGCAGCGGAGGCACGGCGCCGGCTCGACGTCGGGCCCGAGGCCGAGCGACTCCCCGGGGCCGTCATCCTGCCCGCGGCCGGCGAGGAGACCGGGCGCTGCCCCGAGGGGACGGCGGAGACGGGTGCGCGGGCGCCCGTGGCTGCGCTGGCAGCGCTGCCGGCGGCCTCGGCTTCCTCCTCGTCCTCGTCCGCTGACCCCGCACGGGTCGGCGAGCCTGCTGAGCCTCCGGGAGTGGTGGTCACCGAGCGCGTGCGGTGGGCTCCCGCCTTTTACTCGACGAGCGAGAGCGATGAGGACACCGACGACGACGACGCCGAGGCCGACAGCCTCGCGCAGCTCTACCACGCCACCACGGCCGGCTGCCCCGCGCCCGTCCTCGCCGCCAGGCTCTGCCGCGCCGACCCCCTCATCCGGCGCACGGCTCTGCTGCACGACCCGTCCACGGGCGCGGAGGAGCCGCGGCAGTCGGACTGGGGCCGCCGCCTCGCCTCGGCGGTGCTCTACACCGGCTCTCACGGCCTCGACCGGGCCGTCGCGGTGGGGGACGCATTCGTGGTGACGATGAAGGGTCTCCGCGCGGGCCTGGAGGGCATCGACGCGTCGCCGCCCTGCGATTTCGAGCACTGCCTCGCTTCCTGGCTCCTCCCCTCCTCCCAGGACCCGGACGCCTTCGTAGAGGGACTGCACAGGGCTGGAAGCGCGGCGGCAGCGGCGCCAGCCCAGGCGTGGGACGCCGATGGCGACGCGGCCGCCTCGTCGCCCTCGCCGGCCGACCTCGTCGCCGCGACGATGCCACCCCAGCTGCGCTCGCACGGCCTCAACACCCGGGCGGGCATCGCCCTGCTCCGAGGCGTCGCCGCCCGGTCCCTCCCGCCCCGGAGCGGCTCCCCGCGGCCCCTGTCCGGCCTCCGCCACACCCCGTGGGCTGCGGTCCGGCTCCGCACATCGGCCGGCGGCGACACCGCCTCCGTGGGCTTTGGAATCCCCGCCCCGCTCCCGCCCCCATCGTCCTCGGGCTCGTGGTCCCAGATCCCGGACGACGACGTCGGTCGCGCCGGCTCCATCCTCACCGGCCGGGACGGCGCGGCCGCCCTCGACTCGGTCACGCTGCTCGAGCCCGCGCTGGAGGTGACGTCAGCGCTGCCCACGGAGGCATCGGTCGCGGTGGGGACGCCCGGGGGAGCGACCGCGCGCCGGGCGGGCCTGGCACTCGCCCTTGTCACGATGGCGTGCCTGCGCCGTCTCTGCGCCGAAGCCGACGCCCAGGGCAGCGGCGGCACCAGCGCACAGTCCGTCCGGCCTGATGGCGACACCCGGGCCTCAGCAGCGGCGCCTCCGGGCGCCCGCTCGCCGCCAAAGGATCGCCATCACAACGGCCTCGCGGCGCCCACCGGCGCCACTGTGCCCGCGGCCTGGACACCGTGGGTGGGCAGCGCCTTTGCCGCGGCCGTGGTGGAGTCCCCGGCCGGCTTTGACGTCCTCGGCCTGCACCGGCTGAGCGGCGGCGGCGCCTCCGGCCCGCCCGATGCTCCGGTGCCGTCGTGCTCCCGTGAGTCAGTCCTGGCGGCGGAGCTGGCGGCTAGCACCGTCGTCGCCGTCGAGGCGGACCGCTGCCCCCGCCTCTCCGGCTCGCTCCGCATCCGCCCCGCCGTAGCCATCGTGGCGGGCCCCGCACGCCTGGTCGTTCGCGTCGGCGAGACCGACCCGGCAGCCATCGCGGTCGGATGCACGGTCCCCGTTGTTAGTGCGCCGCCCCCGCGCGGCAGGTCCGACCCAGGCGCGTCGGATGGCGACGGCAGCGACGAGGAGGCGCAGACCGCCGCTGCGGCCCGGCGCCGCCCCGCCTCTGCGCGCCGCAGCTCACGTCCGGGCGGTGGCCGCGCGACGGGCGCCCTCCCCGCGGGCCGCCTCGCCCCGCGTGCTGCCGGCGCCGCCGCAGCAGCAGTCCCGCAGGCCTCGTCCGCCGCCGAGGCGACGCGATTCGGTCGGTCCGGCCTCCACAGCTGGGGCGTCTTCGCCGCTCGGCCCATCGCCGCCGGCGACGCCGTGGCAGAGTACACCGGAGTGGTAGTCTCCCAGACGGTGGCGGACCGGCTGCAGCGGCTCCACACGGCGGAGGGGCGCGCTGACTACCTCTTCCGCCTCAGCCGGCATGACGTACTCGACGGGACCCGCTGCGGCGGCGCCGCCCGGTACGTCAACCACAGCTGCGAGCCCAACTGCATCACGCAGCGCGTGGCGGGCGGCGCCGACGCGCGCGTGGGCCGCCGCGGCGCGGGGATGCTCCGCGTGTGGCTCTACGCTCGGCGCGCCATCGCGGCTGGCGAGGAGCTCACCTACGACTACAAGCTGTCCGCCGAGGGCGGGGCCATGGGCACGTGCCACTGCGGCGCCCCCGGGTGCAGGGGCACCATGGTGTGACGGCGGGAGGGCGCGGGCCATGCCGCGGCAACACCACCTGGCGGGCGAACGCGAGTGTTGTTGGTTCGGCGCAATCGCCATTCTCGGATCCGCCAAGCAGCGCCGCCACGCGCACCGCACACGCACTTCCTCGCACGTTCCCTCAGAGCGCTCTGCCGGAGAACTTGGAGTGGATCTCCATGAGGTCGAACTTGAGCTGACGCACCTGGTCGTCGTCCAGCTCGTCAGTCAGGCCCATGCCGCGGAGCGTCTCCACCCACTGCCGCACCTTGGTCCGCACGGGGGAGTCCGGCGGCAGCGAGTGGATCTTGT
>Ga0136560_1000424_pt1 | contig 20992 bp, 35 predicted proteins | sample AntRauMeHopE1497_FD_104925 | JGI IMG/M metagenome (GOLD analysis project Ga0136560, IMG submission 104925) | Saline lake microbial communities from Rauer Islands, Antarctica - Metagenome Hop E1 #497 | ecosystem: Environmental > Aquatic > Non-marine Saline and Alkaline > Saline | place... | reverse complement strand
TACCCTCAGGACACGCATAATCCTGAAGATTCGAGCGAGCAACACTCCCAGGGGAAAGTTAATACTGGCACAGATTACATCTGCCACAGAGCCTAGGACAACAACGAAGTCAAACTGGTTCCACGGAGACGCGAAATACTGATCAACGCCAAGGCCATACAGCTTCAATGCTGCCTCGGCAAGGAATACCGTGCTGAAGACGTAATTGACGATCTCGAGACCAAGAGCGTATCCATCGCTCTCCTGAGCGTAGTTGATCCCGAGAGCAACTATGTTGAGAGATATGCACGCTAGGATGAATCCTTTGAACAGAGCTCCATTCACGAATAGGAACACATATCTTCTCCATTCGTTGGCCCGCGTATCGGCCGGCATTCGTGTCATGGCTTCAGGTGATGCCCTGGCTAGCCGGCGCTACTGGCCGACCCAGTCCCGCTGACCATCGGTTAAAAACCCGGCAGAATCGTATTCTTTCTTGAGCCGCATGAAATTGTCGAAAACCACGCCGACGAATAGATTCAAGAAGAAGAAGGATCCAACAACGATGAAACCAATGAAGTAGAGGACTGCAACAGCACTTGCATCGCGCTACCTCTACTTTTCAATCCCAGTGATGTCAGCGGTCCGAAACATAACGTCTGGCCAGCCCTCTCCGCTGCTGGTGACAAACAGGAGGAGCATCGCGTTGAAGACATTATCAAAATTCTGATCCGGAGTGACCCATTCCCGCTCAGTCTGCTCCCCGCTCGCTTCATCAGTGAAGAAGAAGCCGCTGTCGCAAGGCTCTATGCTGTAGCCAGCGGAGGCATTGCCAGCCTAAGCAAGTTCACCTCCTCTTGGTGCGCCGGCAGGGAAGTTCGGGTCGTTGCAATCTCCCATCCGACCTGAGAACAGCTGTACTCCGAGAATGGCAAACATGAGCCAAACGAGAAGCACAACGATTGCGACGTTAACAATGCCTCCAACGCTCGATATGAGTGCGCTCACGACGACACGCATTCCATCGTTTCGACTTATGACACGAAGCGGGCGGAGTGTCCTCAGCAGGCGCAGCGTTCGGAGGAAACCGAAGTTGTACTATGTTAGGGCTAGGTTCAAGATGGAGGCCACGACTACCATGAAGTCAATCACGTTGTATGCCGATGTGAGATAGGCACCGGGGGCGAAGATAAACCCATAGGCCAGCACTTTGATCACGATTTCGGCAGTGAAAAGAATCGTGAACACGATCTCAAGAGCCACCAATGGATCCGAAGCGTCCAGCGCGTTGCCACTCGTGTCCTCTGGAATTACTCCGGCCACCTCTACTCGATCTCGAGGAGGCGTTTCTGACGCAAGCAGAATCGAGCTGATGAGGATGAGCAGAAGCACCATGCCGTCAAATGTGATGTTCCATGGCTTGCCCCTCCACACACACACCGTCCAAGGCGATTCTACAAGCGACCTCATCGATTTAGCGATGTAGCCATGCCTAGGACACATGCACACGTGGTTTCCTTGGTATTCGGCAAACAGCTTGCCTTCAGCTGATGAGTTATCCTGCATTTCTGCCGCAATGGCCTAGGCCTACTCAGTATCACCGTTCTCGTCGGCTGCATCGAATTCATCGGCACCGTCGGGAGTTTCCACTGCTGGTCCTTCACGTGGAAGCAGAATCCCCTCCTCGATTTCATGCTCGTCAGCAAGGTCAGCATCTGCAGGGTTGACTTCCCTATCAGCTAGAAGTCCCAAAGATTGTGCCAGCACGAACTCCCACGCATCGGAACAGGTAACAGAGCTTAGCCGAGCTGCTGTTGATGCCGATGGGGGTTCTGAGGCCACGACATCATTCCGATGGGCGCCCCTTGAAACACCCAGCTCAAGCATAGCATCAATATTACTGGCATCAATAAGAACTGCAGCCGAATCGTTGGCCACAAATCCAGCAGGCTCAGGAGTACTGGCGCCGAAGGCTGATCCCGCGCGAATTCTGCGACGAGCATCTGCATGTGCCATTCGCTCCTGAGCCTCTTGGTTGGCCGGGGCTGGCCGACGGGTTCCCATGAAATCTCTCCACTTCCGGATCACATTCATGCACACTACCATTCGTCTATCCTGCTGGTCTCGCGGAACATCCAGCATCATTGGGCGATCAGGCTGCAGCTATCGAGCCCACAACTAGCTACTTCCAAGCTCATATGCAAGAGTGATGGGCAGCCTGGGTCGTATGTGCACCTTGGGTTTACCGGCTGCCTCTCTTGCTGCCGCTTCGGCCTTGATGGCAGACACGAGCTCAGATCTCGGAAGTGCATCTTCAACTTCACGAAGAACCTTATCAAGCGGTGACGATATCGTACTCCCCACTCGATGCATCGATGGCGCAGTGCAAGTCCTTCCTAGCCCGCGTCCCATGGTTGCAGCCGACCTCGCCTGATTGCTCGGACTGTCCACGGGGATCACTCCAGCTCTCGATTCTATGGCCTCCTGCCTCCTCATACGTACGCGGCGAGTGCGCCTCTCGGCTTGCAAGTACACGAGCTCACGAAGCATGACTTCAGACAGACGCTCCGCTGCATCAGGCAATGAAACGCCTGCGTCATCAAATGTACCAGAAGAGGCTCTCGTGTTGCCAGGTTTCAGAGGCGGCTTGCCGTTGGAACCGGATGTGCTATTGGGCGTGTCTTCGGCAGGTGACGAATCGCTGCGCAGGTTGATTTGGCCTACGCCGTCCAAACCCTACTCATCTGCCAGCCCAGATGCCTATGCTTGCCGGACAGCATACTCTTGCAAGGCTCCGGGTTCTAGGGGCTTCAGCATAGCCATCAGTGCAACTTCACATTTTGGCCTCATAAACCCAAGGCTGCCAAGCGTCAAGCGAGACGTACCCACACGGCTGCTGACGCGAACTGCGCGGACCTTTGCAGCTTGCTCTAATGCCTGCATTACCTTCCGCGATTTTTTCTATTTTCTTATCCTCTCTGATGCCGCTGAAATCATCTTTGCATGCGAGTCATCGAAGGCCTGCTCGTTCCCGCATGCCGAGCACAGCAACCGCATGGGCATACAAATCACCCCCTGACACTACTCGGCGCATGATACCGCATGAGCACCTTCAACAGTATTCTGAGTGTGCGACTAAGTTTCTCTGGCTTCTTTTGTCACTTGATTGGATGTGTGAACTCCAGTTGCATCTGCAAGTGCAGTCACACGCACCGGTGCATCCGTTGAGTCAGCAGCATCTGCAGCATGGTCCACCTTTTCAAGGGCTTCTCGTTCGAGCTCTTCCTCTTCCTCTTCCTCTTGCTGGGAGAAATTGTCCAGGAGAACAGCTAGGAATAGGTTCAGCAGGATGAACTGACCTATGACTACCCATGAGATAAAATACAGTATATACACTGGACTTGTCACGCCAATGACGCTGTACATGACCTCGTTCCACGCCTCACCTGCCAGGATCTGAAACACGGTCACAAACGACCACAGCAGGCTGTCAAAGTTATTCCTAGGGAGCTCGTTTCCAAGGGCTATTAGGTCATCGTACACTCCGCCAAATAGCTACATTCCGAGCACACTGTAGATGAAGCAAAACAGGAGCAGAAGGAGTGCTATGTAGCCGAAACTTTCCAGGGACCGCCCAACAACATCTATGATCATCTTCATTGACTTCAAGTACTGTGCAACCCGTGCTACTCGGAACAGTCTTACCGTACGAAATGCCGCGAACGACGAGGAGCCACCCAGTCCGACCTCCACGATAGACAAGACTACGATTACAAAATCAAAAATGTTCGACGCCTCGCTTAGATAGCCGGCCAGGCCAAGCCCTAGCCACTTAATAATCATCTCTCCAACAAAGACAAAAGTGAAGACAATGTTTGCCGTGAATAGCCCCTCCTCCAACTTTTCGTCCATATCGTGATGGTCAATTGCGAGGACCACCGTGTTCAACACGATGCAGACCAAGATCGCTGTATCAAACCACGCATGCTGGACCACCGGACCTACCTAAGTACGGATAGGTGCCCAGATGTGTTCATCGATAAATGCAACGACGGTCTCTACCAACTACCAGCAAAACGACGCCACAACGCTCACAGCAAAACACATGCCCTACTCGTCCTCATCGTCATCGCTGCCCTCAGAATCCGTTAGTTCTGCATGGTTACGTACTGCCTTAGACATGCCAAGAGGGGATCCCAAGTTGGACCGTTGACTGATCGCACCCAGCCCCCCCCCTCCACCTCTTTGCTTTACAGCTCCAGCCGTGGGGGCAAAATCGCGGTTAGGGTCCTCTCCCAAATTATCGTCATCATCACCATCGGCGTCGTTGATACAACTGCGATCAGAGAATTGATCTTTCAAACTTCGATCCGATTTGTGCGTCATTTGAACGGAGATATTTGGTTGCCGAAGCGCATTCCCAGGACGAGTGAATCCTACACCGGCAGCTTCAGCAGCGCCACCTACTGAACGCCTCGTCTCGGTGTCGGCAGACTTCACTGCGGCAAGTTTTACACGCTGCTTAGCACGCAGCGCAGCCTATGCAAACCGGAGGTGCGCCAGATGTGTGCCAGTTGAGTTCTATACTTGCACGGCTTTGGCTGTCTCCCGCTCTCGTCTCATGCGCAAAATGCGGGTCTTCATCAAAGTTCGGCGCTCTTCCACTAGCTGAGCGCGCACTTTCTCTTTCTCTTGCTCCTCGACGCTGTCCCTGAATTTGGTCAGTATGATAGCTAGCGTAAGGTTCATGAGAATGAACGCCCCAAACACGATCATTAAGACGTGGAAGAGCCAGCTCCATGCCCCCCCGCTATCCTGCGAATCGTACATGGCCTGTGCCCATCCCTCCAAAGTGATAGAAGTGAAAATGGTGGTACATGCCCACATAATATTATCAAATGATACCACTCCATCCGCCGGGTTTTCCGTCCAGTCCCCGCAAAATGACTCGGCCCTGCACTCATGCATCCCACCGCACAGACGCTCATCCTCGGGGTCCAGCAAGCCTGTTGCTTTCTCGAAGCAGCGCTAAACAAAGAGACCGCGCCATATTTGGATACCGACAATGCCAAAGATCACGAAGTAGAATCCGCATACAATCAGGGTATTACACAGCATGGGTAATGAAGCCAAGAGTGCATTTACGAGCACCTTGAGTCCTTCCAGCCTCGAGACGGTCTTGAGAGGACGGAGCACACGGAAGGCGCGCAGTCCACTGAGCTGTCCATTCCCATTCGTACTCGTGCTGATGATGCCCTCCAGGACGATGAGGAAATCGAGCCAGTTCCATGCACTACGAAAATACCCATCCGGCTCTCGCATCGCACCCAAGGCGATCAGCTTGATGCCACATTCCACGGCAAACACAATCACAAACACTAGGTCTGCTCGCGCGATCACCACACCGAGGGTACTATTCGGATCCACCCCGGGACGGTCGAGGGCCAGGAAGATGCAGTTCACAAACACGAGTGCCAGGACAGTGCGGTCAAACCACGGCCACATTACGAAGGCATACAGGTGTCGCCGCGCATCGCCAGGCAATTGCATCATCATGTCAAAGTTCGACTGTCCTTGTGCGTCTTGCTCTCTGGCAGCCTCAATGGCGGCTCGAGCCTCGCTTCCTGGGTCCATCCTGTCCTCTCCATCGTCATCGTCGTCTGTACTGGAGCTGTCTGACGATAGGCCCCCGGCAGTGGAGCCGCTTCTGTGATGCACGCGAGACTCTGGCTTCAACCCAATGAGCTTCGACCGCTTCATTTCCTAGTCCCACTTAGATTGGGCTTTAGAATTTGAGGGCTCCAGCGCCAGCACGAGGTCACCATCCACTGCGGCAGTTGTCGCGTAACTAAGCTCTGGTCCTCTCCCTTTCGGATGGCTTTTCGTTTGCACGGCTACTACTTCGGGAGAAGCACGAGACCATGGACGCAGCTCGAACGTATGCTCATCTGGTCTGTAGTCGGCCTGGGCGCCTGGAGTCTGCCGATCTGTATTTGGTGCAGCCTGTGTCGACAGAATGGCACCTTCCGAATCAAATGAATCTATAGCTGCTGCAGATATCAACCCTCTAGGCGGATACGCAAGCCAAGCCGCTTGTTTACTTTTCGGTATCGGGGGAAATGGCTCATCCATGCTCAGCTGAGCAGCTGCGAAGGAAAAACACTGTCTTGATGTTACACATGCGATAATGTGTCGGCAGGCGTATTAAAAATAATGCAATTTGAACTGAGTTAAGCTCACGTTGGAGATACCTGCTTTCGGTATCGTATGCAGAGACCGTGTCAACCCGACTCGGTTCTGGTGGCGGAACAGACTTCGAATTATAATAACACGTTACAATAATTTGTCGCGAGCCGCGGCAGTCTGCGATCCAGTTGGGTATTGACGAGGTACTCTAGTAACGATAGCATGTTACAATCCCTGTTTGTGCTAGGATCTGGCAATGGGTAAGATATTCATGAATAAACGCCTGAAACAGTAGGTTTTCACTCAGACCATGCCGCGGCACAGCTAGTCTTGCATGCTTTCTTCCGTATTTACTTTGCAGGGACGTTGTCCTAGAAAAGCATTGGGGTCAGCTGGTTGGCCGATCTGTGGTTGATGCATTTTGGGCCGTGATGAACGCATGCCCTCGCCGTGATGAGGTCCCGCCAGTTCTGATCGCTGGGAAGTACTTCGTTGTGTCGGTGCTTCGCAATGATTGCTTTTACCTTGCTGTACTTTCAGGAGATGTGCCACCGTTGCTTATCATCGAGCTTCTGCATCGCATCGTGGATGTCTATGAGCTGTACTTCGGTGCTCACAACTCTAGAGTGCTCATGAATAACTTCGCCATCGCGTACCAGCTCCTGCATGAGATGGTGGCGTCTGGGTACACGATGCTTACAGAGCCGAACGCTCTAGTCACACTCGTTTCACCCCCATCCATGGTTGCACGTTTATCTACGTTTGTCACTGGACAGCGGTCGGCGTTTGGCGACAAGCTGGGGGCCGGGGCAACTAGCATCATTCCGTGGCGCCGAAGCGACGTCAAGTACACAGCAAACGAGATTTTCTTTGATTTACGTGAAGAGGTAGATGCAATCGTGGAAGGAAATGGTGTGGTCACCCACACTGATATTCGCGGCACGCTAGCTTGCAACTGCAAGCTCAGTGGATTCCCTGACCTCACGCTCGTGTTCTCGGACCCTGGATTGATCGAGGATGCTTCCTTCCACCCCTGTGTGAGGCTAGGCAAGTATGAGTCAGACAGGTGTCTTTCCTTCGTGCCTCCAGATGGTGCATTCAGGCTAATGCAGTACAGGATCTCCCCCAGGGGACCCTTCAATGCCCCGGTGGCAGTCAGGCCGGACGTGCAATGGCATGGGCACGAAGCGCGTGTGAGCTTCGAGCTGGCGCCTCGACCCACCGCTATCCGAGGAGGGGGTTCCTCCTCTAGAGCCTCTGCTTCAGGCGGCACTGGCATGACGGCGGGGGCAAAGGCAGCCGCTGCGCCCTCAGTGGAGGACGTAGGGCTCCTCGTGTACTTCCCAAAGGCCGTCACATCCGTGGACCTCAAGCCGACGCATGGCAAGGCCAGTTACGACCCCAAGGCCAACACGGTGACGTGGATCGTGGGCTCCCTACCTGTAGGTGCCACACCCCGTCTGGAGGGCACCGCGACGTGCGAGGAGGGAGCCGACACCCCCATTGAGAGGATCCACGCTCTACTGAGATTTGTGCTGGGATCCGGCACTGCCAGTGGCCTGGGTGTGAGGGACGTGCACCTCGGGTCGGAGAAGTACCGCTTTTTCAAGGGTGTGAAGGCCTTCATGAGGACAGGGCGGTTCCAGATCCGGGCATAAGCCCGTAGGACCTTGAACTGCGTGTTCGCTTGGGCTTATGCCCCGCAAATGCATGTGTATGGGCTTTTATTATTATTTCTTCGCTAGAATTTCTGGTGTGACGTCACACATCCAGTGGCGCAGAAACTCGATTATCCCACAGTTTCGCTGGCCGAATGCTGCATTTATTGCTTGCGTTACAGATCAGCATGGCGGCGTCTTCAGTTGCATGCAAATCTGAAACTGCAAATAGGCGAACTGGTGAGTGTCAACGACTGCTTCCCTCTGCACTGGGCGATTGTAGCAATATCAATACCAGATCCCCATACCCGATCGGTTTTCCAGCCGGGAACGAATCGCACGCTCACCTTTTCGCACAAAGATGTGCGCGAGAGCCATAAGCTGATAACTCAATTATTAGGGCGCTGTTTAATCATAACATCGCAGCTGCAATCGTCTCTGCAGTGGCCAGTGGTGCCGCAGCGTCAACATCGGACTGGATCTACGAGCCAGAGGCGAAGCAAGCAGCTATTAAAGGCCAAGAAAGCACCCCTGAGTTTGTTTCAGCAAGTGCAAGTCCATTCTATGCGGTGCCTATGGGGGCACAATCAATGTTCGGACATGAACTGCTGCAAGTGATTGGCCACGTCTCCACAGCTGGCGGTGTATTTGATTAGCCGAAGTACCTCGAGTATGTCTCAGCATACATGGAAGCCAAGAGGAAGGAAGGATCATTCGGGGACATTGATCTGTAGAAAGAAAAGAGTAATTGGCCTGTGAAGGGGCCTTGGATCCACCACACCGTGACAGATGCAATGGCTAAGCTGAAGGAAGGGGCTCCCTATCCCCAGGGGGTGAAGGACGCTTAGGTTGATGGTGCCGCCAAGTGTGTAGCTCTTGGAGCAATTTTTGCTGGCGACGAAGGCTTGGTCAAAGCTGTGGAAGAAGCCACACGGACGATGCAGGACGACGACATGGCGGTCGCAGCAGCCCTACTCGTAGCTCGGAGTGTCGAAGCAGGGGTCTTGGGCACGGCCACATCAGCGAGACAAGCGATTGAAATTGCAGCCAAGGCACTAGTTGAAGATATGCCGGCCGCCAAGGAGGCGGTGAAGACCACTCTGGATGCCGTGCACGCCCTCCTGGAGGAGGCACCAGCCCCAGGAGGTGAAGGAGCCGCTGCAGCTGAGGTGTCCGCAGAAGGCGACTCTAAGACAGGAACAGGGGCAGAGCAGTCGCACGGAGCAAGTGTCGCACTGTTCGATGGAGGAGGAGGGTGCTCTGTACCGACTGTGGCCGCTCTAGGACTGGCTGCTGCTGCTGCTCCTGCTTCTCGAATGGGAGGTGATCTCGCCAAGTATTCGGCAGATAGTGCGAGCGAAGCAACGGCCCGTGTGAGAGCCACGCTGGCTGCCCCAGGGGCATCAGCAGCTCGTGCCATAATAGCGGGGGGTTTGCTAGGGGCAGTGCACGGGGCAGGTACCTTGCCTGCTTCCTGGTCGGAGCGGGCCCTGGACATGACAGAGGTCAAGGCACAGCTCGCCAGTATCGGGTTGTAAGCTTGGATTAGAGTGATCTGAGCCAGTGGTTGTCGTATGCATGTTAAATCGCATCAATGCTGGTGTTAACCATGAACCATGAATCATGATGCGAATGACACTCGAAGTTCAAATGCATATATAGAACGACTACACAGCCTTGAGCCACATAGATGCCAATCAGCGGGCAGACAGGATTCTAGTGAGCCCTGCAGTGCGACGCATCCTCATGCTCTCGCCCTGCAATGCGATGCATCCTCATGCTCTCGCTCGCTTGGTAGCCATTTCCCTCCGATCAATATCTCCAGCGACACCCTATGCTTCCCCCTGACCTTGCCCCTGTCCCTACGCGTCTCGTCCCCGCTTGCTCCCAGCCCCACCACCGCCCGACGGGACGATGCCATCATCACCTGTGGAACCATCCCCAGACCCCTGAATCACACTTTCTCGAGCATCCGACGATGAAGACTAAGCTGCCGCCACAGCTGCTGCTTCTGCTGCCACTCGGTGCATTCGACCCGGAGTCATATCTTCCCCACCCCCCGTGGTGTGTCTTGCGGCTGCCACAGCCGCTACTGCCGCCGCTTCTGCGATATCCCCCGTGGCAGGGGCTGTCGATGGCCCACCACCCGAGGGTCCTCCCCGCTGCACCATCATACCAACTTGTCCGGGCCCAGACCCCTATCCATGCCCATGCATGTGCTGCATGTGCGGCATCTGCATCTACATCGGCATCTGCACATAAGCCCCATGTACCACTTGCCTCTGTCCCTATCCCGAGGAAGGAGGACCAGTTGCAACCGATGCTGCTGCTTGTGCCGCCGCCATCGCCGCCGCCGCACTATGTGCTGCAACTGAACTCGTGGACCCATCACCTCCCCCTCCGATGCCGTGCACTCCAAGTGCTAGGTTTCGCTGCATGTGCTGATGCTGATGCTATTGCAAGTGCTGATGCTGCATTGCATGGTTAAGCATGCCCTGCATTGCATGGGTATGCATGCTACCTCCCGTCCCCTGCCCGTGCCCAGCGCCGGCAATGGGCTGCGTAGATCTGGATTGGGTGTCACCGGAACTACCCCCACTTCCCGTTGTGATGGAATGATTGGCAACATGAGCGGCCTGTGCTGCCTTCATGGTAGCTCGGGCCTGTGCCATCTATCGCACTTCTTCTTGTCTCCTCCTGTCCTCTGCCACCCGGGCCACATGCATCTGCATCCCAGGGACAGCCGGCTCCAGGTCAGGCGCCTCATGAAGCTGCAGCTCCAAGTAGGCTCTCGTGGCAGGGGGGAAATTCACCTTGCGGACCGCCGTTGCACCGGCATACTCAATAAACTAATCATACGCCACGGCAGCTGCAACCTGGTGTTTGAAGGTGCCGATGAACCTCTGCTCCACCTTCCGTTTGCCTGACCTCTTGTCAACCTCTGCTCCTGGGACGGGGAGCGAGGCTTTGCAACGCCACGGATTCTCTTTGCGACTCGTGGCGGGATAGCATCCGAGGTAAAATGTCTTGCCTCTCTTGCTCGTGTATCCCACTGGGCACTGCCTCGAGATGAGACCAGCAAATCGGAAAGGGTCTCTCTCTACGGCATTGCATGACGTCTTGCCGAACCCAACGACATGCCTACGAACGACTGGCAGCAGTCGCTGTTCCACAGGCCGACGGAGCTGTGCTTCTACGGCGGCATTACGAAGCTAGGGCGGGAGCTCTGCCTCCTGCACGTATGCAACTGGCTCTGGGATCGGAAGGACCGCAGGCTTGGTCGGAGGTAGAGGGGCAGGCGGGTCCTTGGAGACTTGACGGCCGCGGCGGCCACCACCACCTGCAGCATTGCTCCCATCACCTGGGGACTTGCGGCCGCCTGGTCCAGGGCCTTTGCCCTTCCTGCCCGGCATAGCTGCCCCCTTTCCTTTCGCAGCGGCATAGGCAGCATCAGCGGCAATGGCAGCAGCAGCCGCTCGCGCTGCTGCCGGCACACCCGTCAATTTCGGTGCCAAACCCATCGATGTACTGCTTGTTGCACTCCCCAAATCGCTACCAGCAGCTACATTCACTTGCTTTGCGCTCGCCGCTGCCGCCGCTGCAGCAGCAGCTGCTGCTGCTGCTGCTGCCGCGGCGGCAGTTTGGCCACGGGAATTATTCTTTGACGCCATTCGACCTGCAAATTGCAAATAATAGCCTTTTGGTACAAGCACATGGTTTGAGCGAACTCTCGGTTTTGCATGGATTGTCGAACAGCAAGGGTTCCAACCAAACGGGTCATTCGATGAGCGGTTGCAAGCACCTTACAACCGGCGAAGTGTTGTGGATGTTGCGGACAAATGCACGAACAAATTCCAAATATTTGAAATGATACGGGCCACTAGTTTTATTACAGGCTTTCTCACGATCGTTGGCTGATACTGCGCCTTAGGTTTTGCGCATGAAGGAAGGAAAAACGTTGGTCGGATATTGTTGCGTGCGTAATCAATAATTCAGAAAACGATGCAGTGCGCAAAAATAGGTCTACAGACTGCGCTGCGCTATCTCCATCCCTTTCAAAAGCTACCATAATCGTGGAAAAAGACGAGTTTTGTACGAATTGGGCCATTTCCGACACATAAACACGTCTCCGTCATTCGTGCATCACTGGTGAATCCACGATCTCCCCATCGACCAGCCGATCCCTCTCCTCGTGTTGGGCCCTGCGAGCCCTGCGAGCGACCCAGATCCCAAGGCCAACCAGCATCCCACTAAGTATCACACCAATCACGATTGCAACGATCATACCAGCGCTTGGACCCGAACCGGAACATCCCCCGCAGGGTTGTGACTCCGACAACGCATCACACCCATTCCCTCCGAATGCCGGGTCCACGGCCACCGCTCGTCTCCTTACCTGTATTCCCTTCGTGTCTCTGCCCCAGCCCCCACTCTTATCAGGGCATACGCATGGTCCCCACTCCATCCATGGCCCTGTTTCGCAGTCCATCGCAGGATACAGCGATGGGTCTGCTACTCCGATCACGCACTACGCATCGCGAGCACCCCCCGTGGAAGTAGCGTGCACTATCACAGATCGACCCACGACCCCCCTCCCCTGCGCCCCTGCGTCCATGCCCCCTCGCAGCAGCACCACGTCATCCCCGGCTTGGACTGCCTCAGCCACGAACCCCTCTCCCTCTCCATCTGTTGTGGCATTCAGCAGTCCGTTGTTGAAGAGCATACCTACCTCCTGTGCAGAGGACCAGGCTGGTCGGCACGGGGAATCCAGGGAACAGGCACCCACGAAGTGTCCCCCAGCTGCCGTCCCATCGGTTGATGATACGTCACCCCATGCATGGACGTGATGCGCCGTCTCTCGCACCGGGAGGGGACCGACATTGCGATATGTCAAGGTGGTTGCAGCGCTGGCATCGGATGAGTTCCCGGAGGACGGACTGGGCGGTGAAGGAAAATCACTAAAGATGATTATACCAACTGTTGGTGTGCTACCATCGGGCGTGGCGGACAGGATGCAGGAGGCTCGGGCACCGGTCGTTCGATTCGAGATCGGCTGTCCCAAGTCGACGGCTGCCTGCGGAGGCGATGACGCATCCCGCACCTATCGCAGTCCAATGACGCACTATGCATGCCTCTCGGTGCCTCTGTTGGGTAGGTCTCCATGAACAACAATTGCACGCCCTAGAATCGTATTCTGGCCACGAAGTTTTGCAACCGTGTCCGTGAACTGGCCCGATGCCAACGACGCGGTGGACTGCAGCGGCACTCCATCGTTTAGAAGCCCAACTTCCTGCGGCATTCCATTCGGTCTACAGCTGGAACAATTGCCGATAAAATGGCCTCCAACAAAAGTCGCTTGGCTAGAGCCGATATCGCCCCACCGATGGACGTGAAAAGGATGCTGTCCATCCGTCAGCCCGAAAATCTCGTAATCGACTACCAAACCGCTCGCCATGTCACCTGCAACCTATTCTCTAAATGTGAACATGCCAGTTGTTGTGCGCCCTTGCGCGCCCCGCAGTACGCACACTGCATCCGCCGTCTCGTAACTAGGCAGCGTTGCTGTAGTTTGCGCTGACATGTGTAGAGCCAGAGCTACGATGCTAGCAGCTCGCATTATAGCTTAAACTTGTGTAAGCAGTTGATGTGGATAGTAGCTAGGGTCGAGAAATTCACCGGGTGTGACTTTTGGATGGTGGATGATGGATATGGCACCGCACGATCGGATGGCGGCGGCGCCGCCTCATCTTCTTCGAATTTATGCTCGGAGACGTCGCGGCGCGAATCCCGCAATCTGGATCCGATCAGGGAAGAAGGGTGGGTATTGTCCAAAGAGACACATCCTGGATTCAACAACATACGGCACCACAGGGACAGCGCCTACAGGGCCTTCAATTCAGCGACGGGCCGTGCCTCTGCTTCTATCCTTGGACTACAACCGATCGATGGCCCTACCAGCCTCTGCCTCTGTCTGCCTGGCACCCGCTGCCAGCGCCTGCCCTCTCTCCCGAAGCCTCCTCAGTTCGTCCTGCAGTCTCGATGCGCTCCATCCTGCCACTGCCTGACCACCAGCCTCCCCGAACCTCAAATCATCCTCATTCGCTGTGACCCCCACGAAAGGTCCCCCTTCCGGAGTACCCCCTCCACGTATCTCATCCTCGATTTGGTCTTCATCTTCTTCGTTGATAACCTCATCGAACTCCAACCCCCCAGCATCCGGCTCAGGACCCACCCCACCCTCTTTCCCCTCCGACCCCCAGGCCCCGGCTCCTGCCCTCCGCCTCGCCCTCCATGCAGTCGTGCCACTGGGCACTATCCCTCTCACACCGACCCCACCACCGGTGCCTGCACCTGCGCTCACACTAGGCTGGTATGCCCGCACCTACCGCCTTCCGACACCCGCTGATGTCCTCCCTCTTGATCTGTGCCCCCCTTTCCAGGGAACAGAGGCATACGGGCTGGCACCTGACAACGACCCATCTCCACCACCGGCACCGTCACCATCTCTGGCACCAGCCAAATCACCCCATGCTTCAAACGCCCGTCCACCAGCCCCGGTCCCAGCCCGTGCGCCGTACCCGGCTCCCGCCTTGGCCTGTGCTTCTCCGACCAGCGCCCACTGCGTCTCCAGCTGTCGCAGCTGTCTCCTCAGAGCTGCAACGTCCCTCGCGAATCCTTGCACTTCAAGAGCACGCCTTCGCTCTGCCTTCGATGCACGCCGTCGAGCCGCTCCGAGTTGCTGCTCCAGCACAGCTGCCTGTTCCTCGTGCTATCCCTTGACCCGCTGGAACTGCCGCTGCAACAGCTTCACCTCGTCCTGCCGGCGCTCCTCTCCTGCAGTCACCGCCTCCCGCAGACTCCTAGACTCCTCCTTTGCAGCACCTCGCAATGCCTCCGCCTGTCTCTGAGCCGCCTCCTGAATTTCTGCCGCATCGCCGGCTGTCTGCTCCGCGACAGCCTCTGTAGCTGCAGCGTGTTCCCTGAGGCCGGCCGCCTCCTCCTCAGCCCTCAGTCGCTACTGGAGAAGGTCCCTGGTCACTGCACGAAGGCGTGCACGTGCCTCCGAAGCCTCTGATTCGGATGCCCGGATTGCAGCTGCATCTGCTTCCGCCCGCCGTCGGTAGGACGCCTCCCTCGCCTCCCTGTCTGCCCGCCATGCTGCCGCTCTCTCGTCCGCAAGCTCCTATTGTCTCCTCAACTGCTACTGCAGTGCCGCCACACGCATCATGAGGGCATCCTGACGCTCCGATGGGAGGAACACGGTGCGGAGCACACGACTACTCCCTCCCTCTGTCCCATCCATACCTCTTTCTGTGTTGCCAGTCAGATCCTGGTCCTCCATGGAACCAACGGCACCCGTACCGGCGGCGGTAGGATTCTGATGGCGGTTACCACGAGTGTCACGGCGGCGGTGCTGCGGCCCGAGGCGGGGCCCGCGGGGCACAGTGGGTGCTTTCCCTGGCGCCCCATGCCGGATCCCAGCCTGTCTCTATGGAGGGAATGACTGCAGCGATTCGGGCCGGCAATCGCGGAAGAATGTGACTTCTTCGCCGACAGGGCGAGTGAGCGCGAGGAGATGGGCGATTCGGCGACGGTCTTCGGTTTCCTGGGCTTTCAGCTGCTCGTTCTCAGCGGCAAGGCGCAGGGCACGGTCTCTCTCGTCGTACAGGTACACGCTTGCGTCAGCTAGCGCTTTCTGCAGCTCGGCAACCTGCGAGCGTCCAACATCGAATGTGAGAAAGCAGCATGGCGTTGGACAGCAGTCGGGATGCACTGCAGCGAGATGTCAGCTGAATATGTGTATACCTCACCTCTTCTTCTCTGACTCGCAGTTCCCATCGTATGCGATGGGCAGTTTCATGATCCACTTCAAGGGCAGCAACTCTCTATACCATCGCTTCTCGCTCGTCCGCAAATGTCTAAACCCGTTCTCGGTAGAACTAAAGCAACTCGGGGGATGCTGGCACAAGTGCTCCCGCATCATTCCCGGATGGTGCCATCCGCTCATGCCCAAGCCTGCTGCTTGAGCTATGCCTCCGTGAACCTAGTTGCTCTGGCATCTCGGCATCGTCACCGATTCTTGAGGCCGCACCCTTTCCAAACGAAGCAGTCCCATTCATGATTATACCAGCACAACGTTTCGATGCACAATTTCGTCTTTCAGAAGAAACTCGATACTGCTAGCCTCCTACAAACTTAAAAATCAAACGGCCCTTAAACCAGAGATGCTGATGGTAAGGTGCACTTAATTGTCCAAAGCGGCCGGACCGCAACAATCATCCCTGGAATCTAATTGCATCCGGGACCCATTTAATCAAGCTTGCCGCAAATAGCTATACATCAAATTCAATCCAACCAGAGACGACGATCGGCATTTGAATACTACCACCCCTATCCCTCCCGAATCAGCATTCAGGATGCCCCTCATCTCTGATAGAGTCAAGCTTGTGTCATAATGACGGCGGCAGTGGTCTCACGGGGGGTAGCGAGGCTCCATCCCCAAGCTGCCAGTCCTCTCTACCCTCCCGTAGTGCCGACAAGAGTGGTCCCGTGCCTGCACCCCCCCCTGCCACCCCCTCAATAGCACGTGCCTCCCCCCCTGCTGCATTCAGAGAGTGCAATCCACCTTCCACCTGCAGATCGTCCTGCAGGGCAGGGTCTGCCTTCACCAGTTCCTCTCGGATCTCAGCCATGCGCTACCCCTCCATCAGATCGAGCAGACGCTCTGCCCGTCCATCCTCGCTCAGAGACACCCTGGACCCCAGCATGTAATCCCCGGTCCGTCTGCCATCAGACGTCGACATGACAGAGGCCGTGTCAAAGATCAGCAGCAAGCTGGCAGGGTGTTGTAGGATCGAGGTAGGAGCGGCCATCCCACCAAAAATAACTGCTGTATGCAGATTCCGCACGAGTGCGGTGCCTGATCCGACGAGCTGTCCATCCCACGACGTGAGCTCAAGACCAGCCATCGCTTTGCCCATGCTCCGCGTGCCTTCTTCCCACAGCCAGTCCCGCACACAAAATGCGAAACCGGCGTATCCCGCCGCAGCTGCTATCGACATATCGAGGTCAAGGCCTGCTACGCTGCATCCAATGAATGGGACCACCGACAAAATAGAGGCTGCTGCTGCATCCATTCCGCCTGCGTATACTCGTTCCCATATCGATGCTGGGGTGGGAAGTCGCAAATCATCAGGCAAATCCGAATCTGCAGGATCATACTGCGTTGGAACATATGGGGATTTCTCAGCGGTCCTGATTGGCGCCCCCAGCACTGCGCTATGCGCAACAGCTGCGGCAGACCACAACTACATCTTGCACCGGTAACCGGTTGTAGCGCTGGAAACCGGGACTGATCTGCCTGCAAATATGCGTAGCATACGTTTCATTGCATCCGGGCCGAGTATGTTAAAGGCAATACTTGACTACTGGATCCAACGTCGGTATCGACTTTTGTCCAGGTTCCGGTTGCGCACTCGTCACACCTCGATCACGCCGGATTTCGGGACATTGTGGCCTGTCTAGGCACTTGCCAGCTGAATGCGTGCAAGTATACCGTAATGGTTGCTCATAAATGTCTCGCCGTGTTGTTGACTATCGTGGCGTCAACCGTTTCTGCGGCTGCATGGAGGGGCTGTGATGGCGTTGCCGCACAGCGGTGCATGTAGTTTGTACAATCAGGGCGTCGGTCAGATGCGCTCGGACAGGCAGTGCAAATAAGCAATGCAACATAGTGTATTTAGGAATTGAAGGCGGAGAGCAGTCTAGTACTGTAGGTAACGGGCTCAGAGCTATTGGACTTACTGCCAAAGCAGCTGCTCGGAACGAATGCAAAGCGAGCGTGCGCCTGTGGACAAGCATGGCACTGTATGGGATTGATGGCACACGTCGAAGGGCACGCAGGTATAAGCGCTAGATGGCTTCGGTACGCGTCCATGGCAGAAGATACCAGAATTCTTCCTACCGTATGGACGAATCTAGCCGAGGCTCTGCGAAGCACAGGGTATCTAAATGAGGCCGATAGCGCGCTAGCACGCGCCGAAGATTTGATCGTTAGTGCATTGCAGTATGTGCCCGATGGAAGTAGCCGCACGAGTGGGAGTTCACCAGAGTCATCGACACTTCGGCCTGCAGGGAGCCCTCCCTCGCCCCGGAAAGGCAGCACCAGGCATCAAGGCGAAGCAGTCGAGGCAGCAGATGCTGCTACTGCCCTTCTCTCAGCTCATACCCCAACCTAGCTCAGAGCACAAATGCGATCTTTGCGCTTGTCTCGCGCAGAGGGATGGATTGGTCGTGGACGCCCTGGACTAGTACTGGAAGGGCTCCGAGAGCTGGGAGGGGCTGCGGATCTCGAGGATTCGGACTTTCAAGGCGGGTCACCATCCTCGGAGATCAGTGCATCGGCAGGAGGGATGAAGGGAGGTGGGTATGCCTCTTTGGTAGCCAGTGCACTGCAGGAACAGAGGAATGCGTTGTTGCGTGCACTTCCCGATCTGTCCGTGGGCGACCTTCGGGCTCGTGCGCTGCGTGCAGCAATGCAGCCGGAGCAGGCGGCGAGGGAGATTGGTCGGTTTGCATGGGTTGCCGAGCGAAGAACACCTCCCCGCTGGAGAAGAAGCACAATCACGAGAGCGGCCGAGGCGGCTTCGGTGGGCAAAGTCAAAGGCAAATATGAAGACGAAGATAGGCCGAATGGAGGTAGGGAGCACGAGCATTCTCGAGGTAGTCAGGTTGGTATCGGCAGCAGTGATCGGCTGCATCGGCGTCAGGAGGAGGGACTGGCAGCAAGTGCTGAACTCTCTGTTCCCCCACCGGCAGGTGTACTGGCACTGCTGGGCTCTGGACTATTCGCCTAGGTGCCCACTGTGAGCCTGGATGCAGAGTCCACGGCACATGCGAGGACGGTTGCACATGCCAGGCTGTAGCTGTTGCAGCGACGCTGGGACGAATCCATAGCTTGGTGGACTCAGGTCGAATCTTAGTTTCCCCGCGCTCATAGCCCGTGCCATATGCCGGGCCGTTCTGTATCTGCACTGTCGATTGCACCACTGCATCCTGCCTGCGAGGGGGGGTGGATCCGGTCATCGTGGCTGACCAGGAGTAGTCGATAGGGCATTGACTGGATGCTGCAATCACGAGGTGCCGACAATGCGGTTGATTCCTCCAAAGGTTCGCACATGGATTCGTTCATGGAACAGTGGCTCGGGGGGGCCTCGACAGCGGGCTATTCGACAGCCTATCAAGGGCAGTGGCGTGCATCTGAAGCTTTGCGATCGCGATTCATATCCCTCGGAAGATCTATCTTTGCTCCTATGCATGGATGGGGGGCAACTCGTCTACGTAGAATGGGAAGAGGCGGCAATGATGGCTATTCAAACTAGGATGCGCAGCGCATTCGACGTGCAGCGGATGCCCTGGAAGTCTCCCCATTCATGAGGGCGCGATAGACGGCACGAAGGTTGCGGCGGCTAGCAAGTGCATCGGAACGAAGTGACTCTGCACGACTGCTGAGTATGGCCCGCGGTCTCGTGATTAAAGCATTTGCACGCGGTCCGTCAGGTCCAAGACAGACCAGGTTCGATGTCGAATCGTTGCCTATGACACATCCCGTGCCTCCGCTAAGTCGTCCCATCAGGACCTGTTTTGTGACGTAGTTCCCTCATGAGCACAGCGCAACCAAGATGGTATCTCGACTCATCTTGGGACTATCTCCATCCGTATTCGAAGTACATGTAGTTGCTCCTGCAGGCCCGACCGATGCAGCGGCCTCAGCATGGATGCACAGTCTCGGGCGCAGGTTTCACGCTGTCGGGTCGTAGTCACACGGCAACAGAGGGGAAGGGTAGGTGGAGGCGGGACAACCATGGGCGGGGGCAGCGAAGGTCCTGGTTGGAATGCAGTGTGATGCCATCGTGTTCCCTGAGTTGGGCATGCATCCATCTACCCTTGGCCTTGCTATGGGCAGATGGGCCCCTGTTCAACTGACGACGCATGGACACAGCATGCGGCCGTGCCTGGGAGGCACCATAGATGCATTCATCACTCTGGGGGCAGCAGCAGAGACACAAGGTAGTCAGGCGCATCTCGCAAACGATGACGAGTGTGAGCAAGAGGTGAGGCTGCCGGACACGTGCGGGCATTCAGGATTTGATGCACCAGGTGCACCATCACCCGGAGCCCTGATCTTGCCCTTTTCGCCGACCTGGCCCTCTCAGCTCCCGCTTCGATTGGCACCCTCACTAGATGCCTGTATCCCCGCCATGCTGCAGGAGGAACAGGCCTCGCACTCGTCCTCGCATAGCGTATCCGAACCGCGAACGAATGGAATCGCAGGTGCCTGGAGCCCGAAGGCAGTCCAATTCTGCGATGGGGTCGGCCTTTTGGATGCTGCGGCGGCAGTCTAGCTGGCACCAGACAGCCACGCCTTCAACCTCGGGGTTGGTGCAGAGGCCATGGACTACAAGTCGCACGCTCGGTCCCTGCAGCGATCGAATGAGACCGCCTCAAGATAGAAGGCACTGCGGGCGGTGGGCCTGCTAGGCGGGACAGAGCATCGGGGCACTCTGGGTGAAGTAGTTGATGGGCTGAAAGCTGGGAATGCAGCAATGCCCACTTCTTTAGAACTGGCCATGCGTCGCGAGCTGAACGCCTCTTCGTGCTCCATCCATCGCAGCAGATTATCCAGTGATCAATGCCGAGGGAGAGTGGATCGAAGGGCGGGCGTAGTACTGGTGCCAGTTACCATGGCCAAGCTATAGCCTGACTTCATGGATGTATTAGCAGAGGTTGTGTACCCAGAGGAAGCGTCAACTGCATCGTCTGACCTGGAATTGGACAGGAAACTTGGTCTCGAGATCCGACTGATGGAGGGCGAGCATGGGACAGAGACGGCTGCAGTCGCTAGCCGTTTCGTGGTGGCTCTGGCTCGTCGTATCGGGCGACTGGCATTGCTTAATGGGAAGAGTCACGGAGCAAAGGAAAACGTTAGCCGCATGGACGTGTTTCTCTTGGCGTGTGAACGAGTTCGGTTCCTGCGACAGCGAGGAAGGTCATAGTTCTAGCACTTGCTTGGATCATCGGACGTGTACATGGATTCTTGGCCCTTTGGGTCTGCCACGGGCATCTTTGAATCACTCCTAGCAGGCACCCCTGTTGTGATTGCCCCAAGC
>Ga0136560_1000423_pt1 | contig 20996 bp, 7 predicted proteins | sample AntRauMeHopE1497_FD_104925 | JGI IMG/M metagenome (GOLD analysis project Ga0136560, IMG submission 104925) | Saline lake microbial communities from Rauer Islands, Antarctica - Metagenome Hop E1 #497 | ecosystem: Environmental > Aquatic > Non-marine Saline and Alkaline > Saline | place... | reverse complement strand
GGGGCCGGGCGCCGCTCTCTCCCTTCTCTCCTGCGCCTGCCCCGGGGCAGAGCTCCTCGCCTCGGCGGGCCCCTCCGCCACCGCGGCCGCACCTGCCGTCGGCTGGGCCTCCGTCGCCCGCCTCGCCCCGACTGACGACCTGCCCGTCAACGTCTGCCTCCTCCCCCACAGCGCCGCCTCGCCCCTCTTCCGCCTCACGCCGGCCGAGCGCGTCTGCGCGGTGCCCTTTGTCGCCTCCACCGCCACCGTCGTCGTCCCCGCTCTCCGCCTCAGCCTCTACGCGGCCAGCGTCGTCGCCCTCGACGCCTCCGAGGCCGCCACCCCGAGCCCTGCCGTCCCCGGCCCCACCCCGGGGCACATCCGCAAGACGAGCCGCCAGCGGTCCGCACGGAGCGTCTCCGCAGGCCGGCCCGACTCCCCGAACCCGCCCGCCCCGCACCCCTCGCCGTGGGACGCCCCGGCCTGCGCCCCGGGCCTCGGCCTCGTCTCCGTCCGCCCCTTCGATCAGGCACTGTCCCGCGCGCTCGCCGGCCGGGCCCCCATCCCCGCCCCCGTGCTCCTCCGCGCGGCCGGCGCGTCCGCGAGCCAGCGCGGCTGGATCCGCCGCGCCGTCACCGCGGCGTGCGCCCGGAGCGGCGCGGTCTCCGTCCGCTGCTCCCTCGCGCCCTTTGGCGACGGCGTCCTCGCCCTCGACGCCACGAGCAGGGCCTTCGCGGTCGATGACGGCACGGGGGCGGGGCCGGGAGCCGCGTGGGACCCGGCCTCGCGGGGCGGCGCCAGCTTCGAGTCGCGCTGCGCGGGCAGGCACTTCGACTCGCCGCGCTCAGCCACCCAGACGGACCCGGGGGAGGTGGTTGACCGCGAGGCGTGGGAAATCCTGCGCTGCACGCCCCGCGGCTCCCGCCGATCCACCAAGGCGTCGCTCCGCCGCCTAGGCGCCATCGTGCACCTCGAGGCTCTGCCGACGCGCCGGCTGTCGTCGCTGTCGTCGCTCTGGGCCTCGCTCTCCGCCTCGGCGGCGCCCCGCCCGGCCCCCGCCCGCCCCCCCGAGGTCCTTGCCCTCGTGAGGGAGTCGCTGCGGTGGCCGACGACGCCGACGGCGGCCGCGCCGGCCGGGGGACGCGACCCGGCCCTGCCGGGGACGGTGGCAGGGGCGGCAGGCGAGCCCGGCGCACCGGCAATCCCCGCCCCGCAGCACGGCACGGCAGGCGCCGCCGCCGCACAGCACCTGGCCGGACGCCCCGGGCCTCGGGCCTTCTTCACCCCTCCCGCAGCCGGGCCGTCGTTCCGCCGCGCGGAAGGGGCAGCCGCAGACAGGCTCACCGCCTCAGAGCCGCGGCCCGTGTCGGTGCCGACCAGCCCGGCCGGCCCGAGCGCCGCGACGGCGGGCACCGGCGCCGGCGCCACCCACTCCCTGGCCCTCCTCGCCGCCCCGGCCCGGCCGTGGTCCGTGCCGCAGCCGCCCGGCGCGCTCCGCCTCCCCTGGCACCGCATCCTCGCCGCCGCCGCCAGGCGCAAGGGCGTCGAGTCCGGCCCTGGCCTCAGGGACTCGGACGGCGCGGCCGTGGGCGCCCTCCTCCACTGCTACGCCCCGCTCAACGACCACGCGGAGCTGGCCGAGAACCCACACGCCGTGGTGGTGTCCGTGGACAGCGTGCTCCTCGCGGCGCGCGCCCTCCCGCACATCGAGCTTCGCTTCCGCGCAACCGCCGCCCAGGGGTGGGGCAGGCTCACGGCGTCGGGAATGCAGGCCGCGGGCACGCTCCCCACCCACGCCGTCGGGGTGAAGCGCGCCCCGCCCGGCTGCGCGCTCGCCCTGCCCTCCATCCTCGTGGACGGGGTCGCCGGGAGGGGCGCGCTGGCGGGGGCGGCGGCCGGCCTCGGCGGGATCCCGCGGCACGCCCGGGGCCGCGCCAACACCCAGGTCAGCCACCCGGGGGTGATCCACGAGGGAGACGAGGACGAGGACGCGCTCAGAGGGGGCGCGCGGGGTGCCGCGGCGGGCGGGCACCCGGAGCGCCGGGACGACGAGGCCGGGACCGCCCGCGACGGCTCGGCGCGCGGCCCCCACGGCTCCAGGCGGCAGCGGAAGGACTCCCCGCGGGACCGCCAGGCCTCCCGGCGGAGCCTGCTCCTCGGCCTCGCCGGGAGCAAGGCCTCGGGCCTCAGCGCGCGGTCGGGCAAGCACGACAGCCTGGCGAGGAGCGGGGCCCGGCCCTCGGGCGCCGCCGCCGTGCCGCCTCCTCCCCTCCACTTCGCCCGCCCGTCGTCCCGGCGCTCTCGGGCCTCGGGCGGCCGTGGCTCCAACGGCTCCTCGGACCCGGACGCGTCCGGCGCCGCCTCCTCCGTGCCCCGCCTCGCCGACTCCTCCTCCGTCATCCGGGCCGACGCGCACCTCCCGGCCGTGGCCTTTGTCTCCAGCAGCCGCACCTGGCCGTCACACCGGGCCAGGCTGCGCTGGGCGGACGCCCTCGCCGCCGCAGCGGTGGCCGCCTCCCTCGGCTCGCGCTCCGCCGCCGCCGCCGCGGCCGCCGCCGCCGGCCAGACCGTCGACGCCGCCGTCGTCGCCTCGATGGCCTCCGCCTCCGCCGCCGCCCTCGCCAGCATGCGATCCATCCCCGACAGCGTCCTCGACCTCGTCCGGGCGGCCGTCACCGCCCAGGCCATGCCCCAGATCGTCGCGCCCTCCCCCCTCACCCTCACGGCGTCCGAGGGCGGGGCCGGCCACGGCGACGCCGGCGACTGGGGCCCCGGCCTCGCCTCGGCGGACTCCCGCGTCGCGGCGGAGACCCTCGTGCTTGTCAACCCCGTCCGCTACCGCCTCACCCCCGCCGTCCTCTCCACGGTGCTCACCACGCAGCGCCGCCTCGTGCACGAGCTCGGGGTCTTCCTGCGCGTCGCCGCCCGCTCTGCGAGGCGCAGGCTCCGAGCCATCCGCCGCAGGCAGCAGCGGCGGGCCGGGGGCGGCAACGAGGAGGCGGCGGCAGCCCTGGACGCGGCAGAGCCGCAGCCGCACCTCTCCTTCGCGACGGCCGCCGCCGTGGCCGCCGCAGCCGCCGCCGCCAAGTCGGCGGTCCGGGCCCGGCACCGGGATCAGGGCGCGTCGCCCGGCCGCGTGGGCGGCGAGGCGGGCCGAGTCCTCACCCGCACCGCCACCGCAGTGTTCCGTCGCTCCGACTCGGGCGGCGCGGGACAGCCCGCCACGCCGCCCTCTGGCATTCGGCGTGCCCGGAGCAGCAGCTCGCTGGGCGCGTCGCCCTCGACCCCCTCGGGGCCGCCGACGCCGGGGCGCGGCGGGGGCCCGCTCGGCGACGCGGCCGACGCCCACGGCAGGGACGCCGGCGCGCATCCCGCCGCCCCGGCGGCCGCCGCCCCGGCCGCCGCGTCCCGTCTCGTGGTGGTGCTCGGCGGCGCGCGGCTCACGGCGCTGACCACACGGTCCCGCGTCGAGGCCGCCGGCCGCCCCGCTCTCGAGTTCGTCGTGGAGGGGGTCAGGGTGTCCGTTGACTCCATGCCCGAGGCTGCCCTCGGCGCGCCGACCCTGTCCCCCGACGGGCAGCTCCTCCCCCTCCCCTCGCCCGTCGTCACGGTGGACGTCGGCGGGCTCACCGTCGGAGCGAGGGTCGTCGACGCCGCGTGGCGAAGGGCCGCGGGGGGCGACGGCGGGCTCTCGCCCGTCCTCGTCGGCCACCCGGGCGGGGGCAGCGCCGGGGGCTCTGCCGGCACGCCCGGCCCGGCCGCCCCCTTCGCCTCCCCCGCCATCCGCCCCATGGTCTCGCCCCCCGGGGGCGTCCCGCCCCCTCTCGTCCCCGGCGTCGCCTCCCGCAGCGAGTCCTCGCACCTGGACCAGTCCGTCAGCCTCGACATCGCCATGCCAATGCCGCCCTCTGCCCTCACCCTCCTCACCTCGGGCGCAGCCCTCCCGTCGGTCGGCGACCGCATGGTGCCGACCCCGCTCCCCTCGGCAGCGGCGGCGGCGGCGGCGGGCATGCGCCGCGCCAGCGGCATGCCAACGTCGCGGCGGCGGGCCGGGCCGGGGCACGCGCGCTCGTCGTCGACCCACCGGGAGGGGAGCCACAGGCGGGGGCCGAGCGCCGGCACCGCGTCGTACGCGCCGGCGTCCGCGGCGCGCGGCCCGCTGTCCTCGGCGCCGGGGAGGCGGGACGGCGCGCGCGGCTCCGTCAGCGGCGGCGGCGCCGGGTCCCGCGGCATCCCGGGCATCCGAGCGACACTCTCCCTCGTGCCGCGCGGCGGCGTCGGCGTGCCCCACACCCCCGGCACGGGGAGGTCCTCTGCCCACGCCCAGTCCGCGAGCAGCGGCTCCAGCCCGCTGGCGGACAAGGACGCCCGCCTCAGCCTGAGCTTCCTCGAGGCCACGGCCTCCCCGCACCTCCTCCGCGTCCGCACCAACGTGCACGTGCGCATCGCGACGAGCGGGAGCATCGCCGCGTGGGCATCAGACCCGGCGGTGGACGGCGAGTGGGCGGGGGGCGGCGCCTCGGGCGCGTCCGGCACCCCGTTCTCGCCGCCCCCGGGGGACGCCCTCGCCGACGGGGCCTCCCACGAGCGCACCGCGCGGCTTGCTCAGCGCCTGGAGCGCTTCCGCGGGGAGTGCGAGGCCGTGGCGACCACGTCCGTGCGTCTCCACCTGCTCCGCACGCACGCCGTCGCCGTCCCCGGGTGCGTCCCCGTCGTCGCCGCGGTGCTCTCCGAGTACGGCGCGGCGGCGGTGCGCTTCGCCGACGCCTCCAAGCGCATCCTGCGCAAGGCCGCGCGGGAGGCGGCCGCGCGCCGCGGACGCGACAGGCAGCATCGGGCCGACGCCCACCGGCGGTCCGCCCGTCGCCGCCGGAACGGCGAGGGCCGCGGATCGCCGGGCAAGCGTGGAGGCGACGACGACGACGACGCCCGCCGCCTCCTGACAGCCTTTGCGGCCGCCGCCCCCGGGGAGGTGGAGGAGCGGGTGATCCAGGCCGCCAGGACCCGGCAGGGACGGAGCGTCCGGGTCAGCCTGGACGTCACCGTGGCCGGCCTCACCGCCTGCGTGCCCTTCTTCACCCACTCGGCCGTCGCGGCGTCGGGGGCGCTCGCGTCGCTCGCAACGGGCAGGGCGTCCTCGGCCGGGGGATGGGGGCGGCACCACCACGCCGGCGCCTCGTCCGTGTACGGCACCGGCGCGGGGGCGGGCTCCCCCAGGGCCCCGGCGTCGTCGCACGCCGGACGCTCAAGCGTGGGCACCGGCGGCGGCGGCGGGATCCGGGTGGAATCACGCCGGCGCCGCGCCGCGAGGGAGTTCGGCGAGCCGGGGTCCGTCCGGTCGGGAGGCAGAGCCAGCGCGAGGTCCGGCTCTGCCGCGTCGGGCGTGTCGGACCTGTCGGGGCAGGACCTGGTGCCCGCTGGCGCCATCGGCTCCCCTGACATGAGCGCTCTGCTCGTGAGCCTGGGCCAGGCGGCGGCGAGGGGCGCGGGGTTGCAGCAGCAGCCCGGGCCTGACGGCGCTGGCCCGGGCCTGGCGCGCGCCGCCTCGGCGGGCTTCGCGGCGGCGCCGGCGGGGGACTCCGCGTCGCTCCGCTCGTACGGCTCCCTCGCGGTGTCCGTCACGGGCCTCTCTGCGGGCCTGACGAACCGCCTGGAGCCGTGGCAGCTCTTCGGGCCAGGCGCCGAGGGAGCGCTGCGCGAGGCCGTGGCAGGCGTGGCCGCGGCGGCGGCGGCGGCGGTGCCGGCCACCGGAGCAGGCGCCAGGGCGCACGTCCGTGCGGTGTCGTCGGCGTCGGCGTCGTCGGTGGTGTCTGCCGCCATGGCTGCCGCGGCGGCGTCCCCGGGGACCGCCGCCGCCGCCGCCGCCCGCGCCGCCGCGGGGGTGGGCGGCCTCCGCCTCGGCCTGAGGCTGCACCACCCTGCCATGTGGCGTGGTCTCGAGGGCGAGGCCAACGCCGCGTCGGGGGCAGGCCTGCTGGGGCCGTCTGGGTCGCACGCAGGCGCGCCCCTGGATTCACCGCACGCCGGGGCGCTCCGCTCGGCAACGCCCGCCGCCCCCTTCGCGAGCCCGGACCCCCTCGCCCGCACCGCGGGCCCCGGGTCGGCCTCGGTCGCGGGATCGAGCGCCTGGGACGTGCGATCGGCCATCGCCGCCGGCGCAGCGGCCACCCCGTCCCGCCTCGCCGCCCTCCTGGGCGAGGTCCCGCCCGCCGCCCGCCCGGGCGCCGCCGATTTCCTCCGGCGGTACGACGCGGGCTCCCTCCGATCGGGCAGCGTCGCGGGCACGGGCTCCCCCGACCTCAGCCTGGACGGGGCCAGGAGCCGCGGCGCCCCGCGCTCGTGGTTCGCATTCGGGGGCAACCACCTGCCGGCTTTCGCCAGCCCCATGTCCGCCCTGGGGGACGAGCAAGGGCGCGGGGACGACGCCGCGACTGGGACACCCTTCGGCCACGGCCCCGGCTCCGCCGCCCGGTCCCACCGGACGCCCGGCCAGGCGGCCAACCCGCGGCAGAGGCGCGGCGCGGAGCCCGTCATCGGTGCCCTGCGGCAGCCCTCGGGCCTCCGCTGGAAGCTCGAGTCGGCCACCTCGTCCGTCGCCGCCGCGGCCAAGGAGCTCCTGCCGCCCTCCCGCCACGCAAGCTCCTCCTCCTCCGCGGCCGACGGGGCCGCGTCGCCGACGCCGTCCGCCGCCGGTCGCGGGGACTCCCCCGAGTCCTGGCTGCTGACGTCATCCAGCCTGCTGCTCTTCCCGGGCCTCCAGCTGCACGCCGGCAGGCTGCGAGAGGTGGACGGCGTGTCCAGGCGGGGAGCTCTGCCGGCGCGGGGCATCGTGGCGGCGGCGCTGGCCGGCGCGCCGCAGCTTCACATGGACGCTACGGTGATCAACCACCTCGCGGGGCTGCAGGCGGCGGTGCAGGCGACGGCGGGGCTGCGGGTGACGGCCGCGCCGGAGGACGAGGCGGGCGCGGTGAGCGGCGCGGGTGACGGGAGCACCGCGGGGGGCACGGGGACGATGAACGGGGCCAGCACGGGGACGTGGAGGGAGGAGGAGCGGTCGGGGACGGGCGGCGGGTCCGGCGGGGAGCGGGACGACGAGCGCGGGTCCAACGGCGCGGCGGACGCCGACTCCCGGCTGGGCGCGGCGGGGGCGGACGCCGGGGCCGGCGCCGCGAGCCACGGGAGCTCCGAGGGGAGGCGCGCGGGCGCGGACGAGGTGCTGGGGCAGGGAGCGTCGGCGCTGGACGGGCTCGGGCTCGAGTCGGCGCCGCGCGGGAGCGCGTTCGGCGACGGTGGCGGGGGGAGGATGGCCGAGGCCGGCGGCGCGGGGGGCGGCGGTGGCATCCTCGGCGGGGGGGCGGAAATGCCGCCGGTGACGCTTCTCGTGCACATGAGCACCGGAGCGTGCACGCTGTGGCCCGCCGTCTCGCAGGCGGGCACCATGTCGTGGCAATCGACCGTCGCCGACGTGCTGGGCGCGGCCGCCGCGGGCCGGAGCGGTGCGGGCGAGGCTGCAGGCGGCCGGGGACGGCCGTCGTCGTCGGCGTCCTTCGGCGCGGGTGGCCCGCCCGCGCTTGGTCCCCGCGACCTGTTCGCGTCCCCCGGGGCGAGCGACATGCTCAGCCCGGCGAGGCCCGCGGTGTGGACAGCCAGGGGCGGCACGGGGACCCGGGGCGGGGCGCGTCGCGCGGTTGCCCTTTTCTGCCTCTCGCTGCCCCGCGTCGCCGCCCTGGCCACGGTGAATGAGGGCTGCCCGTCGGTGCTCCGGGCGGTGGGCGCGAGCCACGACGTGCCCGCGCGGCTCCCCGAGGAGGAGGCGGAGGTAGAGCTGGTGGGCTCGGAGCCGGGGGAGGACGACGCGGCGCCGGGCCGAGCGGACGCCGACGATGCCGACGACGACGATGGTGTCGACGACGACGGCGGCTGGGACCGGGACGGGCAGCGGGGCGACTCGGCCCGCGGCGAGGGGCCGGCGTCGTCCCCTCGCCGAGAACGCCTCGGCCGGTCTTCGCGCTCCCACATCATCGTTCCCGGGTCCTCGGCCTCGGAGGCCGGGCGCGCTGCGGTCGGGCCGCGTGGCTCGGCCCGTGACGGCTCTCAGGCCGCGCGGCACCGCCCCCGTGTCTTCCTGGGAGTGGAGGTCACCCTCTTCCCGCTCCGGCTCAGCCCGCAGGCCGCTGTGTTCGCCTCGCAGCTGGCCGCGGAGCTCGACAAGGTCACCCACGCGGCCGTGGCCGCGCGGACGCAGCACATGCGCTTCCTCGACGGGGACGCCAACATCGCGGCGCTCGGCCCGGCAGCGCTGCAGGCCGCCGCGGGCCTGTGGACCGACATCGACATGGAGGAGGAGGAGGAGGACGACGACGACGAGTACGACCCGCTCGAGCAGAGCGCCTTCGTGCCCGCCGCCACGGCCCGCAGGCGCGCCGCCGCGTCGGGAAGGTCCTTCGCGGAGCCGGCAACGGCCGAGTCGTCGGCGTCGGGGAGGGCGGCCGCGCCGGCTCCGGCGTCCGGCTGGGGCGCCGCGGAGGCCCTCGCCGACTCGCTGGGCGACGGCGGCCGCATGCCCCTTGCCGACTTCATGCGCGGGGCCGCGGAGTTCCGAGCGGACATCGGGTCTGTCGTGACGTCCATCCTCCCCCCCCCGCGGCCGGGGGTCGGTGCCGAGGCCTTTGACGCCGACGTCCGCCTCGTGGTCCGCTCGGTCGACGTCGCGACGTTTGACAGGGCGGCTGAGGACGGCGGGCGGCGGGGGAGGCGCGGGGCCGACGAGGACGAGGCCGAGGACGGCATGGACGACGAGGCGTCCGGAGGCCCGGACGGCGCCGGGGGCCACCGCAGCGCCGCCTCATCGGGCATCGGCGCCGGAGGCGGGAGGGGAGGAGGCAGCGGCGGCGGCGCCGGGACTCTCGCCGGCCCCGCCCGTGTCACGGTCACCTGCGAGCCGTTGGTCCCCCTGGCGCGCATCGCGGCCGAGTTCGCGCGGCCCATGCTCCTTCGGGCGCGCTGGCGGCCGCTGGGGGACAGGGTGGACCTCGCGGCCGAGGCGGCCAGCCACGGCGTCGGCGTGGTCCTCCGCCGGGCGTCGGACGGGGCCGTGGTGCCGCTGCGGGGCGCGGCGGGCGGCTTCCCGGGCGCCGCCCGCCGCGCTTCGGCCTCGGCGCGGTCGCTGCACACCCACGGGGGCAGCATGTCGGATGCCGCGGCGCCGAGGCCCGACGACCCCGACGCCGACGCCGGAGCGGGAGCCGTGTCGGCGGTGGAGGAGGCACGGCAGCTTCGGGCGCAGGAGGCGTCCAAGGCCGTCGCCCGCGCCCTGGCCGTCAACGCGGCGGCGCGGCGAAGGCAGATGGGCGAGCCGAGGGCGGCGCCGGGCCACCGCAGGGCCGCGCCGTCGCGGGACAGCGGGTCGGTGTACGACGGGGCGGAGGACGACGCGGAGGAGGAGGAAGCCCTGATCCGGGGGAGCATGGCCGCCACGGCAGCGCCCTCGGCGTGGGAGCCGGCGGTAGCGGTGTGGGAGGTGTCCGCGGAGATCCCCACGCTCTTCCTGGGCTTCCTCGTCGACGAGGAGGACGGCTCGGCCGCGGCAGGGGACGGCGGGGACGACCTCTTCGCGGCTCTCGAGGCCGCCAGCGCGAGGCGCGGCGCCGCGGCGCTCCGCTCCCCCGGCCACCGGACCCTCGCGAGGCGGCACCGGGCCGGCGCCGGGTCCTCCGCGCACCGGCGCGCCGGCTCTCTGCACCCGGGCTCAGCCGCGGGCCCCGCCGACCCGGACGAGGCCTCGAACGAGGTGGCCGGCTGCCACCTCGACGGGGTCCGCTTGCTCGTGCGCAGGCGCCTCCCGGCCTCGGCGCTGCTGCGGACCCCCGCCGCGGACGACGCCGGCGTGGCCGCCGTCCTCCGTCGGCTCGCGGCGCTGCCGGGCGCCACCGGGGGCGTTCCCCCCGTGGCGGCCGGCGCCCTCGACGCCACGGCGAGCGTTGACAGCCTCGTGCTGTCGGCGGACCTGGGCAGGGGCCACGAGCCGTCCGTCCCCGGCCGGCCGGACGGCGGCTCGGGCCTGCAGTCCGCCCTGACCTTCCGCTACGGGTGGGCGGTGAGCATCCTCGACGCCGCCGAGGCAGTGCGTCGCACCCTCGCGCTCGCGGAGCGAACCACCGCGCCGTCGGGCGCCGCGTCGCCCGCCGACGGGCTGCCGGGGGCGGGAGCGGCGGGGGACGGCGCGGCGGGAGGGGGCGCCGGCGGCGCCCGGTGGGGCGACTGGGGCGGCGTTCCCGCCGACGGGGCAAGGCTGGACGACGATTACCTCGGGGCAGAGCGCGTCGAGGACGACGGGAGCGACGTGGTGTCGCGTGCCACGAGCGACGGGGCGCCGGAGAGAGGGCGGATCGGCAACCACGACGCCCCCGCGGCCGCGCAGCACGGTTCGGGCACCCCGGGCGTCGAGGCGGAGCGACGCAGGGTCCGCTTCCGCCTGGGGCAGTCGTCGCTCCGGATCGGCGCGGGGCCCCTCGTCCCTGGCGGGGCCTTCCAGCTCGAGCTCGGCGTCCTCGACGCCGCCGCCGACGACGCCACGCCGGTCCACGGCGCCTCGTCGGCGTCGTCTCCCGGCGGGGCGCAGGGCCCCGCGCCCCGGACCGAGCCCGCGAGCCTCGGCCTCGCCCTCGGGCCGTCCACCGTCCGCGTGACGGGGCCTTTTGACGCCGCACTCTCGGCCGGCGTCTCCCGCGGCGCGTCCGCCTCCTCCGCCGCCGCCTCCTCGGCCCCTTCCTCCCGCAGGTCATCCCTGGCCCGCGGGCCCGGCCCGGCCGGTGCGGCGGCCACCTCTGGCGCCCTCCCCGCCCTCAGCACCGCTCTCTTCGTAGCCTACGGGCAGCCGGTGTGGTCCCCCAAGCCGGCCCTCCAGGCGTGGACGGCCACAATCGGCCCCGTGCGGGCTACCGGGGTCAACCGGCCCCGCGGCGCCGCCAGCTCCGACGCCCTGTGGCTCGCCCTCCCCATGCCCCAGCAGCCAGCCCCTTACGCGCTGCGGCTTCGGTGCGTCGAGCGGCTCATGCCGCCCCCGTCGGGGATCCCCCTCGCCGTCCTCGCCGCCTCAGGCCCGGGCGGCGGCGCGGCCTACGGCGCGGCGCCCTGGGACGAGGGCGGGCCGGGGGCGGCGGGCGGCGGGCACACCCGCGACGAGTCGTCGGACGCGGGCTTTGGCGGCGTGGAGGTGGAGCAGGCGCCGGCGCGGCGAGGCTCGAGCACGTCGTGGATCGAGGACGACGAGGACGTGCGCGCGGTGACGGAGGCGCGGCTGACGGTGGAGCGGCACGAGGCCGAGGCGGCGGCGACGCGGCTCGTGTTCGAGGCAAGGGAGGAGGCGGCCATCGACGCCGCGGTGACGGTCGACCTGCCCGGCCTGGCTCTGCACGTGGACGACTTCGTGGGGCCCGCGAGGGTGGTCGCCGCGGCCTCTGCGGCCCTGCAGGAGGCGGACGAGCGCGCCCGGTCGGCCGTGCGGGACCAGGCGGCGCGGCTGCGCAAGGAGCAGCAGGACGCGGAGAGGCGTCGCGCCAGGGCGGAGCGGGCCAAGCGGGAGCAGTCCCGGCCGCGGGGCACGAAGCACCGGTCGGAGCTGCGCATCGACCCGGACGCAGGGCCGCGCGGCCACGGCGCCCACGGGGCCGGGAAGGCGGCGGCGATGGACCCGGAGGAGGCGGCCCTGCGGCGGGCAGCGGCCACGGGCAAGGCGGGCTTCACGGACGTGGTGGGGGCGTCGGACGCCGCGGTGGCAGCACTGGCGGGCATGCCGGGCCACGCTGGGGGTCTCCGCGCCGGGCGGGCGCTCCCCGGGCAGGTGATGATCGCCGCCGTGAAGCTGCTGCACTGGCGGAAGCGGGACGCGGCGGGGAGGGCCCAGCGCGCGGCGCAGCGGCAGCAGCAGGCCCAGCTGACCGCTGAGGCGGCGGCAGCCGCGGCCGCGGCGGGCAGGACGCCCGGAGCGGGCCGCGGGGGCGCGCCGGCGGCGTTGGGGGGCGGGAGGCGCGGCGCCGGGGCCCACCGCCGTGGCGCCACGGCGCCGGCCGGCAGGGCGACACCCGGGCTGGCCCGGCCGGGCCTTCCCGGGGCGGGCGCCGGCGAGGCCGGCTCCGATTCCCTCGACGGCGCCGCCGACGCCGAGTCTTCGGTGCTGGCCGGCCCCCTCCTGATGCAGCCCGGCACCGTCACGGTGCGCGTGGGCACCGTGGAGGCGGATGTCTTCCTGACCACGACGCAGTCGGCCCGGCTCGAGGCCCGGGACCTCCGGGTGGTGGTGTGGCAGGGCGGCGGGCTGCACGGGGCGGACGGCTGGGCGGCGTGGGACCGCCCCGCCCTCGACGGCGGCTTCGTGCTCCCCAGGGCGTCCCTGGTGCAGACGGGCGGGGGGCCGGCCACCGGCCCGGGGGGCGGGCGCCGCCGCGCGCCCTCGCGGGACGAGATCGTGAGGCGGGAGGTCGTCGCGTCGCTGCACTCGACGCGCGTCTCAACGCAGTTCTGGCGGGCAGAGCCCGCGCCGGCGAGCACCGCGGAGGAGCGCCGCAGGGCCCGGATCCCGCGGCGGGCGCACCTCCGCACCCCGCTCAGCCTCGGCGGCCTGCAGTGGCGCGTGCAGCTGCTGCCGCCGCCGTCGGCGTCGGGCGCCCGGCCCGCGCCTGCCTTTGTCCTCCGCACCTCGGGAGTGCAGCGCGCCCTAACCCCGACCCTCCTCGCCCCGCACGTCGTCTTCGCCTTCTCCAGCCGGTTCGGGGCCGAGGTGGGGACCGCGCAGCCGCGGGAGCTGGTCGCGTTTTTGTTCGAGCCGGCGGACGCCGACGCTCCGGGCGTCGTGCAGGTGCTGAAGCGCCGGGCGGAGAGGGCCGCGGCGGCCGTGGCGGCCGCGGCGCCGGGGCCGAGGCACCCGGCCTCCGCGCCCGGCGAGGCCGCCGCCGGTCCGAGGGTCGCGTTCCGTGGGCAAGGAGGCTCGGCCGCGGCCCCGCCCGCGGACCCTTCCTCGCCGCCCGCGCCGCCGCCCCGCCCGCCGCTCCGCTTCACCCGGGACCGCGAGGCCACCTTCTCCTTCAGCCCGACCTTCTCGTGGGTCAGCGGGGAGCTGCACCAGCTCCGCCTCGCGCTCACGAACCTGGTCGGGACGGGGGCCGGCGGCTCGGACCGCATGCTGCAGCTCAAGCAGGCCGTCGACGCCCTGGACAAGCAGGTCCCCGTCGCCCTCTTCGAGAGCGTGGGGGCTCCCGTCCTTGGTCTCCTCAACTCCATGCGGGGCGGGCTCCGGCTCGTCGACGCGTCGGCCGGCGTCGCGGCCGCCGCCGCCGCGGACCGCCGCGCCAGGAGCACGCAGCTGCTCGCCGCGGAGAGCGGCGTCACCGAGGCGGCGGCCATCCTGGGCGCGGTGCGGGACGACGTGCAGCGGCGGCAGGAGGCGCAGGAAACGGCGAGGCTGCAGGCCATCGAGAGGGCCCAGGAGGAGCGATTCCGGGCGCACGTCATGGCACGACAGGCGCAGCAGCCCCCGAGCCCCGAGGCCGCGTGGGGCGGCGAAGGCTCCGACTGGGCGAGCGAGGCGGAGTCCGAGGGCGACTACGGCGACGCCCGCTTCGATGCCGCGCCCGCGACGGCGGCCGATCTCGGGTTTGACATGGACGATGGCTTCTACGATGCGTATGAGTGAGCGGCACGCCGCGAGACACCATGCATTCGGGACTTGCAAGCCGAAAAGAACACACGCCACGCACGCGAGGCACCCCTCGAGCCCGCGTTCAAGAGTAGCGGTGCTTCATGGCGCGATACTTGTGAAGCATGCCCGTGGCCTGGATCTCCCGCACCCAGTACCGGCCCTTGGCCACGGCGCGCTTGATCTCGATCTCGTCCTTGAGCGCAGCGTTGGCAAAGAACGCCTGCTTGGCGCGGCGGCGGACCACCTCGAGGCCCTGCGGGTACGTGGTCCCCGCCACAAGGAATCTTCTGTACAAGTCTCTGACCTTGGGGTGCATCCGGACGGTGTGCGGTGTGGCTGCAGGGTCGGCCTGCGCGTTGGCAGCTGCCCCCCGCCGTCCTCTACCGGCTCGAGCCCGACCCTGCCGTGGCATTTGCGGCGCAGCTTGCTTGTGGGCGTGCCGTGCGTATCTTCTCTGTTGGCCCGTGTTCAACCGCGGGCGGGTGTCCTGGCGCCGCCGCCGGCGCCGGGGACCGGCGGCGGCGAGCCGTTCTTGCTCCCCCCGCACACACACAAATGTATGTGATGGGCCCGCACCACCATGTTGCGACGAGCTGCGGCGCGACACGCACGCGCGGGGGTTGGTTGTACGGTGTGAGTCACAACTTCAAGTTCCGCCGCTGGCCGCTCCGACCACGACCGCGGATCAGAGGCAAACTTCCCACGCCCGCCGGTCGAAGGAACGTGCGGCATTCCCGCCTCTGTCGAGCGCCTCACCGGCGGGAGGCCGGCGGCATCTCCCGACAGAGGCTCTGCGAAGGAGAGAAAAAAAAGTTGGCGCGCTCCGCCTCAGGCGCACACACCCGGCATCTTGAAAGATGCGGTCTTCGGCGCTGTGTGGAGTGGCCCTGGCGCTCGCGGCCTGCGCCGTGTCCGCGTCGGCGGACCCGTGCGCCAACAGCGCGTGCGGGAAGCCCCGCGTCCTCACGGACATGCTTCGGTCCGGCCACGTGCAGGACGCCCTGGACGCCGCACGCTTCCAGCTCCCCGGCATGGACTTCCCGGCCTTCGCCGGCCTCCTCAGGGTGCGGGGCAACTCCTCCCTGTTCTTCGTGCTGCAGCCGTGCCAGACCGAGAGCGGCCTTTGCCCGCCCAAGGACGACGAGCTCACGCTGTGGCTGCAGGGCGGGCCAGGCGGCCCGTCGCAGTTCGGCCTGTTCGTGGAGAACGGCCCGTACCACGTGACGAAGGACCTCAAGCTCGTTGCCAACCCGTACGCTTGGTCCCGCCGCTTCTCGGGCGTCTGGATCGACCAGCCCGTGGGCACCGGCTACTCGAGCGTGGGCGACGACGAGGATTACTGCACCGACGACGTCTGCGCCGCCAAGGACCTCTTCAGCGCCCTGGACCAGCTCACGACGATGTTCCCGCGTTTCCAGAAGCTCCGCGTCACGGGCGAGAGCTACGCAGGCAAGTGGGTGCCCGCCACGGCCGCGTACGTGCTCCAGCAGCAGCGCGCGGCGGCCGCCGCGGGCGCGGCCGCCCCGCTCAACGGCATGAAGCTTGTCGGCGTGAGCATCGGCGACGGCTGGACCGACCCCATCCACATGGTGCCCGAGTACGTGCCCCTCCTGCGCTCCATCAGCGTGCTGGACGAGCACGGGCTGGCCCAGTTCGACGAGCTGATGCAGCAGGTGCTGGCCAACATCACCGCGGGCGACACTGGCGCGGCTTTCCTCCCCTGGGACGCCGCCATCAACGGCGACCTGAGCCCGGGCCCGCCCCTGCTGGAGCGGCTGTCGGGGCTGAAGGACTACTTCAACTTCGACCGCACCGACCAGCCCGAGTCGTACAACTACTGGACCGAGTACGTGGTGCAGCCCGCCGTCCGCCGCGCCTTTGGCGTCGGCAACACCACGCTCCACAGCGGCACCGACGTGGAGATGCACCTCGTCCCCGACTTCATGCGCTCCCAGGCCCACAGCCTGGTCGAGATCCTCGAGGCCGGGGTGCCCGCGCTCGTCTACGCCGGCCAGCTCGACATCATCGTCGGGCCCGCCCTCGTCGACGCCTACCTCAAGACCCTCCCGTGGTCCGGCCTCAGCAAGTACCTCGCGGCCACCCGCGGCATCTGGCGCACCGCGGACGACGCCACCGACGTCGCGGGCTGGGCGCGCGTCGCCGGGCCCCTCACGCACGTCACCGTCCGCGGCGTCGGCCACATCGCGCCGCACGATGACCCGGCGCGCATGTTCGCCCTCATCACCACCTGGGCGGACGGCAAGCCCCTGACGCAGGCCTGAGTGACGGCGCCCATCTGCCCCAAAACACGCAACACGGACACTCCACCCCCGCACAAGCACGCGCGAACCGCGGCAAATCGTGCTTGGTGGGTCACAGCGGCCCGCCGCACAGCCTTTGTGCTTCTGCCCCCTCGCCGACGAGGCGGAATGGAATCGGCCGCCGTCCGGGCAGTGCTCGGCGGGGCCTCCCGCCGGACTGCCGTGCGCCGCAGGCCCCGCCCTGGGCTCGGGCGCACCGAGGACGACCCTGGGTCGTTCAAGGACCGCGCGGTGGCCGCGGCGACCGCGGGCAGCACAAGCGACGCCCGGACCTTGTTCCTCCGCCACCTCAAGGCGAGTCCCGGCGATGCCGCGAGCTGGGAAATGCTGGCTCAGTGCGAGATGGAGCAGGACCAGGCGGGCAACGCGGTCCGGTGCGCCGGGGAGGCGGCGAGACTCCGGCCAGCTTGGCCCGAGGCGCGCCTCACGCTTGGCCGTGCGCTCGCCAGCATGGGAGAGCTGGTGATCGCGTCGCATGAGCTTGATGCGGCCGAGGCAGCGGGGCGGGCGGCCGCGGGCACGCCGTTTGACGGCTCTCGCCTGGCTGCCGAGCTCGAGGACGAGCGGGGCCGCGTCCGGCACGCCCTCCGCGGCTGGATGAGCAGCGTGCGGCGCACCCTCTCGTCCCGCGCCCGCGGTGAGGACGAGGACGAGGACGAGGACGAGGACAGCAACCCCCGCGCCGGCTCGCTGCCCGCCGAGGCCTTGCCGTCGGCGGCCTCGTCGTCATCCCGCGCAGGGGCGGGCGCGTCGGGCGCTGACCCGTCCTCGTCCTCGTCCTCGTCCTCGTCGCCTGACGGCGGCGGGGCAGCCTCGCGCGCCGCCGCCGCGGCGCCCCGCGTGTGCTCCACCTGCAGCCCCGACGCGGTGGACCTCCCGAGGCCGTACCCCCCCCTCCCGTCCGGCCCCGCGGCCGCGGCAGCTGAGGCCGGCCCTGCCCGGGGACTCGGCCTCACCTGGGACCTTGCGCTGCCATGGGCCGAAGTGGACGCCGACCCGGCACTCCGATTCACGAGGGCGAACGTTGTCACACTGCCGTAACGAGACCCTCCGACCGCTGGCTCGCTGTGGAACGATAAGGTTGCACATGGGCGGTGCAAGCCAGCAATCACGGCGCCCACCGGCCCGCCGCCGCCGCCACGCGCGTATTACACACACCAAAACACTGCGCGGGCCACCGTACGCGGCGCGCAGGCCACGGGCAGCCGCGCGGGAGCCTTGGCAGAGCACCGGCCGAAACACCACCACGACCTTGAGTCGCCCTCGAGCAGCGGGCCGCACTGCACCACGGGCCGGAGTCCCCGCGCCGCAAGCATCCATGGGCGCGCTCCGCAACGCGTCGGGAAAGTCCAAGGCCGGTGAGCCGGACGGCACGAGTGCGGCACGGGCAGCCGCTGCACCTGCCGGACGCCCCTTCTTGCACTCTCTCACGCCGCCGTCCGCGACGCTTTCCCGCGCGCCCCGCAGCTGAGGCAGCTGACGCAGCCGATGCCGCCACTCGTGCCACCGAGTACACCTGGCAGGACGTCGCCAAGCACAACGCGAAGGACGACTGCTGGGTGATCGTCAAGGGTCGCGTCTACGACGTCACCTGTGAGCCACGCGGCGCTTCTGGCGGGAGCAGGGAACTCACCGGCGGGTCCCTGAGCCCCGTGGCCGATGACGGGGTCCTGCGGCGCCCCTCTTGAGGACGCGCGCACGGCTCCGCCTGACGCACGCACTCGCCGTCATACCGTTTCGTCTCGGGCTGCCCCGCGCGCCGCGTCGGCTCCGACGGTCCTGGTCTCCTCCCTCGTGCTTCGCGCAGCGTGGGTGGACCGCCACCCGGGAGGCTCGGAGGTGCTCATGCTGTGCGCCGGGCGCGAGTGCACGGAGATGATGATGTCCTACCACCCCTTCACCGAGAAGCCCTGGCTGGTCCTCAAGGACTACGAGGTCGGGGTGTGCACGGACAAGGAGTTCCCCACGTACGAGTCCGACTCTGGCTTCTGGAACGAGGTCAAGACGGAGGTCGGGCGGTACTTCGCCGACAACAAGATCGACTCGAAGGCCTGGTGGCCCGGGCTGTGGCGCATGGTGCCCGTCTTCGCGACGGCGGCGCTCGCCTACGGCATCATGCACGACGTGCCCCTGCCCGTGCCGGGCATGGGCCTCGGCAGCGACGGCTCCTTTGCCTTTGATGCCGCGCACACGGTGCGCTGGAGCTGGGCCGCCAAGCTCGGCGCCGCCGCCCTCTACGGCCTCGCGCAGGCCCTCCCCCTCCTCCACATGATGCACGACGCGTGCCACTGCGCATTCAGCCACGACGCCAGCCTGCAGGTCTGGGCCGGGCGCTTCTGCCTCGACTGGTTCGCCGGCTGCTCCATGCTCTCCTGGCAGCACCAGCACGTGGTGGGCCACCACATCTACACCAACGTGTACAGCGCCGACCCCGACGTCCCCGCGGACCACGACCCCCGCCGCGTGGTCAGGGAGCAGCCCCACTCGTGGGTCTACGCCTTCCAGCACCTATACCTCCCCGTCCTCTACGGCGTCCTCGGCCTCAAGATGCGCTACGACGACGTCGCCGCGGTCTGGCTCGCCGGCATGGACGGGCCCGTCCGCGTCAACTACTTCGACTCCCCCTGGCTCCGTGTCTTCGCCGTCAAGGGCTCCTGGCTCGCGTGGCGCATCGCCCTCCCCCTCGCCCTCGGCCAGTCCTGGACGGAGCTCCTCGCCCTCTTCGTCGTTGCGGAGCTCGTCACCGGCTGGTGGCTCGCCTTCAACTTCCAGGTCAGCCACGTGTCCACCGAGGCAAGCTGGCCCAAGATCAAGGCCGGCTCGGACAAGGAGCTCGACGCCGAGTGGGCACGGTCCCAGGTCACCACCGGCGTCAACTACTACGCAAACCCGTTCGGCGACTTCCTCTGCGGCGCCCTCAACTACCAGATCGAGCACCACCTCTTCCCCTGCGTCGCGCAGTACCACTACCCCGCCATCGCGCCCATCGTCCAGCGCGTCGTCGAGAAGCACGGCATGCGCTACAACAGCCTCCCCTCCTACACCGCCGCCATCACGGCGCACCTCAGGCACCTCCACCAGCTCGGACAGAAGGGCATCGCCGCGGAGCTCCACCTCGACTGAGCGACGCCGCAAACCGTGCCCCGGCACCCCCGCGGACCAGTGCGCCGCGGGCACGAAGAACAGAGCCCAGTACAGCAGCGTTTCCCGCCACGCCACGCGCGAAGAAGAGCCCCCACGAGCACTCGTGCACCGAATGTCCCAGCACCACCTGGGCGCGCAGAGCAGCGATGACGGCGTTCCGGTGTCGGAGGCTGCGTTCTCGCGACAGCGGAACCTTGTTGATTTTGACGATGTGCGATGGCTGGATGCTCTCCGGCCCCCGGCGCCGAGGCGCAGCTTGCGCATTGTCACACTGGATGCTCCCTTCTGGCGCCGCAGGCATTGCTGGCCAAGCAGCGCTGCCTCGTGGTCGGATCGGGCGGTGTTGGATCGTGCATCGGGCTGACCCTGGCGCGCATCGGCGTCGAGCACATCACATTCGTGGACATGGACACGGTCGCGGCATCCAATCTGAACAGGTGAGGCCGTGCGAGGCGCGCGCCCGGATGGCGGCCTGGCACGGTTTGCTTGTCACGCCCCTCTGGCTCCCGCTCCGCCCCCGCGTGCACCGCGCAGGCAGCTTCTTTTCAGCCAAGACCAGATTGGCCAGAGGAAGGCGCTGGCGTGCAAGGAGAGCGTGGACAAGCTGCACAGCGTCCGCACGACCACCGACGCTCTGGACCTGGACGCGGTCGCCAACTGGGGCCGTATCGTCGACGCGGCGGTGACGGGGCGGATGACGGCCGTGTTCAACGGGTGAGCCGGGCTGGCGAGGTGCCCCGCGCGGGCGAGCCGCCGCCGCCCGCCGCCCGCAAGCCCCCGACCTTGCGCCGCCCGGCCCGCGCCCTCCCCGCCGCCCCGCAGGTGCGACTACGGCTGCTTCTTCGACACCGCGCTGCAGAGCCTCGCGCGGGCCGTCGACCCGCCGGTGCCGTACGCCGCTGCGTCGACGTACGCCTACACGTACCAGAACGACGTGTACGGCCCCTCGGGGACGTGCCTGCAGTGCACCAACCCGCCGATGCACCCCGTGTCGTGGAGGGACTTCGAGGCGGGCGGCCCGGCCTCGCGCCCCGTCGGGCAGGCGGAGGCGCTGGGCGTGCTCCGCTCGCTGTACAAGAGCGAGCACGAGTTCCTGCCCGGCATGGTGCGCCGCGCGATCGGGCGGGCGGCCGAGGCGCACGGCGCCGCGGGGGCGGCGCCCGGGGCGGAGCCGTCCTTCCCGCGGACCGAGGCGGCGGCGGGCACGTTCCGTGCCGCCCTGACGGACGAGGTCTGCCAGCAGCTGCGGCCGTCCCGGGTGCGCGAGCACGCGTCTCTCACGTTCATCCCCGCGGACCCCAAGCCAACGACGGCGTCCGTCGGGTCGTGGGCCGTGGTCTGCGGCATGGGCTCCATGTTCACGGTCAACTGCTGGCTCCAGGGACTCATGGGGATGGAACCGCCGACCATGAGCATCTGTTACATCAACGCGTCCAAGGGGCAGAGCTGGCGGGAGCAGTTCGGCTGGGAGAACTTCAAGGCTCACGCGGAGAGCACCGACGGCTGCTGGCTGTGCGGTTTCACGCAGCCCGGCCCGACGAAGGAGGAGGCGGCGGCGGGGGCCGCGGAGGAGGCCGCCAAGGCTGAGGAGGCGGAGGCGCGGGCGAGGACGAGGGCGGTGCGCCTGGTGGGACTGGCCTCGGCAGTCGCCGCCGTCGCTCTCGCGGTGCTGCGCTGATCGCCGCCCGCGCGCGGCTCGGCGGCGTAGGGTGGTTCGCGCGTGGTTGAGGCAGCCTCGCGATGCTGCCCACGTGCGCGTGCGTGTGACTGCGTGGCTGGTGCAGGGGCCGTACCTGTGCCCGTCGCCCGACGCCGCGGTGCAGCTTGCCACACACTGCGGATGCGCCGCGAAGCCC
>Ga0136560_1000422_pt1 | contig 21003 bp, 11 predicted proteins | sample AntRauMeHopE1497_FD_104925 | JGI IMG/M metagenome (GOLD analysis project Ga0136560, IMG submission 104925) | Saline lake microbial communities from Rauer Islands, Antarctica - Metagenome Hop E1 #497 | ecosystem: Environmental > Aquatic > Non-marine Saline and Alkaline > Saline | place... | reverse complement strand
GGGGCACCTCGGGCGAATCCTCCGACTCGGGCTCTGCCAGCGCGAGCTCTGCCTCCTCGGTGGTCTCCTTCACGAGCCCCCTGGCCCCCTTCCTCCCGCCGACGGCCGCCCGCGCCGCCCTTCTCCTCGCCAGGGCCTCTGACCGCCCCGCCCCCGCGGCAGGCCGGTCCGCCGCCGCACATTCATCTCGTGGCGGCGGCGGCGGTGACGGCCTGCACGTGACGCTCGCCGAAAGGCACCCCTCCGCCGGCGGCTCGCCCCCCTACGCGGCAGCCCACGTCGCCCACGCCCCCGGCCGGTCCGTCTCCCAGACCCGCCCGCGCATCGGCGCCGGCAGCCCGCGCAGGCGCCGCCTCCTCCGCGGCGCCATCGCCGGCGCATTCAGCCCCGAGAGCTGTGCCACGGCCTCCCCGGGGGGGCTGCGCCTCCACAGCGCGGACTCGGGCAGCCAGGACGATAGCGAGACGCAGGGGCGCGTCATCGTCGTCGACGGCCGGGCCGGGCCCCTCCCCGGCACCCTCGCCAATCATCCGTTGAGCTCCTCGTCAGGCCGCCGCAGCGCCAGCGCCAGCTCCCGCCGCTCCAGCAACGCGTCGCAGAACGCCGGCGCGTCCCCCGCCGAGCCGCCGAGGCACCACCGCACCGGCCGGCGGGGCCGCCCAGGCACGCGGGAGCGCCCCGGCGGCGCTGGCTCCAGGGACCCCGACGACGGCTACCAGGAGGACGACGAGGGCTGTTCCTCCAGCCCCCGGGTCGGGACCGCGGGCACCGCCAGCGCGAGCGCCGACGCCACTGACGTGTCGGAGGGCAGCCAGGGCGGGCCGGAGAGGGCTGAAGGGGGCAGTGAGGGCGGCGCGAGCCCACGGCAGGTGACAGGTGGAGCCTGCGCGGACAGGAGCAGCGGCGACTCCACCCCCGCGGCGGGCGTATTCAGCCAGGGCAGCGCTCCGCGCGGGTCGCCGGGCGCAGCCGTACCCCCCGCCGAGGCCGCGAGCCCGCCCTCGGTCCCGCACCAGTGGAGCGCCCCGGGCGCCGCCACCACCGCCGCTGGGTCACTCCTGGTCGGCCGTTCCCTCTCCTTCACCGCCGCGGCAGCTGCCGTGGCCGGCAGGACCGGCGTCCACGGCCGTTCGCCGCCCCTGCTCCCCGGGCAGGTGCAGCCCTCTGTGCCGCCCCGCCTCGCCCCGCACGCCCTCGGCCCCTCCCCCACCCCGTCCTTCGGCATGCCCGCGTCGCCCCTCATCGCCGGCGCGTCCTCCACCGTCGCCGGCGCCGGCGCCGCGCCGTCCGCCGGCAACCCCGGCGGCGCCCTCCTCCTCCGCGCCTCGGCGGCCCAGGGCCCCGAGGCCGGAGCGAGGCACGCCGTCGCGCCGCTCCCCGGCCGCCCCCGCCGCGTCGGCCTCCCCGCCGTCGTCACCAGCCTCGACCCCAGCTCCCCCTTCCCCGGCACCTCGGGCAACGAGCCGTCCAGCCCGTCCGTCGCCCCGTCCTCTCTGGGCACCGCCACCCGCCTCGCCGCCTGGGCCACCATGGACACCGCCACCCGCGCTGAGCGGGAGCGCGCCCGCCGCGCCGTCATCCGCGCCGTCGAGGCAGCCCTTGGCCCCGCCCAGGCAGCCATGCACTCCTCCTCCGCCGCGCGCTCCCTCATGGCGCGCGCCTTCAGCCCCCTGGGCCCGGCCAAGCTCGTGGAGAGTGTCGGCCACCTCCTCGTGCGCCTGTCCCCCGCCGTCTGCGGCGAGTACGGCCACGTCCTCCGCTGCGCCGCCGTCATGGCGCAGAGCGACCCCTCCTGCGCCCGCTACTTCGTCGACCTCGTCCTCCGCCGCTGGCCCCGCATGGACTCGAGCAGAGCCGTCCTCCTACTCAAGTTCGTCGTCGCCGCGCCGGCCGCGTGGAAGCCACACCGGGGCCTCGAGGTCAAGCCCCGGACCATCGTGGACGGCGCGCCCCGGCCCCCGCGCCCCACCTCCCGCTCCGATGACGTCATGAAGGGCCTCCTCGCCCGCGGCCACCTCTCGGCGGTAGAGCCGCACGACCCCTCCGCCCCGCCCACCAGCCGAGCCCGCGCCTTCCTCGAGGCGAGCTCCAACTCCCGCGGCTCCGGCTCCGTGGCCGCCTCGGGGGCGAACGACACGTGCACCCCCTCCAGCGGGCCGGGCGGCACGACCTCCGGCAGCGAGCGGCCGAACGACGCCGGCGACGCTGGCGTCTTCTCGGCGGCGCGGCTCCGGCACATGGCCTCGCGCGACGAGCTCCGGGCGGCCCTCGTGCGCCGCGTGTGCGCGAGCCTGCGCTCCCCCCACGGGCAGCTCGCGACCACCGCCGCGGGGCTCTGCCACCCCTTCCCCGCCGGCACCGCGGCGCCGTCGCCCCTGGTGTCGTGCCTCATCACCTGCCGCCCGTCGGCCCTCGCGGTCATCGCGGCCCTCTCCACCCCCGACGTGACCAAGCACTGGAACGCAACGGTCACCAAGAACGCCAAGGTGGTGTCGCGAGGCCTCGCCGCCCTCGCCCTCCGCTCCGGACTCGCCGCCCGGGACGACATCGCGTCGTCCGTCCGGGCCGCGGCGTCCCTGCCGGCCATCGGCGCCCGCAGGACGCACCAGTGAAAGCTGGTGCCACTCATCGAAAATGGACTGAAATTCGGCGGCCTTAACGGGCCATCCGCCGCAATGCGTGACATCAAGGTATGGAGATTTAGACTGTCTGCGTCGCGTTTCACGCACTCCCCGGCCGCAAGCACTTGCCCAGGCCTCGCACAACCCCCTCTAACGACCTCCGTTTGTTGCCGCCCCGAGCCCACGTTCGCCAGCCATGGCATCGCCCACCGATCACGAGGCAAAGCCCCAGGATCCCGTCGCTGCGCCCGCGGCCGACCCGACGCCTGCCCCTGCGCCCGATGCGGCCGCTGCTCCCGCCCCGAGCGCCACAGACGGCGCCACTGATGCAGAGATCAAGGTCTTCACCCGCGCCGAGGTCGCGATGAGCGTCGAGCGGCAGCTGATCATCATCAAGAACAAGGTGTACGACGTGTCGGCCTACATGGACGACCACCCGGGCGGAGAGGACCCGCTCCTTGAGTACCTCGGCGCGGACGCATCGACAGCGTTCGACGACATCGGTCACTCGGCGTCGGCCAAGCGCACGATGAAGGCCTTCCTGATCGGCAAGCTCACCCCCGAAGACGAGGCCTGAGGGCGCGCCGCGAGCCCCCGCTGAACAAAAAGCTCGCGGCATCCAGGACGTCCTCCCCGTTTTCGTTTACGGGCCGCTTCGGGGAGCGGGATGGGCAGACAAGGCGGGCGTCCTGCTGCCGCCCAAGCAGCGCAATCTCTGCGAGGGCGGTGGCTGCATCCTGGAGCTCCAGCACCCCGCCGAACGCCACCTGCATGACTGAACGGGCTGCGATGAGGCCCGGGGGTGCGCTGTCGTCTCCGTGCTCGTCGCCGAGGTCGGGCGGGTTTGAGATGCTCCGGATCGCTGCGCCGAGACTGGTCCGGTCCTCGCTGTGCTCGATCGGCAGCCTGAGGACGGCCAGCGCGGCCGCCGCCACGGCGATGGACGCGGAAGCGAGGCCCCGGGCGTGGAACGCTGCCGATGCGGCCGCTGCTGAGCCGCCTGCTTCACGGTGGCAGGCGCCCAGGTGCGGCGCTGCCGTGAGAGCCAGGTGGCGGGCGTGGGCGCGGAGCAGTGGCCCCATCTGCGACGCGTCCACGACGGGCCCGGCCGCGGACGGGGATGCGGAGGCCGCCGCCGCCGCGGGCGGGGTGTCGGACGGCGCGGCCTCGGCCTCGGCCCGGCCGCACTTGGAGGCATGCAGGGACGCAGCGACGGGATTGGAAGGCGCCGCGCCAGAATTCGTCCTGGGTGTGTGGGGGGCCGCCGGCGCGGCGCCGGGAGCCGCTGCGCCGGGCCGGGAGGCGGCCACTGCCCGGACGGCGGTCCAGACCGCCACGCACGCGCCCTGCAGGACTGCGGCGTTCCCGCGCACGGACGGGTGCCCGGAGCGGCGGAGCATGACGGCGAGGCCCCTGGGGCCGACCGAGTCGGGCGCCGCGGCGCACGCGGCGGCAAGGCACCGCCACGCCCTCAGCCGCGTGTCCTGGCGGCTGGGGAGGTCGGCGGCCGCAGCGGCGAGCGCCCCGGCGGCGGTCATGCGAGAGCTGCCGCCGGACGGGTCCTCGGCGCTGAGCGCGGCGTTGATGGCGTCGGCGGGGCGGAGCGCCGGCCCGCCGAGCGAGGCCCCGATGGGACCGCCCAGGTCGGCATTGAGGGCGGCGCCGACGAGCGAGATGTCGCCGCTCATGAGGGCGGCACGGCTGGCGGCCTCGACGAGCGCCATACTGCCCCGGAGCAGGGCGACAGCGGACGTGCGCCACGAGTCGGAGGTGCTGTCGGCGGCCCCGCGCCGCAGCTCCCCCATCCAGCGGGCCGCGAGGCCGCGCAGCGCTCGACCGGCCGCCTTGATGGGCTCGCCGTGCAGTGCCCGAACCGCCGCTGCCTTGCAATCCCACATTGACAAGCTGCACACGCCTGCCGCACGGACCGCGTCACAGACCGCGCCCGTCGCGACTTCCGCGTCAGCTTGCCCCCAGACAGCCCGGATCAGGGACTCCTGCACGGTGCACGCTTCCTGGACCGCGATGCTTGCCGTCTCGCCCTCTGCAAGATGCCTCGCGAGAGTCTCGGCAAACGCAGCCGGGGCTGCCGCGGCAGCCATCGCAACCAGATGAGACCGCACCGCCGGTGGTGTCAGCGCTGAGCCGATACAGTCGCGGAGTCGATTTGCTCGGGCAAGCCAATCTGGTGCGGGCTGAGGCTGGCCGCCGCCCTCGAGCGCGGCCCACGCGGAGTCGGGGTCGGCATCCGCAAGCCTGATCAGTAGCGTCACGGCAGCAACAGCCGCCCGTGACATGCGTGCGGCACTGGTCCTGTGCTCGGGCTTGCCGCGTTCGATGTTGCTCTGCGCGGACAATTGCCCTTGCGCGGAAGGCAGGCCACTCAGGCGCGCACGCACAGGCCTGGATGGCGGACGACGCGCTGCTTTACCAGATTGAGTGCATGACCGTCACATTCCTGGAAGCTCTGGCTCTGGGCCGTCTGATGGGAGTTTCGGCGGCTGCGCGAGCGTGCGGTATCGGGCCGGCATCCGATGACGGTGGCAGGCGCAAGCGGGCAAGGGATGAGCTCGAGGAAGACACACAGCTCGATACCTCTCCCGAGGCGGCCGAGCGGCGCATCCGGAGGACGGCGGCCGAGTGGGAAGCCGTCAGCCTCGCCCACCAGCTCCTCAGGACGGGCCGCACGTGCACGATCCGAGACCTGTACTACTGCGGTGCCGGCAAGTCGTTCCGCGGCCCCGAGGACGCAAACCGGGCGCTGCGGTCCGTCTGCAACGCGCTGGGCATGAACAGGCACCGCCTCGGGTTTCACGCGTCGGTGAGTGCCACCGCGCCCGCCAGCGGCAGATGAAGGCCGGCCGCTGGTGGCAAGACCAACAGGCCCCCGCCTGCCCGTGGCATCGTCTCGCGCAGGCCCGGGCCCTCATGGTGCTCCCGCCGTCGGTGGCCACGACCAGGGATGCCTCCGGCGCCCTTGTTCCGGCCGGCACGGCCAAGGAGGGCGGTCCGGACCTTTCCACGACCAAGGGAAGCAAGGTGGAATTCGTGCCTCCGTGGATCGTGTCGCATGACATCGCTGCGTGAGCCACGGCCGGGCGACGCCCCGCTACCTTGCCGCGCCCTCGCCGGCTCTTCCTCCACCGCCCCGCCCTTCCTGGCCCGCAGGGAGGGCACCGTGGCCTTCGTGCTCGTTGTGGAGAAGGAGTGCGTCTTCCACCGGCTCGTCGAGGACGGCGTCCACGAGCGGGCCCGCTGCGCCGTGGTGACGGGCAAGGGCATGCCGGACCTCGCGGCCCGCGCCGCCACGTGGCGCATCACCGCGGCCTTCTCCTGCCCCGCCGTGGCGCTGACGGACTGCAACCCGTCGGGCCTCAGCGTCGCCCTCGCCTACAAGCTCCCCTGCCGCGCCACCAGCCTCCCCTCCGCGGACGAGGTGCGATTCAGTGAGCCGGGCGGTCGAGCCAGCGGCGGCCCTCCTGCCACCCACCGCTGCCACGTCTCGCCGCCCCGCACCGCCCACCCTGCCGCCGCGCTGCGCCGCACCCCCTCCCCGCAGAGGTGCCGCACCTCGCGTGGCTGGGCCTGTCGCCCTTTGACCTGGACGGCGTAGACCCCGCCTCCCTCCAGCCCCTCACGCCCCGCGACCGCGCGCTGGCGTCGGGCATTGCCGCGAGGCCCGAGATGCCCGCCGCGTGGGCTGCGTGCGCCCAGGAGATGCTGGACCGCGGCTGCAAGGCGGAGCTCGAGTCGCTGTACTCCCGCGGCGGCGTCGGGCAGGTCCTCAGCTACGTGCTGCGAAAGCTCGCCACCAAGGACTGGGTGACCTGAGCGCTGCTGCCGCCGAAAAGGCCGGGCCCGGCTGCCGGTGCGGGCCAGTGCCGACAGGATGGCATCGAGCCCTCAAACAGTGCGTAAAGACCGCACCGGGCGCTCCGAGCAGGCTCGCCGGCGGCGTGTGAGGCTGCGACGGCCGTGCCGCGCCTCGACGCAAACCCGCTTTGCGCCCGTCACCGCCCACGCAGCCACTGGCAGTGCCCGGCGCTCCGGTGCGACACGCATTCCGCTCGCGCCGCTGCAGCAGGCCTCACAGGTCGTCCGCGTCGTCCTCCGCCACCTCCTCGATCCCCAGCCTCTCTGCGAGCTCCAGCCAGCCCTGGCGCTCCGCCTGCTCCCCGAACGCGTGGTTCTGCGCGGCGATGGCCCGCAGCCTCTCCAGGTGCGACGCGTCCCTCGTCATCGCCGGCGGGCCCCTCGACTGGCACGTGGTGCTCCACGGCCGCCCTGGCTCCGGCTTCCGCCCCGACCACCGCACCCTGTCCGACGCCGTCGCAGCCTTCTGCAGCCGCTGCACCTCGCCGTACATCCCCTCGGCCTGCTGCAGCATCGACTTCCAACGGCGCCGGCGCCCTGCCACGGCAGTCGCGCTCCCGGCCTCCCCGTCGTCCCCTCCCTCCACCTTGGTCTGCAGCTCGTCGACGGAGCCGTGCACCATGGAGGCGAGGTTCTTGGCCACCGCCGACACCCTGGATGACGTCATCTTGACCGCGAGCGTGTACCGGATCCCCGGGTACGTGCCGTACGGCGGCCGCGCCGAGTGCGGGACGTTGCCGTTGAAGATGGCCACGCGGCCGAAGACGGGGCGGACCGAGGCGATGACGTCAGTGTGCTTGGGCGACGCGCCGTAGCCGCCCCCTCCCTGCCCGCCCTCTCCGTCCTCGTCCTCGTCCTCCGCACCGCGCCCCGCCGCCTCGTCCTCCTCGTCCGCACGGCTCCACTCTTCGTCCTCCTCGTCCTCTTCGTCCTCCTCCTCGTCCTCCGCGCGATCTTCCCCCTTCCCCGCCCACTCCTGCCTGGCGCCCTCCTCCCCCCCGCCCCCCGCCCGGTGGAGCAGCCGGGGCCCCTTCCCCGCCGGCGGCGCCCCGTCGTCGAAGAAGAGAGTCTCCCCGCCGTCGTCGATCCCCAGGTCGTCGTTCAGGTAGAGCAGCAACGTGTACTCCAGCTCCTCGGCAGAGCAGTCTGTGTGGACCAGCGTGTGGTCCCACGCCCGGATGACGTTGACGCTGACGTCGTACGGCCAGAAGCCCGGCCAGGGCGTGACGTGGTCGGCCACCGCGCGGAAGGCGGGCCACAGGCGCGTCCTGACGACGAAGGACTCGTCCAGGCCGACGATCCACTGCACTGCGACGCTAGAGGGGGAGGGAGGCGGGGGAGGGCAAGCGGGTTCGGGGCGGGGCTGGGCCTGGGTGGCGGCATGCCCGCCGCTCAAGAGCCACGGCCTCGGGCGCTCGAGGGCCACAGGCACTTGCAATCCTGCTCAAGACCACACTGGCGTTGACACGAGCCCCTGTGACGGGCCGCTGGCCCACCGGGGAGGGGGGACGGGCGTGCGGCCGCAGTGGCCTGCTCGGAGCGGCGCGCGCTGCCGACGACCTCACCGTTGTCCGTGTCGTCGGCGGTCTCCTCGTTGGTCGAGTCGTCGAAGCTGTACGACGCGTTGCTCACCACGTGGTCCCGGAGGTGCCGAAGCATCGCCCGGGACGCCTCGTCGGCGAAAAGGCCGTCGAACACGTGCACGCGCCGCCCGCCCGAGGTCTCGAACACCCGGGCCTCGAGAGACGACGCGTTGAGGGACGCCGACGCCGGCGCCGCCCACGCGTCCCCCTCGTCGGCGAGCGCGCGCGCGGCGGCCTCGGCCGCCTTGGTCCTGCGGTTGGCCGCCGCGAGGGCCTCGTCGGCCAATCGTTCCTCCGGCGTGGCCGGCTCTGCGCGGTCCAGGTCCGGGACGGCGGGGCCCGAGGGGCGCGGCGCCGCCCTCGACGCCGTGGAGTCGGCGGCGCTCGCGGCCTCGTCCTCCGCCCGCACGGCCGCCATGGCCTCCTCCTGCGCCGCCACCACGTCCCCTGGGAAGAGCGACGCCGGGAAGCCGAGGCGCTCCGGCAGGCTGTTGCCGCGCCCGGCGTGGGCGGCCCGCGACTGCGACGCCGCCGCCGCGGCCCTCGCGCCGTCGCGCGTGAGCACGACGCGGAGGAGGAGCACGGCCTTGGGCGTGGAGACGGCGGGCGGCGCGACGCGGTAGGGCGTGCGGCAAGGGAAGACGACGGCCCGCCCCTGCCGCAGCCGCGCCCCGGCGAAGGAGTCCACGCCGTCAGCCGGGCCCGGGGCGCCTGGAGCGAGCGCCTCGAAGAGCGTGATCTCGCCGTAGTCGTTCTGCCGCGTGGCCTTGCTGGCAGTGTTGAGGACGACGAGGGCGACAACGTCACCGGGGCACGCGCGGGTCCCGTTGACGCCGCCGGGAGCGGGCGGGCCGCACCGCACCGCGCCCGGCGGCCCCTGCGGCACCGGCGGGCACGCGGCGGCGATGCGCACGGCGTCCCCGCGGCGGACATTCACAACTGCCGCGTGCAGGAGGTGCCACTCTCCCACCGCCTCCGCGCCCGCAGTGACCTCGGCCTCGCCCTTGTCCGCGATTTCGTCAGCCCCCGCCATGAGCGAGCGGGCAACGCTCGTCCTGCCGAACCACGGCCTGTGAAGGTCGGTTGCGAACCGGAAGCCTTCCACGGCCATGGGGTTCTCGCTCTGGAACCTGGCGTCCGCTGCCACGACCTCCGGGCTGCGGTACGCCGCGGACAGCGGCCCGACAAACCTCCAGTCCCCAAAATGGCTCGCAAACGACCGGACCGCCTTGCTTGCCGAGCCCATCACCAAAGAGTCAGAAACCAGCGCCCTGTTGCCGCTCCCGTCCCGGATCACCTTGTGGACGTAGGCTGGGTCCTCGGCTACCACCGTGTCGGCCGCCGCGAGCGCACCGGCAGCCCAGGCAAGGGCGAATGCCACAGCCAGGATCCGCATCGTGCGCTGCCCCCGTTTACGCGCGGCCAAGACAGTGCCCGCACTCGATCGGGCACACGGCCGATTCGAACCGTGATTATGGCCGGTATGGCTGCCTGGGTGCGGCTCCGTGTAGTGGGTGCGCAAGAGTGGGCAGGGCGCGACGCTTGCAGAGACCCCTCCTCAAAGCTTCCCCGACGGCTCGCGCCACACCTTCACCGTGCGGTCCCAGCCGCACGAGACGATGCTCGACTCGTCCTGGGCAACGTCCATGCCCATGACCCTGCCTGAGTGCCCCCGAAGCACGCTCAGCAGCGAGAACCCGCGCGTTTCCCACGCCTTGAGCGTGCCGTCGAAGGAGGACGTGACGAGGAACGCGCCGGTGGTGGGGGCGAAGCGGACGCCGGAGACGAGGCTGGTGTGCGCGGGCAGCGTGGCGAGGGGCCGCCTGGACCGCAGATCCCAGACCATGCACGAGTGGTCCTCGGACCCCGAGGCCAGGGTGATGCCGTCGGGCGCGAAGTCCAGGGCGACGAGCTGCTTGGCGTGGCCCCGGAGCGTCGTGACGGCGCGGCCCGTGCGCAGGTCCCACACCCGGCCGACTCCGCCCAGGTCGCCCGTGGCCGCGAGAGCGCCGTCGGGGTGGAACGCGATGGCGTACGTCTCAGACGCGTGCCCCTCCTGCAGCAGCAGCTCCCGGCCCGCGTCGACGTCCCACAGGCGCCACGTGGTGTCGTAGCTGGTAGAGCCGAGGAGGCGGCCGTGGGGGTGCCACGCGAGCTTGCTCAGGCGGTGCGCGTGGCCCCGGAGGGTGGCGACGGGGGTGTCCGACGCCGAGCCCCACAGGTGGATCCGCATGTCGGTGCCCCCCGACGCGAGGAAGGCGGGCCCGGGGGCCGCGGCGTCCCCGGAGGAGGAGGAGGAGGAGGAGGAGGAGGGCGTGGGAGGTGGAGGGGTGAGCTCCGCGAGAGAGTGCTCGCCTGGCCGCACGGCCAGCGCCGACACGCGGTCGCTGTGGCCCCTCAGCGCCCGCACGTGGCGCAGGCCGTCGAGGGACATGACACGGACGGTGCCGGTGAAGGACGCGGCGGCCACGACGCCGGTGCCGCCGGCCGCCGGTGCCGCCTCGGCCGACGAGGAGGACGAGGACGAGGAGGCCGCCTCCTCGTGCGACGGCGCGGAGTCGCCGTCGAGCCCGGGGAAGGACACGGCCTGGGCCACGACGCAGACGGCCGACGGCCTCGAGTCGGCCACCTCGGAGATCCCAACGGTCATGTGTCGGACCCTGGCCACGACGCGGGCGGCGGCCACGTCCTCCTCCGCCATGAGGCCGGGGCTGTCTGCCACCTCGCGCTGCCTGGCCAGGCGCGCGGCCGACCGCCGCAGCGACTCGTCCCCCAGCACCAGCCTCGCCTCCACCAGCTCCCCGGAGGCGCGCCGGAACTCGGCCTCCTCGGGCGAGGCGTCCGCCGCGGCCGCGGCCGCGCCCGCCGCGCCGCGCGTGCCCCTCGCCCTCGCCGCCCGGACCGCCGCGCGCAGGTGCTCCTCCCCCGTGGCCACCGCCGACGTCAGCGCGGCGTGCTGACGGGCCGTCACGGGCACGCCCTCCTCCACCTCGAGAAGCAGCTCGCCCATGCGGAGCGTCAGGCGCCTCCTGCGCTCGGGGGCGCGCTCACCGAAGTAGCAGACCGGCTCCCCCACCTCGCGGAGCATCGTCTGCACGCGCTGAGGGTCGGTGGGGATGGCCATGTCCTTACCCCGCTTCCCGGCCTCGGCGTCTCGGGCCGCGGCACTCGCCCGGGAGATGGACGCCTTGGACGTGTCACTCAGCTCCAGCCTCTCTGCGAATCCGCGCACGGAGGCTATCAGGGGCAGCGAGAGGTGAGAGCCGGGGCAAGGGCGGCGGAGCGCTTTGAAGCACATGCCCAAGGGCTCACCGGACGGTGCCGCCGCTGACGAGGACGAGGACGACGCCGCTTCGGCGTCATTGCGCGCCTTGGCACGGCCAGTCTCTTCGACCGACTGCATCACGGCCACATCGTGGGCTGCGAGAGCGGCGTCTCGAGAAGACGACATCGCCCGAGCCAAAGGCGGCCGAGCTTTCCACGCCCTCGCGCGTACTGTACGATCTGGGCTTACCAAGCCGTAGTCGGCCAGATGCTTTCGCCTCGCGGGTGCCGCGCAGCGGCAGCGGGCAGGCTGTGGCAGAGCCTCTATCCAAGGGCTCGTTTTCGTCGGCCCCTGCCGCTCGTGCCTCCGAAACGGTCACAGGGCGCCTACGAGCGAAGGCCTGCGGCCATGGCCGCGACTCGACGGCTCCAGAGTGAGACCGAGGCACACGGCCGAGGGGAGCGCCGCCTGGTGCCCGGTTCTGCACTGATGCCACGCTCTGGCGCCCCAACCAGCGGCCAGACTTGCTTTCCGTCTGCTGCGCTGCGGCTGGTCGTGTATGATGAGCCGCTCATGGTATTTCCTTCGACGCGCCGCGCAGTGGACATTGAAAAGACGCTCAAGCTGGTATATTCTGGAATCGAGGGCGTCGAGGACCTCTGGGCGGTGGTGAGGAGGCGCACCGCGGCCAAATGCGCTGCATGGCGTTCATGATTGCAGCTGGTCTGGTGCCAGCATGCCCGCTCGGGTTGCGAGCCGTGCCCTTGGCGCGGGGCTTGCCCAAATTTTGACGGCTGATTTGCCCCCCGCCCCCTGCTGGCTCAGGTGGAGGAGGCTGAGACTCATGACCTCCGGGTGAAGCACGAGGCTGACCTGAAGCGCGCGATCAAGAAGCTTCAGCGGTACCGGGAGAACCTGCGGGCGTGGGCGGCGGACAGCAGCGTGAAGCAGAAGCAGCCGCTCCAGGACGCGAGGAGAGCCATCGAGAAGAAGATGGAGGCGTTCAAGACGATGGAGCAGGAGACAAAGAACAAGACGTACTCGCGCGCGGGCATGACGCTGTCGGGAGAGCTGGACGAGGAGGGCCTGGCCCGGAAGGAGGCGCGGGACTGGCTGAGCGACACCCTGGCCACCCTCATGGCCCAGTCGGACGAGCTGGAGGCGGACATCGAGATCCAGATGGGCAAGCGCAAGACCGACCCGGACGTCGTGGCGAACCTGGTGAGACCGCCGCCCGCCGACGGGGCTTTGCAGGCCCGCTGCCGTAGGCCCGCTGCCGCCCGCCGAAGAGCTCCAGTGAACCCGCTGCCGCCCACCGAGAGGGCCCCGCGGCCCGCCGCCCCGACCGCCCCGCCGCCTCCCGCCTCCCCGCTCTCGCAGGAGGAGATCAACGCCTCCCATAAGTTCCACATCGAGCGCATCGAGCAGCTTACACGCCTCCTCGACAACAGGGACGTCACCCACGACGAGGTCACGGCTCTGCAGGACGACCTAACCTACTACGTGGAGGACAACAGGGAGCCGGAGTTCATGCCGGACCTGGACATCTACGATGCCATCCCGGCCATGGCCGAGGCCCTGGCCGCGGCCGCGGCGGCCGCGTCGTCGGAGCCGGCCCCGGCCATGGCGGCCGCGTCCGCGTCCGCGTCAGCCGCGCCCGCGCCGGCTCCCGTCTCCAAGGCCCGTGCCGTCATCACGGTCAAGAAGCCGCCCCCCTCCTCCTCCTCCAACGCCTCCGACTCCCCCAAGCCTTCCTCCCACGCCTCCTCCGGCGGCGCAGCCAAGGCCTCGTCCGGCAAGGGGAAGCGCGCAGCGGAGGCGGCCGCCCCCGCCCCCGGTCCCGCCACGCGCGCCCCGCGCCACATCGCCTCCTCCGGCGCCTCCCTTGCCTCCATCATCAAGGCCTCGACCGCCGGCTCCACCCCCGAGGCGGCCTCCCCCTCGGCCCTCCCGAGGCCCATCAGCGCCAGCGCCGCCGCCGAGCCGGCCCGGCGCGCGGCCACCACCCCCCCCGCCGCCGCCCCGCCAGCCACGGCCGCGAGCAGCGGCCCGTCCGTCGCCGCCGCCGCCCCGTCCCCCGCGGCCGCCCCCTTCTCCTCATCCTCCTCCTCCTCCGGCCTGCCGCCCTCCCTGGCAAGGGCCGAAGGCGTGGCCAACCCGGGGCCCGACGGCGTCGTCCGCTCGATGAGCGCCGTGGGAAGGGCCCTCTTTGGAGGCGGCTTCGGAACCGACGAGCCGTTCGGCCTGGGCCTGGACTTTGGGCCCGACGACGACGACGCCAAGGCGATGCGGGACCCCGCGGGCGTCCTGTCCGCGGTAGAGCGCTCCCTCGCCCACGTCCCCGAGACGCACGACCTGGAGCGCGCACGCGCCTACGTGCCCCGCAACCCCATCCCCGCGGAGTGCGCCGTCCCGGCCTTCCAGGTGTCCCCGCTCCCCGTGTTCGACATGCCGTCCACCTTTGCGCGCTTCAGCACGGACACCCTCCTCTTCGCCTTCTACTTCCAGCAGGGCACCCCGCACCAGGCGGTGGCGGCCAGGCAGCTGCTCCAGCGCAGCTGGCGGTTCCACTCGGAGTACGGCGCATGGTTCCAGCGCTACGAGGGCGAGCACACCATGACTGAGACGCACGAGGCGGGGCCGTACAAGTTCTTCGACTACGAAAACACGTGGGCCGAGAGGGTGCTTGACCGGTTCGAGTTCCGCTACGATGCGCTCACAAGCAGCTTGCAATGATCCCGCCCGCCCCCTCCGCGTGCGCGCGCGAACGTGCAGCGTGAGGGTACCGGGCGGCGCGAGTGCTGGACGCGCGCTGGGCAATTCCGGGATCTTTGCCAGAGCCGCTGCCTGCACCACACTCCGGCTGCGCACTGCACCCGGACCGCCATGGCGGGTGCAATGGTGCGATGCGCTGCCCTCGTGGAGCTTGACTACATGTCCACGGGCGTTGGGTCCGGTGAGCCCGGCCAGCTTCAATGACCGACGGTGGCGCGTCGCTGCCGCTCCCGGGGGCCGGCATGGAGAACTAAACGTGGCCCACCGAAATCATTCACGCGCAGTTCCGCCGAGAATGTGGCGCAGGGCCTCTGAGCTTCGTGTGTCGGCGTTGTCCCCGTGCCCGGCGCTCGCCGACCCGTCCACGCCGACGCCCGAGGCTCCGCTGCCTGGGGCGATCGAGCCGCTGTGGGCGGCGCAGGCGACGCGTTCGCTGGGCGTGGTGGACCGCGGATCGATGGCTGCGATGGAGGCGGCAGGCGTGCCTGCGACGAGACGCAGCGCCCACCTGTGGAGCGGGGTCCGGATCTTCGCCTCCAACGCGGTGCCGTACGGCGCGTTCGTGGGGCAGGCGCCCCCGGTGCCCCCGCTGGTGGCGAGCTACCACACGGCGGCCGTGCTCCGCCGTGACAAGGACACCATGACCAGCATGCCGCGGGACTACCTGATCTGCGCCATCAAGTGGCGCAACATTCGCGACGAGGACCGGCGCAGGCGCCTGCACACCGAGGCGCTGACCACGCTCGTGTTCAACGGGGCCGAGAGCGGCTTGGAGCCGGAGGCAGGCACACAGGTGGCTTGCCTCCCGGCCTGGGAGCCCCGCTCGCTGGTCATCATGCTGTCGCAGCCAATGCTGGAGCTGGGCCGCGCCCTGCTCTCGGCGTACGCGGAGCGGCTGTGCCCCGGCGACTGGGCACCGGCGCACGTGGCTGGGGCGCTAGCCTTTGTTCGGGCGGGATTCTCGGCGGCGCTGTGCCCGCTCCACAGCCCCAACGATATGGCGCAGGGCGCCGGGATCGACGACGGGATGCTGCCGCTGTGGACGGACCAGTGGAACGAGGCCGAGGACGAGGACGACGAGGACGACGAGGACGGCGGCACACCTCTGGCGCCACGGGACGAGCCCGACTCCGCCCCGAGCGCGGGGGGGAGCGAGCCGCGGCGAGACCTCGACCTCTCGGGGGCGCGCGGATCCGCCGCGGGCGGGGTAGCCTTCCTCGCGCGCCAGAGGACGGAGTCGACCCTGACCAGCGCAGGCGACGCCACCCTCGCGGGCCTCGGCGGCCCACGGCCGGTGGCGGCCGGCCTCAGCCCCCTGCCGGACTCGGACTCCGTGGCCAGCGGCCCGGGTCACGCCGGTCGCGTCGCTGCCGCTGCCGCTGCCGCACCCTTCGCGGGTGCCGGCGGGCGGAGCGCCGCTGCGAGCTCCGAGGGCGGGCCGGCGTCGTACCGGGCTCTGCCCGCGATCCAAGCGCCGGACTCGGAGGCGTCAGGCGCCGCCGGTCTCCCGGGGCTCGCGCGCTCGGCATCGTGGGCGAGCGCCGGGGAGGCCAACCCTGCGGCCCACACGGACGCCGACGCCGACGCCGACGCCGCCAGGGGCGTCCGCTGGGCGGTCTCGCTCGCTGGGTGGCCCAGGCTCGCAGCGATGCTGCGCTGGGTGCCGCCCGCGCCCGCCGACGGCGAGTCGGAGGCCTCAGAGGCAACGCCCCCCGCCGTGGCCAAGGCAGGAACAACGGGCGGCCAGGGGCGCGCGGGGGGCTCCGTGGCGGCCGGAACGGGTGCGGCGGCCAGCGCCGCCGGGAGTGAGGCTGGCAAGGCGCCGCCCGTGGAGCGGCTGCGCAGCCACGGCGGCTGGCCGGGAACGGCCCGGAGCCTGATGGCACCGCAGCCGTACTGGTCAGAGGCGGCCGTCGAGGCGGCGCTTGCAGAGGGGGGAGCCGGGCCCGCGATGCCGCGGGCGCCGGCCTCGCCCGTCGCAGGGGCCTCCGCCGCCGCCCCGGCCCGCGCGGCAGCCCCGGAGGAGCAGGGCCAGGGCGGGGCGTCCTTCGCGGGGCTGGCCCGCGCCACGTCGGCGCACGCCCCGTCCCCGTCGTCTCCCGCGCTGGGGGACCGGGGTCCTCTTCACAAGCCTCTGCCGTACGTCGACGTCGACTGGACCTGCCTGCTCGGCCGCCTCCCCGCCCGCGCCATCACCGCTTGCCTGCAGGCCCTTCTCAACCAGCGGGAGGTCATCCTCGTGTCGCAGGACACCTCAGCCTGCGCCGACGTCGTCGTAGCTCTGCAGGCGATGCTGGCCCCGCTGCGGTGGCCCCTGCTGTGCTCATCGGGCGTCTCGGTCAGCGAGTCGAGGGAGTCAGCGCTCGGACTCCCCTTCCCCCGCATCCTGGGCATCACCCCGCACCACGCGCTCAACGGGCGGGACAACAACACCGTCGCGATGGGCCCGCCCGCGCAGTGCGGCTCCGCCCAGTCCCTGCAGCCCGCCGCCCGCCTCCACCTGGAGCTGTTCCTCGGGCGCGCGGAGGAGCGGTCGGAGGAGCTCTCCGCGCGGCTCAGGGGGCTCTGGAGCGCCGCGCGGCGGGCGGAGCGCGCGGCCGGCGCACGGTCCGGGGCCGGGGCCGGTAGTGGCGACGAGGACGACGGGGAGGGCAAGGCCGCGGAGCCGGAGGCGGCCTCGGCCGCTGACGAGGACGACGACGCGCTGGTGCTCCCGCCGGCCCTCCGCTCGGGCCTGCTCCGGGCTTGCGGCCTCCCGCCGCTCCCGCCCTGGGCCCGCCCGGGGTGCGGCCAGCTGGCTCCCGCCGACTTCCTGACGCCCGCTGACGTCAGGATGCGCCGCGTCGCTCCGGTGGTCTCCCGCACCTCCCTCCGCGTGCTGACGTCCAGAGGCGCGAGCACCGACGGTGCCCCGGACCAGGCGTCGTCGGCGTCGCCGTCGCGGTCGGGGTCCGTGCGCGGCACGCGCTGGCGGGGTGCCGAGGCCGAGGCGCCGGGGTCGCTCGCGGTGGGCGGGGCCGCGACGCTCCGCTCCGCCTCCAGCGGCAGGGACGTCATCGAGGTGGTGAAGGAAGAGGCGGGGGAGGGCGGCGGCGGGGCGTCGGTCCGCCCCGACAACTTTTTCGAGGGCTGGGTCGAGGTCACGGCGGACGGTGCCCCGATGGGCGCTCCGGGGGTCGACTTCTGCCCCGGCGTGACGGGCCCGCCGCCCCCGCTGCCGGTCGGGCGGGCCCTCCTCGAGCGGATCCGCGCCGTCGCGGACTCGAAGCGCTCCGACTCGCTGCAGTCGATGCTGCTCGTGGACCTGGACAGCGGGGAGCTCAACGGGGAGGAGTGCTTCGAGAAGGGGACGCTGCCCGCCCGCCTCCTCGCCCGCATCTTCCAGGCCGTGTCGGCGTTTGGCCCGCTGTGGACGGGGAGGACGCTGATGCCGGACGAGGGGGCGGCCGAGCCCAAGCTGCCCCCGTCCGTCTCCCTTGGGGAGCGCAAGGCCGTAGCGGCGGTGTTTTCGCGGTGGAAGCGGCTGCTCGGCTTCGTGAGCAAGGCTGCGAGCATCGCCATGGCCGGGGCGGAGGAGAGGGCGGAGGCGCGGTGGGAGACGCTCACCCGCCGGCTCGACGCGGCCGAGGCCGAGGCGGGCCTGGGGGGCGACGGCGCGGCGGGCGACGCCGTCGCTGCGTGGCAGCGACTGTGCGAGGAGGGCTCGGGGATGTGGGGCGACGAGCCGGAGGACGACGAGGCGGATGCGCCCCCGGCGTGGGACGAGGCCGCAGAGGCGAGCAGCGGCGAGGAATCGGACGGCAAGAGCGGCGCCGGTGCGGCAGCCGCAGCGGCCTCGGCAGCCTCGGCCTCAGGCCGCGCGGCCACCGCGCGGCCGCGCGTCCGCGTCGGGGCCCCGGCAGAGCCCCTTGACCCGCGCGACCGGGAGTTCAGCGCCGACGTGGCGTACAACGCCGGCTCCGAGGGCTGGACCCGCGTGCCCAGCTTCGCGGACAGCATGGCCGACCCCATGAAGACGCCGGCCGCGACCAGGGCGCGGCAGGGGCCGGCCGCGACGATCAGCGGGTGGGGGCGCGCGCTGGTCCGCCAGTCCGGGGGCGTGCCGGGTTGTGCCGCCGCCTTTGTGCAGACGGCAGAGCCCGACCGGGACCACGGCGCGGAGCCCGGCGAGGCGGCGCGGCGCGCGGCCGCGGCCATGGCCGGGGTGCCCAGCCGCAGCCCGGCCAGCCGGTCGGGCTCCTGGTCCCGGGTGAGGCGGCGCTCGACTTCCCGCGGGAGCAGCGGCTCCGTCGACAGCGGGGAGGCGGGGCGCGGCGGCGGCGGCCGGGAACCTGCGCGTCGGGCCCGGTTCCGGACCGACAGCGGCTCGGAGGGCAGCGAGGGGGAGGAGGAGAGCCACGCCGAGCTGGCGACGTTCTGGGACCAGGTAGTGGGCAGGATCGAGTCGCCGGAGGACGCCCTGGCGTCGGTGCAGCCGGGGCCGACGCTGGGGACGCTGGTGCTGCTGTCGCGGGACAGGGAGGACGGCGTCATCGACACGCTCAAGGAGACGAGGGGGAGCCTCGGGCTCATGGCGGGGGCCCACAACGCGGAGTACGGGACCTTCCACACGCGCATGGCCAGCCCGGACGGGGACGCGGACGCGGCGTCGTCCGGCGGGTCCGCGCTCCCCGTGCTCATCGACGCCCCCAGCGCCCCGTGGAGCGAGTGGAGGCAGGCGCGGGACTTTCAGCGGGAGATCGCCGCGCGCAGGGCTCTGCACAGGAGCTCGGCCAGGCGGCCGGAGGGGTCGGAGGCGGCGGGTGCCGGTGGGGGCAGGGCCAGGGGGGGCGCGACGCGACGGACCGAGGCAGGGGGTCCGGTGGCGGCGTGGGGCAGGGCGCGGCACGCGGCGTGCGGGCGGGGGGAGGACGCGGTGCGCGGGGAGCGCGTGCCGTGGGAGTGGGAGAGCCCGGGGGCGGCGTGCGGGCTGGAGCTGTCGCAGCCCAGCGGCGGGGCGCTGGGCGTGTGCACGCGGGAGGAGGAGGCCGCGCGAGAGGAGGAGCGCGAGATCGGGCGGAGGGCTCTGACGGGGGCCCAGGAGCCGCCCGACGAGGACGACGCGGCCGACGCGGACGAGGAGGCCGCCGCGCCGCCGCCGGACGGCCGGGTGGACCCCCTGCTGGCCATGGTCAGCGACGCTACGGACGGCGCGTACGTGGACGCTGCCGGGCCGCCGGTCACGGTCACGGGGCAGCCGCTGCCGCCGCTGGGCCACGCGGCGTCGCTCCGCCGGGAGCTCGTGCGCCAGGCGATGTCGATGCCCTTCACCGCGGCGGGCTCGCCGGCTGTCTACGCCCTCGAGCGGCGCGTTCTGGCCGTGGGCCACCTTCGTCTCTCGGTGGCGTCGCTCATGGTCAGCCTGTTCCGGTCGTTTCGCGTGTGTATCCTGGGCGACGCGCACGCCGCCGAGGCGGACGGGGAGGGCGGGGCCGCCGGTGCGGCCTCGGCGTCCGCTGCCGCGGTCGGCCGCCGGAGCTCCCGCAGGGGGGACGGGGAGGACGACAGCCTGTTCGGCCGGGGGTTCGACCTGGAGCTGTTCAAGCTGGAGGCGGGGGACGACGCCAGCGCCGCGGTGCACGAGATCTACGGGACCATCGCGTTCCGGTCCTTCGTCATGGAACGCCAGCTCCTGGCACGGAAGTCCGCGGGGGCCGTGGCCGCGAGGCGGGCCGCGCTGGAGGGGCGGCTCAGCCGCATCGCCGACGCCTCCGCCGCCGTTCTCGTGGGCGGCAGGGCGGCGCTCCGGGCAGAGCTCCAGGGCGTCGACTACTTCGACGCGTGGGCCTTCGCGCGGATGACGGAGCAGGCGGCGGACGAGTCACGGCACCGCACGACCGGCTTCCAGGGCCGGGCGTGCGTCGCCACGCCAGGCACGGCGCAGACGGGCATGTACGAGACCCCGGGTATCGCGACCTTGTTTGGGACGCCCAGGAGGCCGCTGTGGCGGTGGCTGGTGCTCGAGAACGACACGCTGGCCTGGTACAGCAGCGTGGAGAAGCACCAGGCGCTGGACGAGGCGATGGCCGCAATCATTCATCGAGGCCGCGAGGAGCGAGGCGACGAGGCCGCCAAGAGGCGGATCAGGGCCAAGGTCAAGAAGCTCGCCGGGGACCAGATCGGGGCCTACCGCCTCGAGCCGGGCCGCACGCGCCTTCGGGTGCCCGATTCGCGCGTGTTTCCTACCGAGTTCCCGCTGGAGCTGCTTCGCGACGCGCCCCGGGAGGGCGAGCCCGGTTTCGAGCCCGCGAGCCGGCCCGGCGCCGGGCCTGGAGCCCGCAAGCTGACGTTCTGCCTTCCGTCCGCCGAGCTCAGGCGGCAGTGGATCGGGGTCATCCGGTCCCGCCTGCAGGCCGAAGACTCCCTGGCGCGCGTTCGTGAGACCTACCTGACAAAGCAGGAGCTCTCCGAGCCCACGGTCCGCGCTCTGCGCGAGACCATGCGCTCCGAGATGGAGCGCGCCCGCCGCATCGCAAGCGGGGCGGTCGGTACGGGGAATGCGTGAGGATCGGCCAGGGCCTCTTTGGCCGTCATGTTGTGACGCAGAGCGTGAAGCAGAACGTGAAGCAGGACCTGAAGCTGAACCAGGTCAACTTCCGTTGCCTGCCTCTTGATTTTATCCAGCCTCATCACACCGCACTCAGGAGCCCGACAGGCGCCCTGTTCCCCCCGCTTCGGCCGCCTTTTGTCACGAGCTCTCAAGCAGGCCCCGATCCTGGCCTCAGCATGGCCTCAGCCGCGACGCGAGGCAGGGTGTCAACGGAGCTCCGAATCGCCATTCCGCCTTGCCCGTCGTTCGAGGGCTGGGAGACCGGCCGCTGCCGGGCGGACACGCCTGCTGCGTCGG
>Ga0136560_1000421_pt1:0-20000 | contig 21008 bp, 13 predicted proteins | sample AntRauMeHopE1497_FD_104925 | JGI IMG/M metagenome (GOLD analysis project Ga0136560, IMG submission 104925) | Saline lake microbial communities from Rauer Islands, Antarctica - Metagenome Hop E1 #497 | ecosystem: Environmental > Aquatic > Non-marine Saline and Alkaline > Saline | place... | reverse complement strand
TGCTGCTGGGTATGTGGCCGGCGGCGCTGCGTGGGGGCGGCGCGGCCGACCCGGCGGCCGCGCTCTCCACCGCCGGAATCGGCCTTGTGCGGGCGAGCGCTGCGGACGCGGCGTCGCTCGCCAAGGCCACGGCAGGGATGCTCGGCGAGGGGATGTGCTGGCTCGCGCTCGCGCCCTGCAGGCCCACAAGGCGGGCGGGCGCCGCCCCGCCCGGGGAAGGGCGCGGGGACGAGGCCGCCGGGGAGGAGCCGGGAGGGCTGGTCGCGTGGACGGTGTCGCCGTCGAGCCCGGGGCGGGGCGGGGCCGCGGGGGCGGCCGCGGGCGCGGCGGCGGGCGACGCCTCCACGGCCGCGGCCGGCGTGCTGGCGGGCGTGGCGACGGCGGCGGCCGCGGCAGTCGCGGCAGAGATCCGCGATCAGCTGGCGGCCAGGGCGGCGCCCCTGGCAGGAGCGGGACGGCCGCGGCTCGACGAGGCAGAGTGCCGCGGCGGCTCTGTACTCGTCCCGCTCGGCTCTGCCGGGTGCTCTGCCGCTCTGGTGGTCCGCTGCGTGCCGCTCACGGGCGGCATCGTGGTGTCGCTCCGGCCGGGCCCGGGCGGGCTGTGCGTTGAGCGTGCGTCCAGGCTCGTCGCCGGCCTCGCTGCGTCGCTCCGTTCGACCCTCCCCTCCGTCGCCGCCCGGGCGGCGACGGCCGCGGCGCTGGAGCCGCCCGCGCGCGGCGAGGCGTCGGGACACGGGTGGGAGCACGACTGGCCGACGCTGCCCGGGCCGGGGCGCCCGGGCGGCCACGCCGGCGTGCTCCCCTGGCGGGACGGCGGGTCGGATCTTGGCATCGCACCAGCGGCCAGGGCGTGGCTGCGTCACGCCGGCACCGCTGCGGTGGCGTCTGTCGTCGCGTCCGTCGCTGCGACCGTGGCAGCCGTCGCCCGGGCTCTGCCGGCCATCCACGACGCCGTGGGCGCGGCAGAGCTCGCCGGGAGCCTCGGGCCGTGCACCCCGCTGTGCGCGCAGCTCGGGGACGCCGAGGCTGCCGCGGCGCTGGTCTCAGCGGGCCCGGTCCCGCGGCCGCCCCGGGCCTCGCCGCTCGTGCGGGGCGGCGACAGGGGCGCGTCTCTCACCGCGGCGGCGGCGCTCGCGGCATCTCCGTCCGCACGCGCGTGGCCCAGCCTGCCGGTGGCCCCGGCAGAGCTGTGGCACGGCATGCGGGCTGACCTGGTGGCCCTGAGAGCCGGTACCGGCACGGCCTCGTCCTCGTCCTCGTCCTCGTCCTCGTCCCTCGAGGAGGCGTCGGCCGGGCCGGTCTCCGAGGAGGCCGCGACGCTCGCCATCGTCGTATCCCAGGCCCGCCCCGCGTCGTGGGACCGGGTCCTCGTCGTTGACACCCCGTGGCAGGCCAAGGACAGGGCCTCGGGCCCGGACAGCGAGGACCCGCCCCTCCCCGCCCGGGCGGTCGTGACGACGTGCGACGTCGGCGAGGACTGGGACGGCGGGGCGCGCCCCGGGCCGGGCGGGGCGGCGCCGGCGGATGCCACGCTCGTGGCCCCCGCACCCGGCGTGGAGGCCGCCATCGCCGCGTCGCTCGACGGGGGCACGGAGCCGCGGGGGCTTGCCCGCCTCCTCCGCCGCCCCCCGACCCCCGACGCCGCGTCGCTCCGCGCAACGGCCGACGCCATCCTGGGGTGCGGCACGGCCCGGCCGTGGCTCGTCGTCCGGGTGCCCATGCCGGGATCCGAGTGCGCCGACGCGGCGGCGGAGCACCCGAGAGGCGCAGCCACGGCCGCCGCCGCCGTGCGGCTAGCCCTCGCGGGGCTTGACCCCGCCGCCGCGAGGCACGCGGCGGGCGTGCTCGTCGTGCCCGTAGCGCTGCGAGACGACGCGGCGGCAGAGGGGACCGAGCCCGCGCCACGGCACCCCCGCGCGCCGCCGGCGCCGCCCGCCCACGACGTCCGCCTCCGGGTGTCGATCGTCCAGCGGGCCGAGAGCATGGGCGCCGACACCGACGGGGCCGCGCCCCCGAACCCACACGTCGCTGCCGCGGGCGCGGCCCCCGCCGCCACGGCCGCTCTCGCCACCTCGGCCGCTGCCCGTGAGGCCACCGCCCTCCGCGCCATCACAGCTCGCCTCCGGGCCGTCGAGGCGCGGCATGCCGGGGCGGGCCCCGCCGACGGCGGAGTGGCCATGACGGCCGCGGAGGAGGCCGAAGCCCTAGCCTCCTGGCTCGCCCCGCCCCGCGGCTGGTCCGTGACGTGGGAGCCGCTCCCCGACGGCCGGCGCCGCCCCGTGCTGGAGGGCCCGGCCTGGGCGGCCGACTGCGTCTCTGCGGACGACGTCGCGTCGCTCATCCCGACGGTCGCAGAGTTCCGTTGCGACCCGCCGGCCACCCGGCCCGGCACGAGGCACGCCGTCGTCTCTGCCCTGGCTCCGTCGCCGGGGCCGGGGCGCGCGCTGGCGCCGCTCCTGCTGCAGACGGCCGTTTGCGCTGCCATGGCGACGGAAGCGGGCCTGGAGGTGACGGCGTGGCGCGCGGGGGAGTGGATCGAGGCACGGCTGCCTGCGGGGGACGGCGACGCGGCGCGCACGGCACGAGCGGCGTGGGGCAGCGACGGCGTGACGGTGGGCGGCGCGCCCGTCCCCGCTCCGGCCAGCTGCGCGAGCGTGTGCGGCGCGCTGCTGGCCGCGCTATCGTGATGATGGCCCGCGCGTGTTCTCCGCAGCCTCTATCAAATCACCCCAACACGCGGCGTGCGCGGCTGTTTGCACTCACGGAACCAAAATGAGGACCCGCCTGTCCTCATCGGGAGAGCTGCGCTTGCTCAGGCGGCCGAGACGAGCAGCCGCTTGTCCTCGTCAGGCGAGCTGCGCTTGCTGAGGCAGTACCACATGCCGCCCACGGCCATGACCGAGACCGCGACGCTGCCCACCGCAGCGCCGGCGAGCTCGCCGCCCGTCACTGGCTCGGTCACGGGGTTGGCCTGCGGCGCGGACGACGGGGCTGCCGACGGCGACGGTGCGACGCCGCGCTGCCCCGGGGGCCCCTGCTCGAAGACCAGGTTGCGCGGTGCATTGGCGCACTTGTTCTCGTTGTTCTCGTCACAGCACTGCACCTCGGCCTCCTGCTTGTGGTCGAGGATGCCGTAGCGGAACGTCACGCTGCGGTTGCCCTGCCCCACGTCCACCACGAGGATCTTGAACATCGCCCGGGTCAGCCGCGTGGCCTGGTTGGCGATCCGTAGGATGTACATGTGCCCCGGAACGGGCCAGGCCTTCGCCCCGGACTCTGTGCGCTGAAGCGCCGCTTCAAGCCCCGAAATGTTGCGGAACGTCTGCGGGCACGTGTTGCTGGTGCCACACGTATCAACGACCTTCACCTGCCCCTCAGACACGTGGATAGACGTGAAGTACTGCCCCGCGGGCACGGTATCGCAGTCGTCCTTGCCGATGAGGTTCGAGGTCGGGCCAAGGTCGATGAACGCGGCGACATCGCCGCCCTGGACGCCCGAAACCATGTAGCCGGGCGTGTAAGGACCTGTGCACGGGTGCAGCGCCGGGAAGGAACGCTCAGCGCGTGGAAATTCTGGAGGCCAGGAAGGGCGCGAAGTCCGACCACCTTTCCGGCAAGGCTCGACTGCCGGGAGGCCGCTCGAGGCTCACCGTACGTGATGTCGCTGTTGGAGTTATACTGGGTGAAGCCTGCAGCCACCGATCCGCTGAGCGCGGACAGGAGGTCGACGGAATTGCTCTGGGGGTCGACGGCGTACATGGTTACCAGGAAGGTCGACGCATTGTGAGAGCGAACCACCGGCAGGGCACCGGCTGAAGCTGAGGCCGACGCGAGCGCAAGGATCGCAGCGAGGACAGTGATCATGGCAGGCGGCTGTGGCGCCAAAAGTGCGCGCATCCAGCCCGATTGGAACAACGACGACCAAAGCCTCTGCTTCGGGCAAGGCAGCCCGCAAGGACTTCGGGCAGGGGAATGCCGGGCAAGTAAGGCCTACAAGCCACGCTTCGGATCGCAGGGGTTCGGCCGCGTGCCTCGGGGTTGCGCCTCGGGGTTGCGTGGTGCCTTTGGCAGGAAAGGCTCGCGCTGCGGATCGATCTCAAGTGCAACTTGAACGAACGGTGATACTCATCGCCTGCTCACCACGTGCCTCGCGCCACGGGACGCCGCGTCTGCGGCGGGGCGTCCGGCGGGGCGTTGCGGCGCCTGCGCCAGCGGGGCGGCGCTGGGCGGCAAGACGCGATTCTGACCCATGACCCACGACGAGCCCACGGCGTCGACGGGCGTCACCAGGGGCGGGGAACCTGGCGGGGAGCCGGCGGCCATGGCGGGCACGTGCACGCACAGGCCGTGGTCGCCCGCGGCGGTGAGCCGCGGCCGCTGCGTGGCAGGGCCGGACGAGCTCGACGTCGCGAGGCCCACCGTCATCGCGAAAGCGCCCGCCTGGGAGGACACGTCGAGGGAGGACGACTCCTCGTCGTCGGAGTCGGCCCCCGACGCGCCACCCGCGAAGCCCAGCGCCCTCGGCGCCATGGCCCCGTCGTCGTCGGCGCGGGAGCGGCGCAGGTCCGACCGCGACCGCTTGAGCTTGGATGACGGGGGCGCAGCGCGGCGGGCTGACCCGACGCTCCCGGGTCCCGCCGACGGGACACCGTCGGATGAGGCGGCGGAGTGCGCCGCGGAGAGGCCGGCGCCCATTCCGGGCCTCCACGACGGCGCGCGGCCCAGCGTGCCGCCCGCGGCGCCGGCCCCCGCGGCGAGGACCGCCCCCGAGATAGACTTGGCCGCGACCACGGCGCCCGGCGCGGTGACGGCGGCGGCGGGAGCGCAGAGGCAGAGCTGGGGCGGCGCGGCGAGGGCCGCGGCGCACTGACTCATGCCGGCGACGTCGGCGGCCGTGGGGCGGTCGGCCGGGTCGGGCCGGAGGAGCGCCGCGATGAGGGCGACGAGGGCCTCGGAGCGGTGCGGCCGCACGGCACGCATGATGGGGGGCAGGGCCCCGGCGCGGAGGGCGCGCCAGCCGTCGCCGTTGGCCGGGGGGAGGAGGGCCCAGCAGAGCTCGAAGAGGACGACTCCCATGGAGAAGACGTCGGCGGCGGGCGTGGGGCCCCGGGAGGTGGCGAGCATCTCGGGGGCGAGGTAGCGGCTGTCCCCGTCCTCGGCCTCGGCGGGAGGGGCGGCCCCGGTGGCCGGGTCGACGTGGGAGGCGGTGCCGAGGTCGGCGAGGAGGACCCCTCCGTCGCCGGCGAGGAGGACGTTGGCGGTCTTGACGTCGCCGTGGATGACGCCGGCCCGGTGGAGGTGGGCGAGGCCCCCCGCCATGCGGGCCGCGACGGCCCAGAGGGCCGCCTCGGGGAGGACGGCGCGGGGGACGTGGGTGTGGAAGGCAGAGTCGACGCGGCGGAGCATGGGGGGTGCCCCCGCCGCCGCCCCGGAGGAGGAGGCGGAGGAGGCGGAGCACGTGGCGCCGGGGAAGCCGGCCGGGCCAGGGCCCGTGGGACTGTCGGACGTGCACTGCGCTCCTGGGAGCACGCCCCTCGCGGCCCTGGCGGCGGCCGACGCCAGGGTTCCGTTCTCGCAGCACTGCGTGCGGATCAGGAGGTGGCCGCCCTCCTGCCACGCGTCGTGGTAGCGGAGGACGGCGGGGTGCGGCCCGGCGTGGTGGGCGAGGGCGACCTCCCTTGCGAGCCGGTCGCGCATCGCCGCCGAGGTGACGTGTCGGAGGGAGCGCTTGACCGCGTAGAGCCGGCGGGAGCGGCGTGAGCGCGCCCGGAATACGACGGAGAAGGAGCCGCGGCCGAGGAGGCCGAGGCTCTCGAACGCGGCGTCGAAGCCGGCGATGGGGCGGTGGGAGTCGGGGGAGGAGGGGGCGCGGAGCGGGGGCGAGGCGGTCGGTGTGCTGCTGCGGCTGCCTGCCGCGTCCCCCGCCCTGCGGAGGGCGAACCCGGCGCTGCCACCCTCGCCGTCGTTGCTGTACTTGGAGTCGGCGCCGGCGCTGCGCTCGTGCCAGCCGCCCTCGTCGTCGTCCTCGTCGTCGGACACCGCGCCTCCAAAGTCGAGGGACATCGGCTCGAAGCCGGGCGGGCGCATCCCCGCCCTGGGGGCGGCACTCTTCACGGCGGTGGCGATTCCGACGGCGTCCCGCGCCCCCCCGGGCCCGCCCCGCGGTGGCGGCGACGGTACCGAGGATGCGTCATCCGAGTCGTCGAAGCTCGCGCCCAACCGGGCGACGCGCGCGGGGGACGTGGCGGGGGACGAGGCGGCCGCGGCGGCGGCCCTGCCGCCCGGCCCTCGCTGCACGAACCCGTCCTCCCCGTCGTCCGGCCCGCCCTCCTCGTCCTCCCCGTCGTCCGGCCCGCCCTCCTCGTCCTCCTCGTCCTCCTCCCCGTGCTGCTCCGAATGGCTCAGCAGCGCCCACTCATCCTCCTCCGACGGGAGGTCCGCCACCAGCAGCAGTGTGCTCGTCAGGTCCGTCCCCGCCGACGTCCTCGCCCGCCCCTTGCCCCCCGGCGGCGCCCTCCACGGCGTCCTGGACGGCGTGGGCGGGCAGAGCATCGCGGCGGCCGTCGGTGAGACCGCCCGGGGACTCCCCGCGGCGTGGAAGCTTGACCCTCCGGAGGCCGAGAAGAGGGACTGGTCGGGGAGGGGACGGTCGGAGCGGCCGGACCGCCCGAGGCCGGGGGCGGCACCGAGGCCGGGAGGGGCGGAGGACCCCGAGGCCGGGCGGCCCGCGCCCCTGCCGGGGGATTCCATGCTGTCCTCCTCCTCCAGGACGGCGCCGCCGGTGCGGGCGCGGTGCCTCGGCTCTGCGCCCACGGGCGTGAGCGACGCGGAGAGTGCCGATGCGCCCAGAAGGGCCTCGGCGTAGCTGCTGCTGGCGTCGTCGCTCGCCGCAGAGTGGGCGGGGGAGCCGATCATGGGGGGCGACGCGGCGCCGCCGGCCTCCGCCCCAGCGTCGTCGACGTCATCGCCGCCGTCGTCGACGTCGCCATTGCCGGCGTTGCGGCCGGATTGGGCGCGCTCCGGCGCGTCGCTGAGGTCCGAGAACCGGAGCGCCCCGGAGGGAGAGTCGTGGGGGGACCCGTACGGGCGGCGCGCGGGCCAGACGCCGCCCGCCCGGGACGTGGGCCCCAGGGCCGGCGGGCTCCACGGCAGCTCTGCCTGGTCGCGGCGAGGGGCGGGGCGGCCGGAGGGCCCGGGGCCTGCCGCAGACGAGGAGGAGGAGGAGGAGGAGGAGAACACGGTCGCCGCGTCCGCCGCCTCAACCGCCGCTGGAGTGCTGGGAACGAGGGTGGCAGGGCGGCCGAACATCGCCGCCGCCGGCCGGCCGAACGCCGCCGGTGCGCCCGGGGTCAGCGGGGGCAGGGAGGACGGCAGGCGGGCCCGCCCGTTGACGTGGGCGCTGCGGTCGCGACGGAGTTGCCGCGGCGCCGCCGACGACGGAACGGCGGCAGCAGCGGTGCGGGCCCTCGCGTACACGCGCCTGGGTGCCGTCGCGAGGGCCTGGATAGCTGTGCTGCGGCCCGAAGCCGCGCCGCGGCGGCAGCCCGCTGCCTCCCGCGAGTCGCCCCCTCGTCTCGGCTGGCGCGCCGACATCGGCAGCGCCGCCGTCGAATCGGCAGGAAAGCGAGAGGCCGGCGTGCCGGACCCAGGTGCTGTACCCCAGACGCCGGCTGAGGTCGCATCGCCGGTGCGCGGAAGGAGCGGCACCCCGCGGATCGCCGCGAGCGCGCTGCCGCGGCTTGAGGGCGACGCACGGGACTGGCCCGCGGCCCGGGATGAGTCGGCTCGTGCCGCAGGGTCGTGAGAAGACGATTGGGCCGGCCTTGCGCCGCGGCCCATGGATGGAAGGGGCGAAGCACCCGGGGCTGGCCGAACCGCTTCGACCGACATTCGGCCCCGCGGCCCCGCATGCGGCACTGACAGGACCATCGCCGCACGCTTGTGCATGCTGAATGCCCCTTGCCGTGATGACGCCATGGATGTCCACCCGGAGGCTGGTCCCTCGCTGTCGCGGGCGGCAACGGCCGAATCCCGGCTCGCGGTGGTCGCCTGCGACGCGAAGCCGTCGAACTCGCGCCCCGCCCCGAGGGAGATCGTACCGGCATCATGTGTTCCGTGCTGGGGCCGGAAGACGCTGGACGAGGTGCCCTGCGGCTCCTGGGCAAAGGCGACATGGCGTGACGAGCCGCGGCCCTTGCCGTCGTCGCCGCCGATGTCGGCATCGAACAGCCTCCGCGCCAGGCCGTCCATGGAACCTTCCGGGCTGGGCACGGCGCACAGCCGATGGTCTGCCGCCATTGCAAAGGGTGTGGGCTGGGGGCGGCTTTCGTGGGAGGCCGGCAGAGCGAGTCGCGGCCCAACGGGCGGCAACCGGCCGGCCTGGATGGATGGTCGCGGGCCACGCGCTGCAGCCTTGGCGCTGCACGGGCCCTCACGCACGCCTTCTCCGGAGGTCTGGGTCACGCTCACCACTCTCGCCCGCCGTGGCGTCGCGCGCGAGCCGGAGCTGTTTGGCCTTGGCGGCGCTCGCAAGCTGCCGGACGCGGCGGAGCGCCGCCGCCGCCTTTGCCTGCTTCCCCGCGCCCTCCGCGGCGGCCCCGGCCGGCTTGGCTCTCTTTGGCGACGGCACGTCGTCGGGATGGCCGTCGCCGTCGCCCTGGGCCGGCCATCGGCCGTGGCCGCCCGGGGCCGGCGCTCCAGCCGCCTTGGCCGGGATCACTAGCCGAACGTAGTTTTGCTCGATGGGCTCCGAGTCCCCGACTCCCACGCCAGAGGAGGAGGATGCCCCGATCGCATCCGCGAGCGCCGGGGACGACTGCTCGGTCGGCGGCTGCCACTCCCGCCCCGTTGCCACACGCCACAGGCGGCGGAGCCGGTCCACCTCGGCGCCGCTCGTCAGCCTTTGCGCGCGGGCGTCGGCGGTGGCAGCCTCGCCGCGCAGCTCGGCCGCCTGGACACGAGCCATCACGCTCTCAAGCCCGTACGGGTTTGCCGCCCCCGCCGCCTCCCGCGCCCCGGCCTCCGCCCGTGCCGCCGCGGCCCGCCCCCTCGCCTCTGCTGCCTCCCGGAACCGCCCAGCGAGCTGCCGGCCCACCGACTCTTCGTCCTCGACCGCGGCGCCCGAGCCGGCCTCCGCCCCTGCGTGTCGCGGGCGCTTGACCGCCGCCCGCCGCCGGACCGCCGCCCCCTTGCTCACGCCGCCCGATGACCCTTGCAGGAGCGCCGGGAGCGCCCTGACGGCGGCGCCGCTGCGCCTGGTGCGGGGAGCCGAGCCGGCCACGGCCGTCCGCCGGACGCCGAGGCGGCGCCCCCGGCGGCCCTCGCGCTCCTCCCCGTCGTCCTCGATGTCGTCGTCGTCGTCGGCCCAGTCCCGCCCGAGCGCGGCGTCGACGTCGACCGCGACGAAAGCCGCCGCCTCCCCGTGACCATCGTCCCCGGCCCCGCCGCCGCCGGCCTCGTCGTCCTCGCCCAGGTCCCCCGTCAGGAGCTCCGCCTCCCCTGTGGACGACACCATGCCGAGGCTCTGGCGCAGCCTCGCCGCGGCCGTGGTTGCGGCGGCCTTGGCGGCCTCGGCAGCCTTGGCAGCCGCCTTCTCGCCCGAACCCTCGAGCTCCGCGCGGTCCAGCCGGTCCTGCGCGTCCCTCGCCCGGCGAAACAGGTCGTCGCACCCGGTGAGCTGGCGAAGGGACGAGCGGGTCACCTTGTGGGCGCCCCCCGCCCCCATCAGAGCCAGGATCTCGCGCCGCAGTGACACGGCACCGTCCTCCTCAACCTCGGGCACGTCCATGAGCGTTGCCGCGTCGGGGCCGGGGGGCGGCGCGGCCGGGGCCGGCTGGGGCACGACCGCGCGCCGCCTCGGCGCGACGCGGTCCTCCTCGGCGGGCCCAAGAAGCACGATCTTGCGCGAGCTCTGGCCCACCTCCAGGACGGAGCCAGGCGAAGCCCTGCAGAACTCGCCCTCTGGCAGGCGCGCCTTGTTCAGCCTGCTGCCGTGCCCGGAGCGCAGGTCCGCGACCCAAAGGGAGCCTGATGCGCCGACCTGGAGCACAGCATGCATCCGCGACACTGAAGCGTTCGAGATGGCGAGGTGGTCCAGGTCCCGGCCTTCGGGGGCGTCCGGGACAACAGCCGATGCTTTCGCCCTCCCGATGGTGCAGAACGCGGCGGCCCCCGACCCGATCGGGCGAGCGAGCACGACCTCCCCCTGCTGCACCACCTCGTAGCTCCACTTGGAGCCGCCGATCAAGCCCCAGGCCGGCGGGGCATAATCGCCGACCGACGCCTGCACGACTCCGCCCTCCGGGCCGAGGCGGCCGGGGCCGGGGCTGGGGCGCCGGTCAGCATCGGCGCGCGATGCCCGAGCTGGCGATCTGCCACGAGGCGGCTGCATGGCTGGCGGGGGGTTGGTGAGTGGTATGATTTTGAATTGTTTTCTTTTTCGTTTCTGCCTCGCTGGGGTTCAGTCTGCCGGCGGCGCTCACCCGCGCAGGGTGGCACCCGTTCCGCGCGCCTCAGCACTCACGCTTCGTCCTCGTCTGCCTCCTCGACACAGTTCCCGTCCTCGTCGTGCTCGTGGTCCCCGTGCGCGCCCTCGGCGTCGTGGTCGTGCTCGGCCTCCTCGTCCAGCTCCGCGGCGTGCTCCTCCCAGTCCACGTCCCCCCAGATGGGGTCCTCCCACGCGGCCCACGCCTCGGGCCCCGCCGCGAACTCGGCCTCCGTGACGAGACACGCCTCCAGCGCGGCCCGGACGCCGTCCTTGTCCAGCCCCATACCGATCACCACCACCTCGGAGAGGCGGTCGCCCACCCGCTCGTCGTCGCTCCACATGTACGGCGTGAAGCCCTCCGGCCACGTCGCGCGGGGCACCTCGGCCCACCAGCGCCCGGACGGCTCCAGCCCGACGAGGCGCCCCGCGTGCGACCAGTCCCCGCGGAAGCGCGACCCGCCCTCGCCGGCCACCCACACGAGGCCCTTGGACCGGATGACGTACCCGAGCTCGCCGCGCGCGGCGGCGGCGGCGGCGGGCGGCAGCACAGCCGCCTCGGAGGCAGAGGCCGAGGCCTCCTCGTCCTCGTCTTCCTCCTCCTCCTCCTTCTCTGGCACCGCGCCCGCCATGGTGCTCTTGGACGCGGCAACGGCGCCCGCGGAGAAGAGCTTGGAGTCCATGAGAGCGTTGAGGCGGGCGGGGTGGAACGGCCGCTGAGAGCGGAAGACGAAGGACGACACGCCGTACTCCTCCGTCTCGGAGACGTGCTCCCCGCGCAGCTCCTTGAGCCACCCAGGGGCCTGCGGGGCGGGGGAGAGGAGGGGTGACGGGGGCGGCAGGCGCGGGGTCGGATGGCGGGAAGGGCGCCCGCCTTCAGGCAAGCAAGGCGTGTGAGCTCGGAACGAGGCCCGACGCAGGCATGGCCTGCGGCGCGGGACCTGCCGGGCGTCTCACCCTGGCTGCTGCCTCCATGGAGAAGCGCCCGGTGTTGAGGACGTCGGCGAGGGGGACGTCGGCGTGGGAGCTGCGGACGACGCGGGCGGCCGGGTTGAGGCGGCGCGCGATGCCCTCGATGCGCACGAGGGTGGCCTCGTCGACGAGGTCCGCCTTGTTGACGATGATGACGTCAGCGAACTCGATCTGCTCGACGAGCAGCTGCGACACGTTGCGGTCGTCCTCCTCCTTCGGGGCCCACTCCCGGTCCTCCAGGTAGTCCATGGAGTCGAGGTCCGCGCCAAAGTTGGCCGCGTCCACCACGGTGACCATCGTGTCCAGGCGCGCGACGGTGGACAGCGGGCTGTCGCCGCTCTCGAACGTGAACGTCTCCGCCACGGGCAGCGGCTCAGACACCCCCGTGGACTCGATGACCAGGTAGTCGAACGTGCCCTCCTTGGCAAGGCGCGCCACCTCCAGCAGGAGGTCCTCGCGCAGCGTGCAGCAGATGCACCCATTCTGCGAAGCAACGAGGCACGCTCACCACAGACGCGTGGCGGACCGCGGGCCCTCCACCCGCACCAGCCCTGGCATTCAATTCAACCGCTAGGCTGGGTCGATGCGGCAGCACCAAGGGCTCACCTGCATGGAAACCAGCTGCTCCTTCGACTCCACCACCTCGCCTGCCACAGCAGCATCCACGTTGAGCTCCGCCATGTCGTTCACAATCACTGCGACACGGTACCCGTGGTCGCCCTTGAGAATTCTCTTGAGCAGCGTCGTCTTGCCTGCGCCGAGGAAGCCCGACAGAACTGTGACCGGCAAGCGAGCGTCCGCCACAGCGGCATCTCCGGCCAATGAGGCTGCTCCGGCAGCCTCTGACACGGATGCTGCGGCCATGGTCAGAGTGAGTGGGCGAGCCAAGTCCCTGCGCACGGCAGGGAGGCGAGCAAGACGCCACGGCATCGTTCAGGTAGAGCCGCAAGCACCCGTCGACGGCCACGCCGTATCAGTGCGCAGGGTCGGCACGGACACTGGCCGGTTGTATGAGAACTGTGTTTCGTCGCCCTGGTGCTCGCAAGCGGGCGATGCTTGTTGCGCCATTCGTTGCAACCTACCCCGCCACTGCACTCACCAGCGCCGCGCGCTTCCCGCGAGTTGTGAATCGTCCACCACCTGCCTGGAGGGCGCCGAGCTGCGGCGGGGCAGCCACGCCGGCCTCGCGCTCGTGGACGGGCGCCTCCGGGGCGCAGTGCTGGCCGGGTCAGCGGACCGGCCCGACAGAATGTGGCGCGCCGCCTCAACGGGGACGCCCTGCCGCCGGGCCGCGAAGTGCTGCCAGACGATGATGCCGAGCGCGGCGACCCCGCCGAGCGCCACGGCCACGAGGAAGGCCTCGCTGACGTGCACGAGCCAGTCGGTGGCGTCGGCCGAGTCCGGGGTCGCCCTCACCGGCGGGCCGCCACCCGGGAGCTGCGCCGCCGCGGCCTCCGGCCCGGGCGCGCTCTTGAAGAGGCCGGGCTTCCGGCTCTGCAGCGACGGCCGAACCACCCGGTTCGGCCCAGCCCCGGCACGGTCGTCGGAGCCTGCCGCCTTGGCCGGCTGGCCAGGTGTCGCGGCATCCCGGCGAACCGTGGCGACGATCTCGCCCCCTGCCGGGTCTGGCTGCCTGGCCGGGGCCGCGGCGACCACCGGGGCGGCTTGCGCCACGGCTTGCGCCTGCTCCAGCCGCCCGCCGCCCGCCGGCCGCAGCGACGCCTGCAGCGATGCCACCTCCACGGCCGGCATCGCCGGCGCTTGCACCAGCCTGCCGCCGCCCGCCGAGCGCGGCATTGCCTGCAGCGACGCCACCTCCACGGCCGGCATCGCCCTCGCGGGCGGGCCCTGCTCCTTCAGCGCCCCCAGGCCCGGCGTCGGCGCCGCGGCAACCCTGGCCTCCGCGTCCCTCCTGACCACGCGCGGCGCGGTGAGAACGGGCGCGTGGACGGTGTCGTTGGAGCCGCCCCAGAAGGCCCAGCGCACCGTGCGATACTGCATCCACACGGCCTCGGGCCGGGCCACGACGTCGAGGACGCCGGCCACGCGGCCCCCGCGCATGGTGATCTGGGCCACCGTCCCGGCGTCGTCGTCGGCGTCGTCCGCGACGAGGCCCGCCCCGGCGCCGTCCGGCCTGTGTCGCTTCGGCGCTCGCTTCCCCGGCCCGTGTCGCCGACCCATCATCGGCGCGGACCCCGCGGTGACGTCCCCGTACCACACCGTCTCCCACGGCCCCGCGAGGGCGTCCCCGGCGTCGAGGGCGCGCGCCGCCTCCTCGGAGGACCCCGCCGGCCTGTCCGGCCGCACCACCCGCCGCTCCACGAGGATGCTGTGGACGGGGAGGGTCCCGCCGTCGGCGCTGAGGCCGTCCTCCCTCCACGAGACCTCAACCAGGGACACGGGGGCGGGGCCGGCGCCGGGTCCCATGAGGGCGGAGAGCGGGGAGCGGGAGCCGACCGCCCCGGACGGCCCGGCTGCGGCCCCCATGGGTCCGGTGTCCACGCCGACCTGGGAGGGGCGCCTGCGGTGCGGCCGGAGGAGCTTGCTCGCGGTCTTGTCGGCCTCGAGGCCCTTGAGGGGCCGGGCGCGGAGGGACCGTACGGGCTTGGGGCGCTGGCCGACGCCGACGAGGCGCAGGCGCATGCCCGTGACGAGGTCGCGGGCCTCGAGCTGCTCCGGGGTGCCGGGCTCCGCCGGGCCGGGGGGCGGGCTGAGGCCGCACTGCCTCCAGACGTCGCCGCTGTCGGCGCGGAGGAGCTCGTCAAAGTAGGCTCCGGTCACCGTCCGGCTCTCCCGCAGGGCCTTGGCGACGCGCGGCAGGCGGAGGCCATACCGCGCCCACCGCTCTACTCTCTCGGGCGTGCCGAGGTCCGCCACCCGGCCGCGGGAGGCAAGCATGAGCTCCTCGATGGACACGTCATCGTCGTCGTGGTCCTCGCCGCGGTTCTCGCCGCCGCCATCACCACCGGCGGGAGAATCGTCACGAGCAATGCCCACGGTATCATGACCAGTCGGAGCCGGCAGGCCGGCCGCCCCTGCGCTCCGAGCGAGCAGCCGCGTCGCCGCGGAGGCGTCACTCCAAGCCGGAGCCAGATGCCCGCTCGACAGGCCACTGGTCTGGCCAGACGGCGTCCCAAAGGACTGCGCATGGAACGGCAGGAGCAGGATTACGCACGGTGACCGGAGTCCAGGAGTCTGCGAGGCATGCCTATCGCGCGCATGGCGTTCACTCTCACGCTCGCAAACTCGTCCGACTCGACCCTCCCGTCCTTGTTCGTGTCCATGCGCTCGATGAACGTCCTGTCGAACCCCTCCGGCCCGTCGGGCTCCTCGGTACGCCCTTCCAGCGGGAGAGCGGGGGCACTATTCGGCTCCTTGCCCGCGCCAGTGCCCAGCAGCACCAGCAGCACCAGCAGCGCGTAGCTGGCTCCCGCGACCAGCCGCCCAGCACGGCGGTGTCGCATCAAGCCGGCTTGCGCGCGCAGGTGGGCTGCTTCGCTCTGGCGGGCTGTGGCACGTGGCACCGAGGTGTGGAAACGGAAGCCTCCTATTAGAGAAAATCGGCCCTACCATTATATATGTACATACTTGCCTTCTCCGACGTCAACGTATCGCTCCGGTGCTCCCCCGCACTCCGGCTGCCCCGCATCCAGGCCTACAAACGCGGCCTTCTGTCGCTCAGTCGCCCCGTGTCCCTGATGTACGCGACGATGCTTGGGCTCGCGGCCGCGCTGCTCTTCGCGGCAAGCGCAGCGAACGGTGCGGCTGATCTGGGCCTCGCACACTCCGGGGCCGGCGGAAAAGTCATGGTAAACGTGTCGGTTGTAACGTTGGTTGGGCAGGCCGTGCCGTTTCCTGCGGTCCTCGCGGTGCAGGTGTGCGCGGGCCTTTTCAACCGTCAGCCGGCCGTCGACGGCGCGGCGTACGTCGTCCTGCACGGGCAGACAGACTGGGACTGGCTGGCCGACGTGCGCGAGGACGGCTGGATCGGGAGCGTGCAGAACTCCACCGTGGCGGCGTTCCTTGCGCGGTGCCTCGCCTCGCCCGTGTCCGCCGGCTACATCAGGTACAATTACTCGTCCCAGCACCTCATCACGCCCCAGATTCTGACGGCCGCGGGGGCGCTAGGTGCGGTGCCGCTCGAGGACGGCTCCCCCTACATCGGCAGCGCTCCCCTGGTGCTGGACGCCGTGGCGGTGCTGGGCTCCAACTGCTCGCTGCGCGACGCCACCCGCTACATGTTCGAACGCTTCGTGAACTCCACGACGACTCTCGCCTTCATGGACCCGGGCTACTCGTGGGCGAACAAGGACCCGCTCGCCCCAGTGCTCGCGCACGACCCGAACCCGATGCTTATCGACCTCATCGTCAAGGAGCGATTCTTCAACATGTACATGGTGGAGGCCTGCATCCCGCTCACGGACGACTACGCCCTCATGGAGGAGGTCGCCACGTCCAACCCCTGGCCGCGGCCCATCGCCGTGTACGGGTACGACAACACCTTCCCCTTTGCGGGTGGGGACGTGTTCGAGGCGGAGACGCCGTGCATCAAGGCGCACAACATGGGCCAGGTGGCGTCGGACGGCTCGAGCAACCTCGCCTTCTTCTCCATCCCCGGCGCCATCGTCGAGCCGCTGCCGCAGAACCCGGCCCCGGCCCTGCGCTTCAACGCCTCGAAGACGTACCTGGCCCTCACCGTCGGGGACGGCGACAACCTGAGCTACCTGCAGGGCGGCCGCCGCCAGTGGATGCAGCAGCGCGTTGAGAAGTGCGGCGCCGACCCGGCCGGCTGCTTCCCGCTGCTGTGGAGCATCTCCCCGCACCTGCTGCAGCGGGCGCCCGGCTGGCTCCTCTGGTTCTACCGCCAGGCCAACATGACTGGGCAGGACTGGTTCGTCCTTCCGCCGAGCGGGCATCTGTACGCCTACCCCTCGGAGATGCCCCCCGCGGACCAGGCGGCCTTCGCCCGGCGCACGGAGGAGGACGCCCGGCTACTTTCCACGACGGCATCCGTCGCCTGGGAGTTCGCGCTGAGCTGGGAGAACGCCATCGACCAGTACTTCCCTCGGTACAGCGAGAACGGCGTTGTGCAGGGCTTCTTCGCCGTCAACGTGCCCTTCATGCTCCCGGTGCTCCCTTTCCTCGACGGAGAGTTCTTCAAGGTCCTCGGGAACCAGTCCAACGTGGTGCTGTTCCGCCCGCGCGAGTGGAGGGGCACCGATGCATCGGGGGCGCCGCCCTTCAGCGGACAGAACTACCTCACCGCTGTCGAGATGGCCAAGGAGGTCAACACGTACCCGGGCGGCACCGCGACGCAGATCTACGTCACCTCGGACGGCGGCGCCAACCTGGACACCATCTACTCGCTCGTCGCCCTCTTGGAGGAGCACGTGGAGCTCGTGGACGACCGCGGCCTTGTCGCCATGGCCCTGGCGAGCCACGATCAGGCGTGATTGCCTCGCGCGCGCTGCCAAACATGGCCCCACGGACGCCGCCCCCGAGGATACACACACGATTCTGATCCTGCGCGTGACCCAAGCTGACGGCAGGCGATGCCCACACTCCTTATTTCAGCACTTGAGCTTTTCCATCCAATAAGTGCAGGAGTATTGATACGCTCTGCCATAGTTCCGTCGAATCATCAAGGCTTCGAATCTGATCCCTCGCATCCGATTCGTCCACGACCGTAGCGGCTCTGCAGGCTCGGCACGTCGGGACGGGTTCCACTCGGCGGACCAGCGGCTATTCCGGCGAAGTCCCCGCGGCCAGGCGACTCCAAAGCACGCGCAAGACTGCCTGGCGGAGGGGTGCAGCCAACATGTACTCTTACCCCGGTGGGTACAACCCGCAAGGCCACCAGGGCGTAGGCGCGTACTATCTTGAGCGCATGCCCCCCGCTCAGTACGGCGGCGGCGCTGCGGTCCACCCCGGGGCGACCGTGCCGCAGCGGCCACCCGCGATCAGCGGCTCGCTCAACGTGGACGACGCACTGAGCTATCTCGAGGAGGTGAGCGCTGCCCGTCTGACCCGGCCTGCTCGGTGCCCCGCGCGCCTCGGCGGAGCCAGACGGCCGGGCATCGCCCGCGCACCTGGCTGGGGCGGCATGGCTCGCCGAGGCAGGAGCAGGGGGCAAGAAGCCGCTGCGGCAGGTTCGGCTCGATTTCGCCTCGATGTGTTTCGTCCGCCGGTCACCCGTCGCCGGGCGCATCCTGCTCCCCTGCACCTTCGCACCGCCACGCGACGCCCGCCCTCCCCCTCCCCCTCACCCGCGCGCGCAGGTGAAGCGGGAGTTCTATGCGAATGACGTCGTGTACAACAGCTTCCTGGACATCATGAAGAACTTCAAGGCCCAGACGTGAGACCGCTGGGTGCGCCGGGCAAGCGAACGCGCCCCTGGATGTGACCCTCGCCCGGAGCCCATCACTGCGATGCCCGGGCGGGACGGCGGCGCACGGCGCGCCCCTGGGGCAAGGCTGGGGTCGGGTCGGTCCGTGCGACCGCTGCCTGGCCCCGCGTCCCGTTTCCGAGACTCACCAAGCGCGCCGTGCCTCTTGTTTCGCAGCCTTACCACCCCGGGCGTGATCCGCAAGGTCTCGGAGCTGTTCCGCGGCCACCCGGACCTGATCTACAAGTTTAACCGCTTCCTCCCTGCTGGGTTCCACATCGACGCCTCCAACGACTACTCCGAGATGGGCGCCGAGCCTGCCAGCATGACCGAAATGCACGGGGCGGGCGGGGTGGGAAGCAGCGCGGGCATGGTGATGCCGCACGCCGGGGTGCCTCCTCCCACCACCCAGGTCGTGCTCCCGGCGCCCCCGACCCGCCGGCCCGTGGACGGCGTCCGACAGGAGGGCAAGCCCCCCGAGTTCGACCACGCCATCCAGTACGTGACCAAGATCAAGCAGCGCTTCGTCAAGGACCAGCCCGACGTCTACAAGCGCTTCCTCGAGATCCTCCACGCCTACCAGAAGTCCTCCTCCTCGGCCATGGACCAGAACCAGGTCATCACCGACGTCCTCTCCAGCGTCGCCAACCTCTTCCAGGACCACCCGGACCTGCTGCAGGACTTCCGATTCTTCCTCCCCGACACTGTGCAGAAGATGGCCCACGAGCGCCTCCAGCAGCTCATCGCCCAGCAGCAGTACGCCCGCACCCACGGCATCGGGAGCATGGGCGTTGAGGCCGAGCGCATGGACATCGCCGGCGAGCACATGCACTACGCCGCCGACTACGCGCCGCCCGTGGCCGGGGGCAGGGCCCACGCCGAGGAGAGGGCCTACCAGGGGTACATGCACCATGCCAGCCTCGGCATGGGGCCCGGCCGCTCCCAGCGCGGCGCCGCCGTGGCCGCCGCGGCCCGCGACGCCGCCAGCCGCGTCCACCCGCAGGTGTCGGAGAGCGAGCGGGCATTCTTCCACCGCGTCAAGGTCGCCCTGGGCGGCCGGGAGACCTGGGTCGAGTTCCTCAAGACCCTCGACCTCTGCTCCCGCGGCATCATCAGCCGGCCGGAGCTCCTCTCCCTCGTCGAGGGCTTCCTCCCCGCCCAGCAGCTCGACGAGCTCAAGTCCCTCATGGTCAACAAGGGCGCCGCGGAGGTCTCCGCCGCCGACGCCTACCACACCCTCCCCGTCGCCGACCTCGACTTCAAGGGCTGCAGCAGGTGCACGCCCTCGTACCGCTGCCTGCCGGACGGGTACCCGCAGCTGCGCTGCTCCGAGCGCGCCCCCTGGGAGCAGTCCGTCCTCAACGACCGCTGGGTCTCCATCCAGACCGGCTCGGAGGACTACTCCTTCAAGCACATGCGGCGCAACGCCTACGAGGACGCCCTCTTCCGCTGCGAGGACGAGCGCTACGAGGTGGACATGGTCCTGGACACCAACGCCTCCACCATCCGCCTCCTCGAGCCCCTCGCGCAGGAGATCAACACCCTCAAGGCCGCCAAGGGCTTCCAGTGGCAGTTCCGCCTCGACCGCCGCGCCCTCGGCGTCGTCCACCTCAAGGCCATCGCCCGCGTCTACGGCAACCGCGGCGAGGAGATGCTCGAGCTCCTGCGCAAGAACCCGGGCGGCGCCGTCCCCGTCATCCTCGCCCGCCTCAAGCAGAAGGACGTCGAGTGGCGCAGCGCCCGCCGCACCCACAATGAGCGCTGGGGCAAGGTCATGGCCGACAACTTCCACCGCAGCCTCGACCACCGCTCCTTCTACTTCCGCCAGCACGACAAGCGCGCCATCGCCGCCAAGAGCCTCATCCAGGAGATGAAGCGGGTCGTCGAGGACGCCCAGGCAGAGGTCAAGGCCTGGAAGGAGCGCCGCGAGCGCGCGCTCAGGGGGCAGGCGCCCGACCCCGAGGACACCGCGGCCAGGGCATCAGCGTGAGACACACCGCCGCCGGCGCGCCGCACGGCCCCAGCACGGCTGCCACGGCGCCCGGGGGGGCGCCCCGCGCACCCTACCCCACCCCGCGGCGCGGCAGCCGCCGTGCCACACCGCCCCGCGCGCGGCCGCACGGCCGGGCAGCGACAGGCGGCGCCCCCGTGATCGCCCGT
>Ga0136560_1000419_pt1 | contig 21044 bp, 21 predicted proteins | sample AntRauMeHopE1497_FD_104925 | JGI IMG/M metagenome (GOLD analysis project Ga0136560, IMG submission 104925) | Saline lake microbial communities from Rauer Islands, Antarctica - Metagenome Hop E1 #497 | ecosystem: Environmental > Aquatic > Non-marine Saline and Alkaline > Saline | place... | reverse complement strand
GCATAGACGTTGGACATTGAATCTGAAAGCACTACCGGATTATCGTCTGCAAAACGTTGCAAGCCCTTGGGAGACCTTATATCCGTTATTCGTGCGCTATCGGTTAGGAAGCTTCTTTTTAGAATTCTATTGTTTGTTTGGCCTTCGGCACTGTAGTCAATATCCCGAAAGCGAAAAGAGATATCATTTGTGATGTAATTCTCCCCACCACTGACCGCTATACTTTTATCCACGATTTCCTGTGCCGTTGGTTCATTTACTTTCTCATTACAGGTTATAAAAAATAATACAACAACAATCCAATACCATCTATTCATTTCTTCAATTTTTATACTTAGTCGCAAACCGATATGATTCATTGCAAATGAAGCACTTTAATTCTTTTTAAAAGTAAAGCCACTTATTTAATTGTGCTTATTTTTGTAGGGTATGCAAAAGAACATTAACATAAAAAACAAAAAAGCACGTTTTACCTACGAGCTGTTGGACAAGTACACGGCCGGTATCGTTTTGGGAGGTACGGAAATAAAATCCCTTAGATATGGCAGGGCCTCCATTACGGAAAGCTTTTGCGAATTTAACGAGCGTGGGGAGCTTTTTGTCATCAATATGCAGATTGATGAGTACTCCCATGCATCGCACTACAACCACAAACCCAAAGCCGAACGGAAACTCCTGTTGCAGAAAAGGGAACTGAAAAAATTGTTCAAAGAGGTAAAAACATCCGGGCTGACCATTGTGCCCTTAAACCTTTTCATAAACGACCGCGGATTGGCCAAAATGCAGATATCCCTTGCCAAGGGTAAAAAACTATTTGATAAGCGGGAAACAATGAAAGACCGCGACAACAAGCGAAATTTGGCGAGAGTCAAAAAGAGCTTTAATAATTAGCTTCCCGTGAACTTGCTAACGCATTGCTTAGTTTATGAAATTTTCCTGCAAAGCGGTACGCAGTCAAATCCTCCGTCCGCAAGCGGACATCTGTGCCTTCCTCTTTCTCATACGTCGCTCGTCAGAGGCAAGTGTCTGAAGGGAGTATACCCATCCTGAATAGCAACAGCATTTCCGAGAAATTTGCGTACAGCGCAGCTACGGCAGACAGGTTCGTTTAGAAACCCTAATTTTTATCTTCCAACAAGGGTACAAACTTAAAAGAGCCGTATTCTTTTTTCTCGAATTCCGTTGCGCTCGTGCGTACATATAGGGTCATGATCTGTTCTTCAAACCCGATAGGGATGACCAACCTACCTCCTACTTTTAGTTGTGACAATAATGCCTTTGGCACTTCTGGAGCACCGGCTGTAACAATGATTCGGTCAAAAGGCGCGTCTTCCGGCAGGCCTTTGTATCCGTCGCCAAAAATCGTTTTTTTGGGTCGGTAACCCATTTTTTTAAAAAACAGGCTTGTTTTTTTAAAAAGCTCCAGTTGCCGTTCTATGGTAAAGACTTTTGATTTACATTTCAACAGTACTGCCGTTTGGTAACCGCTTCCCGTACCTATTTCCAATACGGTCATATTGGGTGTTAATTCCAATAACTGGGTTTGAAACGCTACGGTGTAGGGTTGCGAAATAGTTTGGTTCGCTGCAATAGGAAAGGCCTTGTCTTGGTAGGCATGCCCCTCAAAACTGCTATCCATAAACAAGTGTCTTGGAATATCGCGGATGGCGTCCAGCACTTTTGTATCCGTTATTCCCTTGTCTATCAATACTTGCGCTAATTGGTTGCGCATTCCCCTGTGTTTTAAGGTATCTTTCAATGGTGGTTTGTTTGGAATCCAAATGTAGCAAAGTTCCCTTTATGAAAGAAACAGAATAAAATAAAGCTGTGGAAAAAGTAAGATTTTGACAGGGGCATTCCCTGAAACTTCCAAACTATACGTATTTTTGAATACAAATTTCAACGAGTATAGGAGAACTCCGAATGAAACCTTTCAAAACCAAGGCGAAATATTTTTTCTATTTTCATTTTGGATAAAGAAATTTATATTCAACCTCACTCATAACTGCTGAAAAAGCAGTTATGACCTCTCCCAAGGAGAGATAAGTAAACACTTTTGCGAACGACAATAAAACTGTACGCTAGGAATTTTAGAAAATTTATTTTAAAAAGAAAATCATGCTAAAAATAGGTGTTTTGGGAGCTGGTCATTTAGGGAAAATCCATTTGAGGTTGCTCCAAGAATCCAAGAAATACGAGTTGATAGGATTTTTTGATGCGGATTTGATCAACGGCAAAAAGGTGGCTGCGGAATTTGGATATGCCTATTTTGACAATATGAACGAATTGATCGCCGCCGTAGACGTTGTGGACATTGTTACGCCAACGCTCTCCCATTACGAGTGTGCCAAAAAGGCCATGGAAAGCGGTAAACATATTTTTATAGAAAAACCCATTACCAATACTTTGGAGGAGGCCGAGGAACTTCTAGCCCTAGAAGAAAAATGTGGGGTAAAAGGGCAAGTAGGCCACGTAGAGCGATTTAATCCCGCTTTTACCGCAGTAAAAAATGCCATACACGAACCCATGTTCATTGAAACCCACAGGTTGGCCGAATTTAATCCCCGGGGAACCGATGTCCCTGTGGTGCTAGACCTGATGATCCACGATATCGATGCCATTCTTAGCGTGGTAAACTCAAAAGTAAAACAGATAAACGCCAGTGGGGTTTCGGTAATTAGTCAATCTCCAGATATCGCCAATGCACGACTGGAATTCGAAAACGGCTGTGTCGCAAATTTAACGGCCAGTAGAATTTCGTTGAAGAATATGCGTAAATCGCGTTTTTTCCAGAAAGATGCCTATATCTCGGTCGATTTTTTGGAGAAAAAGGTTGAAGTGGTCAAAATGAAGGATGCGCCCGAAAATCCTGGCGATTTTGACATGGTGCTACAAAATGCGGAAGGCATAAAAAAACAGATATATTTTGAAAATCCTTCCATAGCGCCCAATAATGCCATTTTAGATGAATTGGAAAGCTTTGCAGATGCTATAAATAACGGTACTACTCCGGTTGTATCCTTAAAACAAGGTACGGAAGCGCTAAAAGTGGCCTTGCATATCATAGCTTCTTTTGATGATAATAAAACAATAGTGTCCGGTTAGGGATATCAGACGGTAGCGGGTAGATGTTGGATGCTGGAAATAAATCACAACTAATTGAAAATCAATATATAAAACAAATTTAATATGGCTTTTTGAGAAGTTCGAAAATTTGAAGTGTAAACGGTTTTTGACCTACTAGATTTTAAAAGAGTTTGCCTGCCATTAAAGTACAAATAGGGGCATATCAGCTCTAGTCCAATAGCTCTTAGCTTATGGCTCACGGCCCAACGCTTAAAGCCTACAAAAAATTAAATTCACAAATCAAATGAAAAATATAGCGGTAATAGGTGCAGGTACTATGGGAAATGGCATCGCACACGTTTTTGCACAGACGGGCTTTCGTGTCCGTTTAATAGATGTTTCACAGGAAAGTTTGGATAAGGGCATCGCTACCATTTCCAAAAATTTGGACAGAATGGTGACCAAGGAAAAAATTACGGAAAACGACAAGGCAACTACCTTATCCAACATCAGTTTGTTTACCAATTTAAAACAAGGTGTAGCAAATGCCGAGCTATTGGTGGAAGCGGCTACGGAAAACGTGAACCTTAAACTGAAAATTTTTAAGGATTTGGACGCTCTTTGCGATCCCGAAACGATTTTAGCTACCAATACCTCTTCCATTTCCATTACCCAGATAGCCGCGGAAACAGCGCGACCGGATAAGGTCATCGGGATGCATTTTATGAATCCCGTGCCTATTATGCAATTGGTAGAAATTATACGAGGTTACAGCACTTCCGATGAAACCACAAGCACCATCATGGAACTTTCCAAAACATTGGGAAAGACACCAACGGAAGTCAACGATTACCCGGGCTTTGTGGCCAATCGTATTTTAATGCCCATGATCAACGAAGCTATAGAAACGCTGCATCATGGCGTAGCGGGAGTTGAAGAAATAGATACCGTAATGAAACTGGGTATGGCACATCCTATGGGGCCTTTACAACTGGCGGATTTTATTGGTCTGGATGTATGCCTTTCTATAATGAACGTTATGTACAAGGGTTTTAAGAATCAAAAATATGCCCCTTCTCCCCTATTGATAAATATGGTTACGGCGGGCAAGCTCGGCATTAAATCCGGCGAGGGCTTTTACGATTATAGTCAAAGTAGAAAGGCCGAAACAGTTTCCAAGCAGTTTTCAAAAAGGTAAATGGCTATAGTTAAACCCTTCAAGGCCATTAGGCCAACGCAGGACAAGGCACCGTTTGTGGTGTCGCGTTCGTATCAATCCTACTGTAAAAGGGAACTGAACGCCAATTTGGAATTTAATCCGTTTTCGTTTTTACACATCATCAATCCTGGGTATAAATTTGACAAACAGGTATCTGGTAGCAAGCGATTTTCCTTGGTACGAAATCGGTATCTTGAGTTTTTGGAGGATGATATCCTGAAGAAAGATGAAAAGTCCGGCTTCTATCTCTATCAAATTGAACAGGACGATCTAATTTGCTGTGGACTATTTTGCGCCACATCGGTGGCCGATTATAGGAACAACGTCATCCAAAAGCACGAGGATACCATCAAACGCAGGGAAACCCTGTTCGCCAACTACCTGGAAACCGTAAAATTCAATGCAGAACCGGTGTTGATGACCTATGCCGACACCGCTGAAATAAAAGCGCTACTGGACACCGAAAAAGAAAAAACGCCTGCCTATCATTTTACCACCACCGACAGGGCAACCCATAAACTTTGGGTGATTTCGGATCAAAGGGCAACCGAAAAAATACAGCATCAATTTGCATCGGTAGAAAAACTTTACATTGCAGATGGCCATCACAGAAGCGCATCTTCCGATCTGTTGTCCAATATGTTTCCATCCGAAAATCAACAGGAAGAAAAACGGACGGACTATTTTATGAGTTACCTCATTCCGGAATCGGAAATACGGATCTATGAATTCAACCGCATGGTCAAAGACCTGAACGGTTTAAGCAAGGAGGAGTTTCTAATTGGATTGGATGCCTACTTTAGAATAGAAAATGAAGGAAATATGCTCTACAAGCCGACTAAAAAGCATCATTTCTGCATGTATCTGGACGGCGAATTCTATTCCCTATACTTGAGAAGAACCGCCTACACCTTTACGGATTCCCTGAGCGAACTGGACACCCAAATATTGTACAAGACCGTTTTGGAACCTATTTTGGGTATTTCCGATTTACGAAACGATAAACGCATTGCATACGGCTATGGCAAGCACAACAGCATACGTATGAAGAATGAAATTGATGCCGGACGCTACATGGTCGGTTTTAATATGCTTCCCATTGGTATTTCCGAATTAAAACGAATTGCGGACGATGGTTTCGTCATGCCGCCAAAAAGTACCTATATTGAACCTAAACTACGCAGCGGCATAGCCATTTACGAACTTTGAATTTCTTAACTTTAGCAGATATCTTTAATACATGTCGATACAAAAAAACTTAACGAGCATACGAGAATCCATTCCACAGGAAATTACCCTAGTCGCGGTATCCAAGACAAAACCCGTTTCCGATCTACTCGAAGCATACGATGCCGGACAGCGCGATTTTGGCGAGAACAAGATTCAGGAAATGACCCAAAAATGGGAAGAACTCCCTAGGGATATCCAATGGCACATGATCGGGCACGTGCAACGGAACAAGGTCAAATACATGGCGGAATACGTGGCGCTCATCCATGGCGTAGATAGTCTGAAGTTATTAAGGGAAATTGAAAAACAGGCCAAAAAACACGACCGTATTATTTCTTGCCTTTTGCAAGTGCATATTGCCGAGGAGGACAGCAAATTTGGTTTTGATGAAGCGGAGCTGCTCGCTTTGACCCAAAATCCGGAGTTTATTAAATTAGAGAACATCAGGGTTACGGGACTTATGGGCATGGCTACCTTTACGGACGATAAGGTTCAGGTACGACGGGAGTTCAAGACCCTAAAAGCACTTTTTGAAACCCTTAAATCCAAAATACCCACTATGGATATACTTTCCATGGGGATGAGCGGCGACTACCAAATCGCCCTGGAAGAGGGCAGCACCATGTTACGTATAGGAAGTAGTATCTTTGGCGCAAGAAATTAGAACCCGTAATTTTGTAGGATTAACCCAGCAAATGATAACACCGACAAAGGAAAATGTACGCAGTTTTAGATATTGAGACCACAGGAGGAAAGTACAATGAGGAAGGTATCACCGAGATTGCCATACATAAGTTTGATGGACATACCGTGGTGGATACCTTCATTAGCCTTGTAAATCCGGAGAAGGATATCCAGCCTTTTGTGGTAAATCTTACCGGCATCAATAATAAAATGTTGCGTACCGCCCCCAAGTTTCATGAAGTGGCCAAGCGCATTATAGAAATTACCCAAGATGCGGTTATCGTAGCGCACAATGCCCAGTTCGATTATCGGATTTTGAGAACGGAATTTAGAAGATTAGGGTACAATTATCAACGCAAGACCCTTTGTACCGTAGACCTTTCCAAAACTTTGCTCCCAGATGCGGAATCCTACAGTTTGGGCAAGTTGGTGCGTTCCTTGGGTATTCCGGTAAGTGACCGCCACAGGGCGAACGGCGATGCACTGGCTACCATGAAACTTTTTAAGTTACTGTTGGCAAAGGATAGCGGGAAGACCATCATCCAAGAGGTTATACGAAAAGAGGCCCATGGCGAACTTTCCGAAAAACAGTTGGATATCGTTAGAAGCATGCCCAATGAAACCGGACTCTTATATATGTACAACAAGGACGGCGACATCATTTACCTGAGCAGAAGCACCGATATAAAAAAGCGCGTAAACCAACTATTTACCAAAAGCGGGGAACAGTCCAGAAAACTGGTCAAGGAAACGAAAAAGGTAAGCTTTGAACGTACGGGAAGCGAATTGGTATCGCTTTTAAAGGAGCATCAGGAATTGCTTAAAAATAGGCCTAAATATAATTCCCACCCAAAAAAGCGGATGTTTTCCCATACCTTATGTTCGTCCGTCAACGAAAATGGGTATATGGAGTTACGAGCAGTACCGGTAGCCGATTGCAATGCGCCCCATGGTTTTTTTAATGGTATTTTTAGTGCCAAAAACCATCTACACAAAATAACCAAGGAGTTTACCCTTTGCGATAAACTTAATGGTATCAGCGAAGCAAGAAAAAACTGTGCTGCGTATGCTGATGATCAGTGCAACGGTGCCTGTATCCAGAAGGAGGCACCGGATGCCTACAACCAAAGGGTAGCAGATGCACTGGCTAAAAACACCCTAAAAGATAAAGATGTCCTGTTGGTGGACAAAGGCCGTGAAATAGGGGAAAACAGCGTTGTTCTAATTAAAAAAGGATCCTTGGTGGGCTTAGGTTATTACGACCTAAACCATCAAATAAATAATATGACTATCTTAGAAACTTTGATAACGCCTATGAACGGTACGGCAAACGCCAATTTTATCATAGCATCCTATTTAAGAAAGAAACGTATATTAAAAACAATTCCGATCAACAATTGAAATCGAAAGAAGAAAAATCCAAGCTTAGCTGGCGGGAGAAACTTCATGAAATTATTTATGAAGCGGATACCCCTATGGGAAAATGGTTTGATATCATTCTCATATTCTTCATCATTTTCAGCGTAATTCTGATCATGTTGGAAAGTGTGGACGAAATCGACACAAAGTACCATTCAGAACTCCTATTTTTAGAATGGGTAGTGACCATTTTATTTACGATAGAGTATATAGCACGTATTATTAGTATTAAAAAACCGTTCCAATATATTTTTAGTTTTTACGGTATCGTTGACTTTATCTCTACCGTGCCATTATATTTATCTTATCTGTTTCCGGGGTCTCAAGTATTACTAACCTTTAGAATTTTTAGGATGCTACGTATTTTTAGAATCCTAAAACTGGTAAAATTCATTGGCGAGGCCTCCCAATTAAAAAAAGCGCTCAAAGCAAGTAGAACCAAGATCGTTGTTTTTATCTACGTCATACTTATACTCTCGGTAAGTATGGGCACTATTATGTATTGGGTCGAAAGTGACGAGTCTGGATTTACCAGTATTCCAAGAAGTATCTATTGGACTATAGTAACCTTGACTACGGTCGGGTACGGGGATATTGCGCCAGAAACCAATTTAGGTCAGTTTATTGCTACTATCATTATGATCATGGGTTATGGCATAATCGCAGTCCCCACGGGAATCGTTACCGCAGAATTTGCGGGACAAAGCAAGACCGGAAAAAAGAAAAATAAAAAGGACTCCAAAGTAAAAGATCACGGCATCCACCTAAACACGCAAAGCTGCACGTATTGCTCCAAAGAAGGACATCGAGACGATGCCAGCCATTGTTATAATTGCGGTAACCTGATACATGAGTAAGCTTCTTGTTTCCATAGTAGGGCCCACAGCCATTGGGAAGACCAAACTAGCCATTTCTTTGGCACAACACTACAAAACAGAAATCATATCTGCCGATTCCCGACAATTTTTTAAGGAAATGACCATTGGCACGGCAGTCCCTGTTCCGGAAGAATTGGCCGCGGCCAAACATCATTTTATACAACATAAAAATAGTACAGAGGCCTATTCCGTAGGGGATTTTGAAAAAGATGCGCTTCACTTGCTGGCTATTCTCTTCAAAGACCATGACATTGTAGTCATGGTCGGCGGAAGTGGCTTATATGTCGATTCCGTTACGAACGGATTAAACGACTTCCCAAAGGTAGATCCAAAGATACGGGAAGGACTCAGTCAAGAATTGGGAGCGCATGGCATAACATCCCTTCAACAAAAACTAGCGGAACTGGACGAAGCCTACTATAAAACGGTAGATTTGAACAATCCCCATAGGTTGATACGTGCCTTGGAAATTAGCATCGGTACGGGAAAATCCTATTCCAGTTTTTTAGGGAAACCAAAAAAACAAAGAAATTTTCAAACCTTGACGATTGGGCTGCAGGCGGAGCGGGAACTAATTTACGCCCACATTAACCGAAGGGTGGACAGTATGATGTCCGAAGGGCTAGTGGAAGAGGTACGTGCGCTTATTCCTTACAAACACTTGAACGCATTGCAGACCGTTGGTTACCAAGAACTTTTTGCTTACTTGGATGGCATCTGGGACTTGGATAGGGCAATATCGGAAATCAAAAAAAATACACGTCGATTTGCCAAAAGACAGCTCACTTGGTTTAAAAAAAATGAAGATACCCTTTGGTTGGACGCTATGGGTGACGCAAAGGAAAAGCTGCGGCAAGTTGATACGGCGGTAAAAAAAATACAGCATGGATAAGCCTATGATCGTCTTTGTGATGGGCGTTTCAGGAAGCGGTAAATCTACTATTGGAAGTCTATTGGCAACCAATCTGAACTTCCCGTTTTTTGATGGCGACGATTACCATCCCGAAGCCAACATCAAAAAAATGTCCAACGGCGAACCCTTGAACGATACCGACAGAAAAGGCTGGTTGGAAAGTCTCAACGAAATTGCCAAAAAACACCAAGAAAAGGGTGCCGTAATTGTCTGTTCCGCTCTAAAACAACAGTACAGAGATGATCTGACAAAAGGTTTGACAAACGAATACCACTTTTTATACTTAAAAGGAACTTTAGAAGATATCAGCAAACGTCTTCTAGATCGAAAAGGACACTTTATGCCCAAAGCACTATTACAGTCCCAATTTGAAACATTGGAAGAACCCAATGCGGCTGTAACGCTATCTATCCTAAAATCGCCAGCAGCTATCGTAGCCGAATTCCTTAAAGCGGTAATCACCTAAGAGCACCTTACCGCCAAGGAGAATCTTTATTTTGAAAGCAGTGGCTATCCGTGATCTGTGAAAAGCCCTGAAAGACTGGAATTATCCCTTACTCATCGGTCTTCACCACCAAACGGAATCCTTCGCCATGGATATTCAATATTTCTACCGTATCGTCTACTTTTAAATACTTACGCAGCTTTGCGATATACACGTCCATACTTCTGGAAGTAAAGTAGTTATCGTCTCTCCAGATTTTGGTCAATGCCAATTCCCTTGGCATTAAGTCATTCTCATGAAGTGCCAATAAACGCAATAGTTCGTTCTCTTTTGGAGATAATTTTATCGCCTCGGTATCCTTGTACTTTAAAAAGCGAAGCTTAGAATTTAGGTGAAACCCACCGATACTAAACTCGAATTTCTTACTATCGGCCAAACTATTGGATGCCTTACGTTGCAGGATCGCTTTTAGTTTCATTAACAGCACTTCGGAATCAAAGGGTTTGTTCAAATAATCATCGGCTCCTGCCTTGTATCCCCTGAGCACATCCTCTTTCATGGTTTTTGCGGTCAGGAATACGATCGGAACGTTTTCGTTCTTTTCGCGAATTTCCTTGGCCAAGGTAAAACCATCCTTGTACGGCATCATAACATCTAGGATACAGATGTCGTAATTATCCTTTTTAAATTTCTCAAATCCTTCCATTCCGTTTTTTGCCAACGTAACGTCAAAATCGTTCATGGACAAATAATCTTTAAGGACTATGCCAAAATTTGGATCGTCCTCCACTAAAAGAATTTTCTTGTTAATTGTTTCCATACTATGTTTTAAATTAAAGGTAGTTTAACAATGAAAGTGCTTCCGATTCCTTTTTCACTTTCCGCATAGACTTCCCCTTGGTGATCATCTACTATTTTTTTTACGTAAGCCAGCCCTAATCCATGCCCCTTTACGTTATGTACGTCTCCTGTATGTTCCCTAAAGAACTTTTCAAAAACTCTTTTAAGAACCGCCTTGCCCATGCCCGATCCTTGGTCCTTTACTTTTATTATAATGTAATTCTTAACCTTTTCCGTGTACACATCTATTTTAGGTGGCTCTACGGAATACTTTATGGCATTGTCCAACATATTTACGATAACGTTGGTAAAATGCATCTCATTTGCCAATACTTCCGATTGTTCGGCGTTCAAATGGGTGTGAATATATCCTCCCCGGTCCTTAGCGATCAAATCTACGTGCGTAAGGGCATCTTCTATTAAGTCGTGCACATCTACCCTATCCTTACTAATATCCAACTGATTCCTTTCCAGTTTGGAGATGCGCAACACATTTTCTACTTGCGCGTGCATTCTCTTGTTCTCGTCCCTGATCATTTGAAGGTAACGGTTCACCTTTACCTGATCCCCAATTATTTTTGGATTCTTAATAGCCTCTACGGCCAAATTTATGGTTGCTATGGGTGTTTTAAACTCATGCGTCATATTATTTATGAAATCGGTTTTAATTTCGGATATCTGCTTTTGCCTGATCAACTGATAAATAGCTCCCGAGTAAGCAATCACGATAATTAGCGTAAACAAAAGCGACAACAAGGCCAAACTAAGTATCGATTGCACTAAAAAACGCTTCTTTTCGGGAAACGAAACCAAGAGATCAAACTTGGAACTCCCCTCTACATCCATAAACATATGCGCCTTGTAAATATTTTTTTCGGCATACTTGAACTTCTTCGACTTTACCTTGGTAGGCAAACCATTGCTGTACACGCCATATTCAAAACTGATGTCCACTCCCCTATTTTCCAGCTCGCGCTGCATCAATAGTTCTATCTCCTGGGTAGAAACCCGTTTGTGGATAGGTACTTTTTTTGCATAGGAACTAAATAGGTCTTCCATGGCCAATTTGTCAAACTTTGACAGTCCACCAATTTTTTCCACACGTTGCAAGGGGGTAAGACTGTACCCTTTGCCATCCATATCATAGTCCTCCTTAAATATAGATGTCGTTCGTTTACTGGTGTAGTTTTTAACGATCGTAGTGTCATTGCCATCCAGATTATCAAAGAACGATGAGGAAATATTGTAATCTTCCTTTAGTATACCATGCTCATAGAGCATTATTTCATTGGAATTCACATCCCTGTCTATAAAAAAGAAATTTGTAAATTGACTATTGACCAACTCTCCTACACTATCCTTTGCATGTAAGTACCTGTCAAAATAGTTCTTGGTTTCCCGTTCTGTAATTTTATCGGTTACACTGTTCAGTGCTTCAGAAACAATATTTGAGAATTGCTCTTCTTTATCCTCTACCGATTTCTTTATCCAAAAACTTTGGACGATTATCAGCCCGATAAGCGATGAGCTCATCAGAATTACCAAGAGCACAAATAACTTCTTATTCATTTAATGTTAAAATTACAGATTAACTATAAGGCAAATGGCGGGTTTAACCTAAGCTTAACATAAATGTTAAAATCTTGTCATGCTAGCAATATTCAAGCAGAGCCTTGTTGAGTTCCTTCACTTTTGAAACGGTTTCGGCCAGCTCTATATTAGCTATTACGAAGTGGGCTATGGGGATTTTTTGCTCGTCCGCCAACTGGTTTTGCATACGTTCCAAGATCTCTTTTTTAGTACTGCCATCCCTGGACATTATGCGTTTGATGCGAATATCCCTTGGCGCAGTAACCAATACGATTTTATCATAAAGGTGTATGGCATTATTTTCGAACAATAGGGCAGTCTCTTGTACCACAAAGGGATGACGCTGTTTTTTGCACCATTTTATAAAATGTTTCCGCACGGCCGGATGCACAATGGCATTCAATTTTTGCAACAAATCCTTGTCGTTGAATACTCGGGAAGCGATATACCCTCTGTTAAGGGTATGGTCGCTATAAGCCTCGGGGCCTAAAAGTGCTACTATCTTCTTTCGCAATACCTTGGATGTCGACATTAATTCCTTGGCCTCCACATCGGAATTATAGACGGGCACCCCTAGTTCCTTTAATAATTTTGCCACGGTGGACTTGCCACTCCCAATACCGCCGGTAAGACCTACTACCATCATTGCCTTTTCAGTATAAATTCTATCTCCTTGGTCAACAAGGTTGCTTTACTTAAGTTTTGCGGAAAACTGTCCAACACCAATGGCAACCTATTTTCAGTAGCGCTGGCAATTTTGTCGTAATCGGCGATTACTTTTAAATCGGTTATTTTAATGGACTTGAGCGCTGCCATTTTGCCCTGGCACAATACCTGAACCTGATCGGGAAACATGCGCACCATTAGGCTGTCCGGTACGTTAATCATTTCTACGGGTACGGACAGCACCTTTTCCGAAAAGCGCACCACCTTTCCCGAAACAAAAACAGCATCTGGGCTTACACGGGTAGCACTTAGCCCCTTGGGAAGTTCCAAGGCTATTTTACGGGAAAAATCGGCACTTACCTTGGTCAAATTCATAGCGTAGGTCGCTATGGAACTGATAGTGTCCACTTCATTTTTTGGGCCTTTTAGGATGACACTTTCGGGGAATACCTTAATACCATCTTCCAACATGTAATTGGCAATGAGGTCTATGTTGACCCTAGGTCTGATAAACACTTGTTTTGACTCTAATTTTAGCAAATCGATAAATAAGGTATCATTCTCCAAATCCATCAGCTCCATGCTTTTGGGCAATTGGTTCTCTATCTGTTTCTTATACGTCTTGGGAAGAATGTAGTACTTGGCATTACTACTTCCTACCTCGGAAAGATCTATCTGTATATTCTGTTTTCGAATCTCAAAACCCATAAATTGAAAACCTATAGCCTTTAATCGCGCATCAATACTTTCTTTGGGTGCGTTTACCAGTAAAAAATCCTCTGGTGTATTGGAATACTCCAAGGCAAAGCTTGTATTGCTAACAAATGTTTGCGATAGGTTATTAATTAGCCAAGCGAGCGTAGAGCATGCCAGAAAAAGTAAGAACACCTTTACTTTTCTCTTTTTTAATCCGGCCTTGACACGCGCTACTATCAAAATTAAGGGTTTGTTTTAAAAAATAATTTCGGAAAAATATCCTTAGGCGAATTCTTGCTAAAAGTAAGGTACAAGGTAGATTTTAAAAAACCGTAACCGTAACCCAAAAATTGGACTCCGGTGGCGAACACTGCCAAAAGAGCAACCTTTAAACCTTTGGTTTTCAAAATGGCATCCACAAATACTACTAAAAAATAGACCCCAAAACACGCAATGGGCCACCTAAGACCTAAAAATAAGAGAAATAAGGAACAAATAAAACCCAAACAAAAAACACTGGGAAACCAATAGGTAAGCTTTGCCGTTTCCGGATGCCACTGGTTTAAGATAGGACGCACCATGCCAAACTTATTTACCTGTATATAAAATTTTCGCCAGTCGATGCGTCTTTTATGATACACAAAAGCCTCCGGAATCAACTTGGTCTCATAGCCTTTGTTCCAAATACGTATGGTGAGGTCCGGATCTTCCCCGGGATGGATGTTTCCGTAACCCCCAACGGACTCGAACGCCTCCTTGGAAATTCCCATATTAAAGCTTCTGGGCTGAAATTTATCCACCGACTTCTTTCCGCCGCGAATGCCCCCTGTTGTCCAAAAGGAGGTCATGGCGTAATTAATGGCCTTTTGCACATCGGTAAAGGACTCATGTGCGGCATCAGGCCCACCGTAACAGTGTACAAAATCCTTTTGAAGGCTCTTCTCCGCCTGCACCAGATAATCCGGCGGCAATATGCAGTCGGAATCCAGCACAATAAAGTAATTGCCTTTGGCGAGCCGCATACCGTAATTTCTGGAATCACCGGGACCGGAATTGGATTTTCCATAATAAGATATGTCCAATTTATCCTTGTACCCCGAAATCACGTCCACCGAAGAAATGCTTGAACCATCCTCTACGATTACAATCTCGAAATCCTTCGTACAGGTCTGAAGTAAAAGGCTTTCTAAAAGCTCCTTTATTTCGTTGGGCCGATCGTAAACGGGTATGATAAAAGAAAAATATAGGTTCATTTTTACTTTTATATCGGTTAATTAAGCCCTTAATTTTTATGTGTAGCCTGCTCGAAGCTATTAAAACTTCTCTATCACTTCCTGACTTACCCCTGTATTGGAAAAACCACCGTCGTGGAACAGGTTTTGCATCGTTACTTTTCGCGTTAAATCCGAAAATAGGGTAATGGTATAATCCGCACAGTCTTGGGCAGAGGCATTTCCTAAGGGCGACATTTTCTCTGCATAGCTGATGAATCCGTCGAATCCTTTAACACCTTGTCCGGCAGTAGTAGGCGTTGGCGATTGGGAAATGGTGTTGACACGTACTTTTTTCTCTTTCCCAAAGAAGTAGCCAAAACTGCGGGCTACCGACTCCAAATACGCCTTATTGTCGGCCATATCATTATAATCGGGAAATACGCGTTGTGCCGCCATATAGGTAAGCGCAACAATGCTGCCCCACTCGTTCATCGCGTCCGCCTTGTAAAGCGATTGCATTACTTTGTGGAAGGACAAGGCCGAAACATCCCACCCCTTTGCCGTAAAATCATATTTTTCATCGGTATATGCCCTCCCTTTTCTCACGTTTACGGACATGCCTATGGAGTGGAGTACAAAATCCAGTTTGCCTCCAAGGATTTCTTGTGCCTTGGCCACCAAATTATCCAAATCTTCAACATTTGTGGCGTCGGCGGGAACGACCTGCGACCCGGTTTTTTCCGCCAACTCGTTTATCTGTCCCATCCTCATGGCTATAGGAGCATTTGTCAGCACAAAGGTACCGCCTTCCTCATGTACGCTCAATGCTGTTTTCCACGCAATGGAATTTTCGTCCAATGCTCCAAATATGATTCCCCGTTTACCTTTTAATAAGTTGTACGCCATGTGTATTATGCTAAAGTTTTGGTTTAAAATTCAAAGATATCTAAAATATGTGTATTTGAGGATGGGAAATTTCCAAACTACCTGTTAGTTCAATAGCTCTTTGGCGTGTGCCACTGCAGAATCGGTCACGTCCTTACCTCCCAGCATTTGGGCAATTTCCACCACACGTTCGTCATTGGACAGCTTTTTCATATTGGTCTGTGTACCTCCGGTCTCCTCTGTTTTAAACACCTTAAAGTGGTGGTGTCCTTTGGAGGCTACTTGCGGAAGGTGCGTAATAGAAAAAACCTGCATTTGTGTGCTCATTTCTCGCATAATATCGGCCATACGGTTGGAAATCTCTCCGGAGACACCGGTGTCGATCTCATCGAACATGATGGTGGGCAATTTTTCGTACTTCGCCAAAATAGCTTTTATGACCAACATGATGCGCGACAATTCCCCACCCGAAGCTACTTTTTTTAGCAATCCGTAAGCACTGCCCTTATTGGCCGTAAACAGAAAGGAAAGTTCATCCATTCCGTTCGCCTTAAAGCTATCGGCTGGCCGCAGTGCTATTTGGAATGAAGCGCTAGGCATTCCCAATAAGGACAGGTCGGCCTCCAATTGCTTCTTTAATCGAGGAATTACGGCATTTCGTTTTTCGCGCAGCACCGCCCCTTGTTCTTTCAAAGTGGCTTCCAGTGCTTGGATCTCTTTGGTTTTTAGGGCTATTTTTCGGTCTACGTTTGCCGTTTCAAATACGGTATCGGCCAAATCGTTTTTAATGCTTATCAATTCCAAGATCTCACTAACCCCATGCTTCTTCTGTAAATTATAGAGCAACTGTAATTTTGTATTGACTTCCTCCAAAAGTTTGGGGTCCGATTCTACCCCGTCCTGAAAAGCTTGTAGTTCCGTATTGATATCGTCCAATTCTATAAATACCGATTTTATCCTTTGATGCAAGTCCGCATATTGTTTGCCATAATTGGCCAATTTGGAAAAGGTAGATCGTGCTTCGGTCATCAAGCCAAGTACCCCCATTTGCTCATCGTTAAATAGTTGGTCTCCCTTGGACAGGGCCTCTTTTATCAACTCTACGTTGTTCAGCTGTTCGTATTGGGTTTCCAATTCCTCCAATATCCCTTCTTTTAGCGGTGCCGCTTCCAATTCGGTCAATAAAAAAGTATTGTACTCCTGTTCCTTCGTGGCTCTTTGTTGAAATTCCAACAGGGTATTCAGCTCTTTTTGGGTCTTGGCATAAACCCGTAATGTCTTGGAGTATTCCAGTAAACGCTCGTTATTACTCGCCAATGCGTCTATCAATTTAAACTGAAAGTCGTTTTCTGTCAGCCGTAGGGTCTGATGCTGGGAATGCACGTCTATCAACTGATCTCCCAGTTGGGAAAGTACATCCAGTATCACGGGGGTATCATTAATGAAAGCGCGCGACTTGCCACTGGGTAAAATCTCCCTTCTTATGACGGTGGTCTCCTCATAATCCAGATCATTTGAATCAAAGAAAGGTTTAAGCCCGTAATCCTTTATCAGGAAATCTGCCTCAACAATACATTTCTGTTCCGTATTTCTTAAGGAGGAAAGGTCCGCACGTTTACCAAGCACCAGGGAAAGACCGCCCAGCAGTATAGATTTACCCGCACCCGTTTCTCCGGTAATAACGGTAAACCCTGTTTCCAAGCCAACGTCTAAGCTGTCTATTAACGCATAATTTTCAATGGAAAGGTTGGATAGCACACTTCAAAAATTTAGATGAACAAAGGTAATCTATATTATGAAGTGACAAAAGCGTCAGTAATTAATATCGTTCCAAGTGCTGGAATACAGCGGGGCAATCCTGTTCAAGGTCTCTTTTAGCTTCACGATGTCCACTTTGGGCCCGTCTGAAAAGATATTCTGAATTTCTTCGGATTTAGCATCAAAAAAAGTCTGTACCAAAAATGCATTCGGCCTTCTTTTGATCATGGTTTCAAAAAGCTTCATAGTGCCTGCAATGACTTGTTTTCCCGTACTGTTATTATCGCCTAAAATATCCATTCCCTTGCGATGGTAGTTGTACATGGCTATACGATATTCTTTGTAGGTGTTAGACAAGAGATTGTCTACCAGCTCAAAGCGGCTTCTATCTGTAGATTGGTTCCAACCGGAATAGTTGGTTCCCTGCGCCTGGCTAACGATTGCCTGTGCTTTTCTGTACATATCGTCCCCGCCTTCCAAAGCAAAGGTATCGGCATCCAACCCTAACATTAAGTACGCGTAATAAGCCACCACGGCAACAAGGTTGGACTCAAAAACATTCTCGTTGAACACTAAAGGCTGAAATTCTATATACCGAAAATTGAACTGGTTGTCCTTATAATTAAACAAGGGACTTTCATAAGAGGTGTTAAAGACCGGCCGTGAGGATTGAATTTGAAGGTTTCCTTCAAAACGATCGCCTTCGTACTCCGTAATGGTAATAAACATCTGGGCGTTTACTTTTTCGTTCTCTTTATAAACCCTATTGGTCCACTTGGACTTATTTATAAAATCGTTCAGTGAGCGTTCCAGCGTTTTAAAGATTTGCTGATTGGTCTGGGATACCTGATCTGCGTTTACCGTAATGGTGGCGTTGAGCTCTTGGGCGTTTAATGCGCCAGCTGCCATACAAAGACCAAGGAAAAATAGAAACTTACGCATAGTGTCTTTTAATGATTTCACTAAAGATATCCTCGGCAACGGCTGCCTTGGTTTTTAATTCAAACGTCCGTATTGTCAAATTGGTATCCAAAAAGCTAATTTTATTGGTAGTACCGCCAAATCCGGCGCCTTTGTCATTGAGCGAGTTCAATACAATGGCATCCAAATTCTTTCTTTTTAGTTTTTCTTTTGCGTTTTCCACCTCATTCTCGGTCTCCAGGGCAAAGCCTACTAAATATTGCTGTTTTTTAATCTGACCTAAAGAAAACAAAATATCCTTGGTCTTCACTAAATCGATGTGCAATTGGTTACCCGATTTTTTTATTTTTTGGGTCGCTATTACTTTCGGTCGGTAATCGGCCACGGCAGCGGCACAGATGACGATGTCGGAATCGGCATACTGTTCGTGGACTTTGGTGTACATTTCCTCGGCAGAAACTACAGGTATCAAAGTGATGTCTTCATGATCGACGGTGCATTTGGTAGGTCCGGAAATCAAGAAAACAGTGGCGCCCAACATAGCCGCCCGTTTGGCCAGCTCAAACCCCATGAGTCCGGACGAGTGATTACCGATGAACCGCACCGGATCTATGGCCTCGTACGTAGGCCCTGCGGTAATCAGTACTTTTTTACCTTTTAAGGGAAGACCTAGGCTTAATTGTTGTTTAATAAAAGCGATAATGTCCTCCGGTTCTGCCATACGTCCTTCGCCATGCAGTCCACTTGCCAGTTCGCCTGCCGTTGCGGGAATCATAAAATTACCGTAGGACTGTAAGGAATTTAGGGTGGAAACGGTGCTGGGATGTTTATACATATCCAAATCCATTGCAGGTGCAAAGAAAACCGGACATTTTGCCGAAAGATAGGTAGCCAATAAAAGATTATCGCAATTACCGGAAACCATTTTGGACAGGGTACTGGCAGTTGCCGGTGCAATGACCATAAGATCTGCCCAAAGGCCCAGTTCCACATGATTGTTCCAATCCGTAGTGTTGACTTCCGACTTTACAAAATCCGATACTACAGGATTTTTAGAAAGTGTGGCAAGGGTAAGTGGGGAAACAAAAGACCTGGCGCTATCCGTAAGAACGACCTTAACGTTAGCGCCAGCTTTTATCAATAAACGGACAAGGAATGTAGTTTTGTAGGCAGCAATACCTCCGGTAATGCCTAAAAGGATGTTTTTGCCGCCTAACATATGCCCTATGCGTCTTTCTCCGTATTTCTGTAGTATATCTTATCCATTAACCACTCCTCTACCGCCATGGCATGTGGCTTAGGTAATTTTTCGTAGAACTTGGACACCTCTATCTGCTCCTTGTTCTCAAAAACCTCTTCCAAGCTATCGCTGTAGGTAGCGAACTCTTCCAATTTCTCCAATAACTCCTTCTTGATCTCGGAATTGATTTGCACCGCACGCTTCGCCGTAATGGAAATGGCTTCGTAGATGTTATCCGTGTTGCTGTCGAACTCGTTTTTATTGATCGTTACCGTAGATACGGCAGCTTTGGAGTTTTTTAAATCGTTCATGTTCATAATTGAAACTATTTATTTTGATTCTGCTGTGTATTGAAGTAATCCTCTTTGTATTTTCTCCATCAAATCGGTAATTTCTTTTTCGAATTGGGAGTTGGGATATTGTTTTTTAAACGCCATAATCGCCTCGTTAGCGCTTTCCATCCGATTTTTTTGCAAGCTTTCAAAACTGTTCATGGCCATAAAGGTCAAGGCATCGGCTTTTACCAGTAGGGCTTCCTCGCGGTATACGGAACCGGGAAAATCGGAAACAAAATTATCACTTGCCGCTACGGCGGATTTCAACAAATCAAAATTGAACTGCCCAAGTTTATTGTACTGTTTCAGGATTTCGTAGGACTTTCGCTCCTTTTTTGTTGTCAACTCCTTTGCCATCGCATTGGCCTGTGCAAAATATTCCGATTCCGAATACGCGTTAATGAAATTTTGGAGCTTCATTAAAGCTTTATTGGTATCGGTCTGGTCCAAGGAATATCTTGGAGACAATTCATAGTAGCTTTTTGCACCTAAAAATGCGGCCTCGGCAGATTTATCGCTCTTGGGATAGGATTTTATAAAACGCTCAAACTGATAGCCTGCCGTGTTGAAATCCCCTAACTCAAAATAGCTGTTGGACAAAAAGAACATTACCCTTTCGCCTTGTGGCTTTCCAATATACTTGGGTGCGATCTGCTCCAACAATCTATTGGAACGTTTAAAGTCGCCTTCCTCATAAAATTTTTCGGCCAAATCGTACTTCGGCTTAACGTCTTCGTTTTTAAGCACCTTTTGGTACTCACTGCACGATTGAAAGGCCAAGGCCAATCCTAGTAAAAGAAAAAATGGCTTCATTCTAAAAAACATTTTGCAAAACTAGTGATTATCAATGGATTTAAAAAACATTTTTAAGCCATATAAAATAAGGTCATTCTAGTGGATAAGTCTCTCGTTGATACCCATACTTAATGAAAACCCGAGAATTTTAACAATTTTATTTTTTTCTTTGCCTAGGCACGACACAGCGAAAGCTGTGGGCGAGCCGTAGCGATGGCGAAGCATAGCCGTAGCTACGGTTTTTAATTTT
>Ga0136560_1000418_pt1 | contig 21083 bp, 2 predicted proteins | sample AntRauMeHopE1497_FD_104925 | JGI IMG/M metagenome (GOLD analysis project Ga0136560, IMG submission 104925) | Saline lake microbial communities from Rauer Islands, Antarctica - Metagenome Hop E1 #497 | ecosystem: Environmental > Aquatic > Non-marine Saline and Alkaline > Saline | place... | reverse complement strand
GGGGGACGGGACGTTTGAGGCGGGGAGCCAGAGGGCCGCCGTGCGCTCGGCGGGGAACACCCGCCTCGGCGGGGACGACCCCGTCGTCACGCAGGCCAAGGCGTCGCGGGTGCGGGGCGCCGGCGACGTGCCGTGGTCCGTGGTCTGCTGGCTCCGCCGCAGGGCCGACGTGGCCCGCGCTCTCGTCCTCAACGCCGTGTTCGGCGACGCCGACCTGCCCCTCGGCCTCTGCCCGTGGCTGGCAGGCACGCCCGAGGCGGCCGCCGACGCCGAGGCGTCCGCCGAGGAACTCATGCGCCAGCTCGCCGGCGCCTGGGCCGACGAGGAGCCCCCCATCCCCGACGTTCTGGCTTCATCGAGCGGGTACGCCGACGTGTCGCAGCGGCTGATCGAGGCGGCGGGCGAGCAGCGGGCGGCCTTTGCGGGCGCTGTGCCGCTGGGAACCACCGACGACGCGGCGCTGGCGGCCGCGCGCGCCGCGACGGCAGCCCTCCCCAGCATCCCGGCGTCATCGCTGTGGAACCGAGTCCTCCCCGCTGCCATCGCGCGCCGTTTCGACGCGCACGGCATCCCGGGGCGAGGGGCGCTTTCCTCCTTCGACGGGGAGCCCAGCCGGCTGCTCGGCGGCACCGGCGCCGAGCCCCTCTGGTGGGACCTGGGGCGCGAGGTCGCGGGTCACGCGCTGTCGCTGATGGGCCTGCGCGTCGCGGGCGGCATCGAGGAGAAGGGGGAGGCCGACGCCAAGTTGCAGTGCCTCCCGTCGCAGCTCCCGGGGCGCCTGGGGCCCTGGGCCTTCGCGCCGATGTTCGGGCCCGAGGCCGCCGCGGAGGATACCGCGTGGTCGGGGCACCAGGAGGAGGCCGAGCTGTGGGCACGGGAGCTGGGCCGCACGAGCGGGGCGGCGTGGGCCTTCGCGGCCCGGCCGGTGCCCACCCCCTTCGAGGTGGCGCTCCGGGAGGAGGTGACCAGCTGGACGCAGCGCTGCCCCGAGGGCACACCCCCCGTGTGCTGCGACGGCGTGTGCACGGCGCATCAGGCGAAGCACAGCGTCAACCTCGACGTCACCATCCACGGCCGCGGCGGCGGGATCAACGGCACCCGGGCCATGCGCCGCGAGTTCCAGCGATTCCTCATCAGCGCCGACCGGTCGATCCACAAGCAACGGGCGGCCCACGCCGGCAGGCCGGCGAGCGAGCCCACCGCTGCCGTCCCCGGCGAGCCGGCGCCCGTCCCGGCCTGGGCCTTTGACGGCCTGGACCGCGGCGTCGCCCCGGCCCCGCTCCACGGCGAGGCCGTGGCCTTCGTGCCCCTGGACTCCCCGCCCGTGCACGGCGTGTCCCTCGCCGGGGAGCGCGACGTCGGCCGCTTCGCCGCCGCGCACTGCGACCTGGCCCGTGTCTTCGAGCTCCGCGCCCCCGTCGTGGCGTCGCCCTTCTCCCGGGCCCCGCCCGTCCACGTCATGCTCCGGCTGCAGTCGGCCGCGCTCGCGCAGGCGCTTCAGCCCCTGGCCGAGTCGACCGCCGGCCTCTGCGGCCAGGTGGCGCCCGCGATCCTGTCGCCCAGGACCACCGGCCTCCCGGAGGCGTCATCCTTCCGCGCGGCGTGGGGCGCGGCCCTCCCCGTCGCCCCCAGCGAGGTGGACGCCGCCTCCCGCCTCTCGGACCTCCGCAACTCCCTCTTCGGCGGCTATGCGTACGCCGACGGCTCCGACTGCACCGGCGCCGCCGTGCGATTCTCCGACTGCCAAGCGGCCGCCTCCCTGTGGAGCCTGGCGACGCAGATGCCCACCATCGCGCCCGTGTCGCCGACGTCAGTGCTCGCCTCGGTCCACGCCTCCCTCGCCGAGCTCGCGGCGCGCGACCACGAGTGGGGGCTGGTCACATGGTGCCTCACCGCCGGCCTCCGTGCCATGAGGACGCCCAGGCAGGGCACCGACGCGGCAACCGCCGCGATGCTCCTGCTGCGCGGCCGTGCGCTCCGCGCGGCCGGCAGCCTGCTCGGCTCTACCAGCGTGGTCACTTGCTCGGCCGTGGAGTTTGGCGTCACCGCCCCTCTGCTGCGCACCTCGGCCCACGACGCCGCGTCGCTGGCCCGGCGAGCGCCGGCGCTGGCCGTCGCGGATCCCGCCGACGCCCCGCTGTCCCTACGGGTGTTCGGCTCGCTGGCGTCGTTCGACGAGCCGACGGTAGAGTCGACGGCTGCGTTCCGCGAGGCTCTGTTCGACGGCCGCGTGGAGGAGGTGGCCGCGGCGCTCGGCTACCGCACGCTGGTCGAGACACTGGGCGCAGACCCCGAGGGCGTGAGCACCGCCGTTGAGGGCGCCGCTGCGGCACTAGGGTCCGCGGCGGACCGTCTCTGCGCACAGGACCAGCTCGCCGCGGCCTCGCCCGCGCAGATTGCAGCGGCCTCCAAGCTCACACAGGACCTCAAGGGGTTCGTGGGGGCCTTTGCCTCGACCGTGGACGGGAACAGTGATGTGCTCTCCGAGGCGGCAGCCGTGGGAGCCGGCCTCAGCCCCGGTGACGGGCTGCCCGAGCAGCAGCTGGACGGCTCCCTCGGCCGCCCCAATGGCGTGGGCGACGCGGCGTCCCTCATCCCCAACCTCGCGAGCACGGCAGGCGGCCTCCCGGACCCGTCGGACATGGGCTGGCTCCGCAAGCAGTTCGACCTGGCAATGTACGCCACTTCGATGGTGCAGTGCACCAACATCGGGTGGCAGCGCCGGGCAGGCGACGCCGTGGCGGCCGCCGTCCCGCGTGCCAGCCTGCTGGCCCGGCAGAGGCTGAGTGGCTGCGTCGACAAGGCCAAGGGCGACGGCTGGATGGCCGCTGACCCCGGGGCGCATCCCGCGGCATTCATGCTCGCAGCGCTGAGCTTGTCGCCTTCGGCCGCGGAGGCGTCGGCGACGGCCTTCTGCTTGGCCCACGAGCCCTCGTACACCGACCGCTTTGGCTTCAACGCGCGCAACACGCCCGCGAAGCAGCCGGTGATGCTGGTGGCGCTGCACGACTCGGCGCTCGGCCAGGCCCTGCTCGCGCACACCATCCTTCGCGGCACGGCGGCGCCGCACCAGCGCCCCGTCACGGCCGCGACGTACCTGGACTTGGCCATGCCCGAGACCTCGAGCGTCTCGGCGGCGGGTGCTCGGCTCGCCGTTCTCCTCGCCGCCGTTGCCGCCGCCGACGCCGCCTTTGGGCCCGACACCGCCGCCGCCCTCGTCGCCAGGCTGCAGCTCGCACTCCTCCTCGCGCGGGCGGCGAGCCCGAGGCACTCGACCGTCCTGCCCTCGTCCCGCATCCTCGGCTTTCACCCCGGCCGTGCGGCCCGCGCCATCCTGGAGCAGGCAGAGGCGGTCCTCGACCGCGTGCGGCATCACACTTTGCACCCGGGCTCGGGCCGTGAGCTGGCCGCGATGAGGGGCTCCGGCGGCGCGGCGTCGGGGGACCTGCTCCCCCCTCCTGCGTCGGACTCGGCGGCGTGGAGCGCCGTGGCGGCGCAGGATCCGTCCCTCCAAGAGTGGCAGCTTCTCAGCCTCCGCTCCAGGGCCCACGAGGTCCGCTCCGTCGTTTCTGCGTGCCCCCTCCAGGCGATCGCCTCTGCCCGCGCCTCCCTTCTCTCCGCGTCCGCCCGTGCCCTGCGCCTCTTCGTGGTGGCAGCAGGCAACGGGGCCGCACAAGAGGCCATGGCCGAAATGATTGACCCCTCGGAGCTCGAGGTAGCGGCGATGGCATCGCCGGGCCGCCCGGGGAGCTGGTCTCCGGAGCAGCTCATCGGCGACGAGGGCTCGGGCGGCATCCTGTTCAGGGGGGGGCGTGGCCTGCGCCACCCGGAGTCGTGGGGAGCCGAGGGCTCGCCTGACGACGGCGGCTTGCTGACGGTGCGGAGCGCCAGGGCTTACGGCGAGCTCGCCCGGGCGCTGCGCTTCGCATCGCACTCGTCCGGCGACGATGAGGCCGCGCGCAGCGCGTACCGCCGTGCCGCCGTCGGCGCCGCCCATGCAGCGCTGTCGCTCGTGCACGGGCCCCAAATCCCGAGCAAGGGACCCTCCATGTGCCAGAGCCCCGCTGTTGCCGAGGCGCTGTCGCTCCTGCTGTCGCTGCTGCTTGAGACGGACAGCCGCGGCGCGGTCGGGTCGGGGGATACGGGCGGGATGCTGGTGGCCTTGTCTGCGGCGATCTGCGCCGGCACGGACGCCGACGCGACACCCGACGCCGAGGACGACGGCGGCTCGATCCTGGACGCAGCACTGGCGGTGGGCGGGGCGGCATCCCCGACGTGGGCGGGACAGTGCGCGTCCCTGGAGCGCATCATCGGCCGTGTCGGGTCGCTGGAGCGGTGCCACTCACGCAGTTCGACTGTGCACAGCCCCGCGCGCCTGGCTGGCGTTGCCATCGTGGCTGCTGCCGCGATGCTCTCCCGGGGCGCTGCCGGCGGGTTCGTGGACGAGAGGCGGTCGAGCGAGCCGGGACCAGGCGCCGCGGCGTCAGGCATGTACGCCGAGTACAACGGGTCGGGCCGCACGGTGCCGCAGCCCACGGAGGGAGCCGACCTCGAGCGCGGCATCGCGGGGCCGGGCGTGCTGGGCACGTACGCCGACGGGGAGGGCGTGGTGCAGGGCGAGTGCTCCCCCTCCTCCTTCACCGCGGCTCGCGCGGCTCTGCAGCCCGTCGCCATGCTCGCCGGGCACCTGCTGCAGGAAGACACCGTGGCTACCAAGGTGACCGCGAGCCTGCTCACGGACATGATCGAGCCCGCGGCGTCGGGTCTTGTGCCACCCGGGCCGGCCAGGGGCACCCCGGCAGAGCTGCTCGACGAGCTCCTCGTCGCCGCCGCCGAGAGCGCCGCCGCCGCGGCCGCCAGCAGTGCCGCCCCAAGCACCGCCGCGGCATCCGCAGAGGCCGCCGCGTCGGGGGCGGGGGCGGCGTCCGCAGCCGCCGAAGCTGCCGCACCCGCGGGCGCCGAGGCCGTCGCCGCCGCCGCTGTGGGCCTGCTCGCCGGCCTCTCCGCCGAGACGGTAGCCATGTCCGCCGTCACGGCTTTCGCGCTCGCGTCCAGCACGGGCAGCCTCACGGACATCACGTGCATGCCCGGGGCGGAGATCATCGACGCGGCGGTGGCGGCGAGCGTCCCGTCGCCGTCGCATGGCCGTCCCCGGGGTGTGTTCCTCCGTGGCGGGGCGCGCTCGACCGTCAAGGCGGGCCCGGTATCGCTCGACTGCGTGGTGTCGGCGGGAAGGGCCGTGCAGGGGTCGCTGTTCAGCCCGCTGGCGGCCACACCGGCCGTCGTGCTGGCCCGTGCGGGCTGTCACATCGTCATGGACCGATCGCTCATCCGGAGCGCGCTTACCGCGCAGTATCTGCGCTCCGCTCTCGGCGACAGGGCAGAGCTGTCAGTGACCGGGTCCATGGCCTCGACGTTCTCGGTGGCGCCGCATGAGCTGGTCGACGCGGCCTTTGAGGACACGGGACCGGCGCTCAAGGTCGCGCCGGCCGAGACCCGGCGGGAGTGGACCCGCCTCCGCACCGCCGTGAGCCTCCACGCCCTGGCCGCGGCCAACGCGCACGTCAACGATGGCGTGACGGCCGGCGTTCGCAAGGCCGTTCACGCGGCGGCGGGCAAGGCCCGAGAGCTGTACTGCAAGGTCGAGTGGCTGAACCAGTCGCCGTCGGTGCAGGTCGTCGCGGTGATCCATGATGGCCCGCCTCCGGCCAGCGACGCGCAGCGAGCTCTCGTCGCCGAGGTCGGCATGGGCCTTCGGCCGCTCGGTGGCGAGGCGGCGTCCGGCGGTTACATGTACTATTCGCCTGAGGACGGCACGGTGCTGCGCTGGGAGATCGGGTCACAGGAGTGGGCGTCGCCGGTGGAGGCCGCCGTCATGATCGTCCGCGCCCTGCGGTCGGCCGTGGCGATCCGTGACGTCATCGACGACATCGTCGACGGCACCATCACCACCCGGGCGCAGATCCGCGCCGCCATTCGTGTCCTCCCGTCCCGCTTCGTAGGCAACACGGTGGGACTCGCGCTCACCTGGCCGCTCTGCGTCAAGGCCCTCCTGCACCCGGCGCAGGCCTTCTCGATGCACGGGCAGGCCGCGTCGCTGTCGCTCGGTGCCGGCCCTGCCGAGCTGCTCAGTTCCATGGCTGACATCGCCACCGCCCGCTTCCTCATCTCGGTCGGCGCCGACCCCGAGCGGGACAAGCTCGAATCGGTCGACGAGTCGGGCGACACGCGCGCCACCGAGGTGGGCTTCGCCTGGCCATACGCTGACAATGCCAGGCTTTCCATCGTCCACTGCCGGAGCAAGGGCCTCATCACCGTGACTGCCGACGTCTGCCCGCTTCCCGACGACACGCCGCCCGCGTTCCTCTGGGCGGCGTTCGTGGTGGCGTCCCAGCTCAACTGCCAGGCCGGCAGCGGCATCTTTTTGACTCTGGCCATCAAGGACATGCCCACGCCCAGGAGGCTTGCCGTGCGAGCCGATGTCTTGCTGTCCGGAGCCGTCTCGGACCCGGTGGCCGCCGCAGTGACGGCGGCCCGCGGCCTCGCGTCCAACGTTGGCGGGGTTCTATATGCCGCCATGGCGGCCGCCAGAACGGGCGAGCCCGTCCCGGAGGCCTGCCGGGTCGAGGCGGTGGGCGCCAGCCTGTGGTCAGGCCCAAAGGGCTTCGTGATCATGCCGGAGGAGCTGGGCGGGGCGGCCGCCGATGTGGCCGCGCTGGAGTCGAACACCCTCGTAACGACGAGCCTCGGCCGCAACGTCGAGTACCGGAGCGCCGCGCTCGCCTCGCCGGCGGACAAGTGGACGGTCATGCAGGCCGCCGTGATCAGGCTCTACCGCACGTGCAGGGCGGTGATGGCGCCTGAGGCCCGGCCAGGTGCGACGCCCGGCGAGGGTGTGGCGGCGGACCCGCGATTCCCACCCATGCGATTCGCCGCGGCGACAGGGCGCGCCGTCGGGCTCCACGGCTGGTGGCTGGACGAGGGCTCGCTGCCGGCGGGGCGGCTGCGCTGCGAGCGCGGCGCGGTGCTGGACAGCGCGGCCGCGACCCGCGGGGTGCGGGACAGCATGAGCCTCCGCTTCATGGCCACCACTGCATCCAGCATGCTGCAGAGCGCCGGCGTGTGCGGCGCCCGCATCATTCACGCCGACCCGGAGCTGGTGGAGGCGCTGTGGATGCTTGGGGAGGCCCTGCAGCGGCCGGTGTTCCAGGGCCTCGCCTTGGCCGCGCTCTGCGTCGAGGCGTTTGCGCCCCAAAAGCTCACGCCCGACGAGGTGGCAGCCCTGGCGGCGGAGTGCGGCGTGGGCCGCGCGGCCGAGGCCGTGGCGGAGGAGCGCGATGCCGCGGCGGGTACGGGCCGGAGCCCCCTCCTCGGCATCGGGCTCGTCACAGGGCCAGTCCGCCGTGCCCGCACCCAGGCGATGGAGGCCGTGGCGCGGCGCTGCCTGGGCGTCCCGGTCCTGGAGTGGATGCTCCGATGCAGCGACGAGGTGTACGGGCGGGCCGCGCCCCCCCCGCGGCACATGGTGGGGCTCGAGGCGGACGTCTGGTGCACCGCCCGCCGCCACTCGACCAGCCCCGGGTCTGCACCCCTCTTCGGCTCGCTGGCAGTGCAGGTGCTCCTGGTGGGCGCCTGCTCCGGTGCCACCCACCACATGGCCCAGAACGAGCAGGTCGACGGGTGCGCCGTCGCGGTGTCGGGGATCCCGCGTGTCGTTGCGGCGCTCGGAGGGCTCGACGTCATGGGGCGTGCCCGGATCCGCCAGGCCGCTCGCTGCGTACAGCGCTCGTGCGGCACCCGGCGCGCCACCGCGCTGCCCGCCATCGGCCTGGAGCCGATGGAGCCGCCCGCCCTGAAGGACGCGGTGCGGGAGAGCCTGGTACCGCTGACGACTCATGGTGCCGAGTGGCCGCACGAGGTGATGATGCTTCAGGTGCTCGGCCGCATGCTCGGCGAGCGGCACGCGGCCGGCGCCGGCCAGTTCGAGCTGCCTCCTTCGGCGGATGGCGGCGGCGGCGGCGGCACCGACGACGATGTTCCCGAGGCGGACGAGGACCGGGAGACGGACCGGCTGGCCTCGCTGTCCCTCGCCGGACAGCGCCGCTCCGCGCTGCAGGCTGCCGCCGACGACGCCGTCGCCGCGGCGCGGGGACTCTTCCCGCTGCCGGAGCTCGTGCTGCGGAGCGACCCCGGTGACGCGCCGCCCAGCGCTGCGTCGCCCGATGCCCTACGCGCAGTCTTTGCCGCAGAGGCCGGCGGGCGGCAGGCTGCGTCGACGAGCCTGGCGATGCGCCTCGGCGCGCTGTCGGCCATCATCAGCGACGTGACGGGCTGTGACAGCCCCACGGGCCTGCCAGCCGACACGGCCTCGGCCCTGGCCCGCCGGCTGGTGCTCCCCGTGCTCCTAGTCGGGTCCCACACCGCCGTGGCCGGCGTCCGCCTTCTGGTCACGACCTTTACCCGGAGGGAGCTGGCCGGCACGCTTGCCTCCCTCCTCGCAGAGCTGGAGCATGAGGTCCTCCAGCCCGCGGCAGAGCTCTTCGTCGCTGACGCGCGGAAGACGGCGGAGAAGATGGGCCTGTCGGAAGAGGAGGTGGCGGAGGCCGGGCAGTCCGCGGCCGCCCTCACCCGCGGGCCTGCCCACACCCACGCGTTCCTGATGAGCGCAAGGGGGACGGCCACCCGTGCCGGCGGTCGCGCCGTCAGCGACACAATCCAGCGCTCCTGGGGGGGCACCCTGCCCCCGCGCGACCTTGCGACGCTGCTGTGTCGCCGCGGTCTCGAGGCCGCCGACGTCATGGACCGATCGCTCCTGCTCACCGCTGCCGCCGCCTTTGGGGAGGCTGGCACCATCATGGGCGCCGTGGCAGCCAGCATGCCCCGCGACGACGCGACCCAGGACATCTACCGCGGCCTGGAGCTGCAGGGCAGCCACGCGGGCAGCAGCTACAACGCGCAGAGCCTTTTCAGGGCGTCGGAACGGTACCTCCTCCCCGCCTTCCGGTCCCGCCGGGCAGAGCTGGGCACGCCGGTCAGGGGTGGCGACTCCGACGGCGCCTTCTGCGTGCCGGCGGCCGATGCCGGCGCCGACAGGCTGCGCGACTCAGGGCCGGGGTCGTGCAGCACCCAGATCGGAGTGATGGCTCCAATGGCCTTCTCTTCCCTCGGCTTTGGCGACCGTGGGCGTGGCTCGGTCGGACTCAAGCTGGTCGCGAGGGCGGCTGCCACCGCTGCCGTGTTATGCGGCCGCCGCGACCAGTCCCTTGGACCCCGCCTGAGCCACTGCCTCGCGGAGGGTGTCCCCGAGGACTCGTGGGGCCAGGCAGTTGACGCGCTTGCAGCGGCCAGGCGCCTTGCGGCCGCAGGGCACGCCGGGCCCTTCCCGGAGCGGGACGCCGCGATGGGGCTTGGGCCCGGGCGGCTCCCGGTTGAGGCGCTGTCGATGCCCTCTCCGGACAACGAGCACTGCGGTGCCTCGACCGATCTCTCCTCGGTGGTCGGGTTCGCGCTCACCAAGCTCTGGCTCTCCGTGAGCACCGCGTCCTGCGTGCCCGAGCAGGCGGCCTTTGTCGCCGCCCGTCCCGTCCTCGCGGTGCTCGATGCCCTCGTGGACCCGGCAGCAGACCCAAACGCGTTCCTTGGAGATCTCATCATCTCCGAATGCCTCGGCGTCGCCGGCGCGCTCCCCCTCTCGGCGGCAAGAGCGGCCGCGACGCTGCCCGCTGCCCTCGCCGACGGCCGCCGCCTGTCCGTGCCGGTCATGCTCGCGCGGGCAGGGCATGACATCGCGTCCCTGCCCGCGCCTGACGACGACGCGCTGGCCGAGATCGTCAGCTTTGCGCTGGGCCGTCTGCGCTTCGCTGCGAAGGCACCGCCGAGCTACAGCTCCGGCTCATGCTTCGTGTCGACCGTGGGATTGTCGGTCGCGGCTTCGGGCTTCACCGGCGGTGACTCCCCCGCCGACAGGGTCGTCCTGGCGGCCCTGATCTCCGGCGGCGCCGTCGAGGACCTGGCCTGCTGCATCGCCGAGTCGGTGACCGCCGACACCAAGGATGCGGTCGCGTGCACGGCAAGCCTTCTGGCCGCGCTCCCTCGCCTCGCTGCCGCCGGCAGCCTCGCCCCCGAGCGGGCGGCCTCGGCGCTCGCCTATGCACGCTTCGTCCTCACACGCATTGCCGTCGTCGCCGTCTGCCCGCCCCCGCACCTCGAGGCCGAGGCGGGCCTTGGCCCCGACGAGACGGCCGCCTTCGCCCTCCTCCTTGCATCCCTGTACCCGCGGGACGCGGCATCCGTGCCATGGGCACGACAGACGGCCCCTGCCGCTGCCATGGTCGCCGCCCCGGACATGTCGGCCACCGCGAGCCTCGGAGAGGCGGCCATGGCCCTGGCGGCGCTAGGCGATGCGGTCCTCTCCAAGACGCCGTCGGATCGGGCGGCAGCCGTCGAGGCCGCAGCCCCAGACGCAGCCAACGTCACTGCCGTCACCGACGTCGTGTGGGAGCGCCTCACCGCCTGCCGCGGTGCCGCCGCGGGCATGCGCGCTCTTTTCGACCTGACGACGTCCACCGACGGCTTTAGCTCGGGCGCGCTGGCCCCCGCGATGGTATGCCTCGCCGCGACCACCGCCGCCGGTGTCACCATGCTCAGCGCGGTTGCGGGCGAGGAGGGGGCCGCCGGGATGGCGCGCCGCTTCGCGCAGGACGCCGTGTCGCTGCTGTACGCGGACCCGGCCACGAGCGGCGAGATGGAGATCACGCACGTGACGATCGTGAGCCTGGTGGCGGCCCTCCGCGCCAGCTCCGAGACCACGCTGTGGAGGGACGCTTTCGACGCCGAGCTTGCAAGGCTGGGCTGAGCCCGCTGAGTGACGCGCCGCGGTTTCGCCATCGGCACTCTCGCAAAGCGGCAGCACGCACCACACGCAATGCAGCCACGTGTCACACCGCCCCGAAGAACGCGCCCATGGTCTTCTGGCCCCTGGCGGGGGCGGCGGCCTTGGCGCGCCGTGCGGGCGACGCCCGCCCCTGTTTTGACGGGGAGGCGCGCGCAGGCTTGACCAGCGGACGAAACGCCGATTTTCTTGGCGGCGTGCCCTGCCGCTTGGAGAGCGGCGCCTCGCCGCCGTCGGCGTCGCGTGGCCTCTTGGTCGCCCTGGGCGCCTCGGGCTCCGAGGCCGCGGCACCGAAGAATCGTGTGATCTGCTGCTTCTCCTCGCGGCGCCTCTCCGCCTCCAGGTCCACCGCCTCTGACGCTGAGGGGTCTTCAAACTTGACCGAGTTCACTGCGACGGGCGCTTGAGGCGCGGCAGGGGCGGTGAGCAGTTGCCGGGTGCTGAGGCGCCGCAGAGGCAGCGGCCGTCGTCAACGGTCAGCGCTCACTCTGCTTGCTGACAGGCCGCCAGGTGAGCTCGGCGGGCCTGTCCCCGGCGCTCGCGCGGCGGAAGGCCTCCGAGCCGGCGACCTCGGCAAAGGTCTCGGCGCCGAGCCAGGCATCCAGGGCCTCGTCCTCCTGCAGCAGCACCGGCATCCGGTCGTGCAGCCACGCAAAGGACGGCGCCGCGTCGCGCGTCAGCATCGTCACGGTCCACACGTCCTCCTCCACCCATCCGCCCGACGCCGGCGCGGCCTCCGTCTCCTCCCCCTCCCGCGCCGGCCGCCGGTGGCGCCACAGGTCGAAGAGCCCGGCGACGACCAGGGGACCGTCGCCGGCGTGCACGTAGTACGGCTGCTTCTCGCCCTTTGCGTCCACCGACCACTCGTAGAAGCCGTCGAGCAAGACGGCGCACCGCCTGGAGTCCACCAGCCGGCGGAACATCGCCTTGCTGGCCACCGTCTCGGACCGCGCGTTGAACGCCTTCCAGAAGTCCGGCTTGGCTGCCGAGGCGGTGAAGCTGGGGACCAGGCCCCACTGCATCGGCACGAGTACCCTGGCCGGATGCGCGCTTGAGCTGCCGGAAGCAAGCCCAGCGGCGTCATGGGGAGTGTCCCCGGCGTCGGCGTCGAGCTCGGCCTCGACACGTCCCGGCAGGCGGGCGGCAGAACGGTCGAACACCACCGGCACATTGCAGCCGGGGAAGCAGTTGTGCCGCGCCTTGTCTGCGCACGCGCAGCCGAATGCGCGAAGGACCGTATTGCTCGGGCGGACGTTTCGCGCGCAGGGTGCCCTCGGGAAGCCGGGCACCTCGCGCCTCACATCGCCTCCGCCGCTTAATCGCCTCAGCCGGAACCTTGGCCCGCCGCGCCGCATCAACGGGCTGCAGCGTGCACCGTGAGCGCCCGCACATGTGCCTGGACCGGAGCGCAACACAGTGCGTGACTGGACCAGAGTGCAGAAACGCAAGCGCCCGGACCGGTGTGCAACAAAATTGTGACACGCCTCGAAACGAGCCTCAGTGTCTGCACAGTCACGCCTCCTCGCCGCCGATGCCACGCGCCGACGAAAACAGGAACAAGTCGGTGTCCGGCGCTGGCGGAAGCGCCTCGGCGCCTGCGCCCGGCGGCCTGCGCACGCGCCAGGCCACCGCTGCCGAATCGATGCGAGCCTCGTACTCTGCGCCGTGCGTGGCCAGGTGCGCGGTCAAGATGCGAGCCAGCTGGTGCCGCTGCACCGGTGCGTCCGGGCACAGCATTGGGGCGGGCGCCAGGTCTCCCGACGGCAGGACGGCGAGCCCTGGCCGCGGCGGCAACGCCCCCTCGCCATCCTCTGCGTCGGCCTCCGCATTCTCCGGTGGGAGCCCTGCGAGCGCCGCGAGCGCCCTTCGCACGCCCGGCTCGTCGCCAAGCTGGCTCAGCGGCACGCCGCGCCTCCTGGCAGCCGCCTGGAGCGCCTCGGCCGTCTCCCGCTCCCGCCGTGCCGCCCGCTTCGCCTCTCGCCGCGCCTCTCGCCGGGCCTCGGCTCCGCTTCCGGCGCCGCGCCCCGCGCTGCCCGGCCGGCTGCCCTGCCCTCCGGTCGCGCCCGCCCGCCAGCCCGACGCCGGCAGTGTCTCTGACCGCTGCATGGAGGCTGCCGCCCGCGCCGCCACCGCCCTCGCCGCCGCCGCCGCAGCGCCGCCCTCCGTCCCAAGGCGCTGCCTCCCCGCCTGCTGCGCCCGGAAGTCTGCCTCGCGCGCCTCGGCCTCTGCCTTCCGCCTTAGACGGAGCTCGTTGAACCGGGACGATGCCGCGCCCCCCGCCCCGCGCTGCCCCGACCCCCGCGCGCCCCGCTTCGCGGCCTGCGCGGGCGCCGCTTCGGAGGGCGCGACCCACCACGCGACTGAGGACGCGTCGCCTGTGGCCACGGACGCAGAGCCAGAGTCAGACCCGCCGCCACCAGGCGCGTGAAAAGAGCCGGGGGCAGAGCCGGGTGGGGGGACCTGCCCGGCGGCGGCAATCGCAGCATGGGCACCCCGCTGGGCGGTCCGGCGGGCCGACCCCCACGCCGGGGCCGACCCCCACGCCGCGCCGCCCGTGAGCGCCGCGGCCGGGCCGGGCGGGGGCAGGACGCCAAGGGCTCGGGCCCGCCTCGCGGCCGAGACGGCACGGCCCGCCCCGTCCTCGTCGTCCGAGGGGGGAGCCGTGTCGGGCGGCGAGCGGCCCGCCGCCACGACACCCCCCGTCGCCTCCCCCCCGCTGGCAGGCGGCGCGGGCGTGCCTAACGCCGCCGACGGCGCGGTCCCGGGCGCGGCAGGCCCATCATTGTCATCCGCCCCCCTCCCCCTCCTCGCCTTCGGCCCGTACTCGGTGCTCTGGGGCGCGGACACGTCCAGGGGCAGGCCGCGGCCCGACGCGGCCAGGGCCTCCGCCACGCTGGCGCCCTCCGCCCTCGCTCGCTCCACCACCTCCAGCTGCCGCGGGAGCGCCGACGCGAGCGTGGGCACCCGAAGCTGCCCGAGCTCCGCCGCCCCGCCCCGCCGGTCCCCGTGCGCCGCCTCGCCAGAGGGGCCGAGGCCCAGAGCGCGCGCCCGCTGCGGGGGCACCAGGTGCCGGTCCACCGTCTCCACGCACCGCTGCAGGCGGGACGTCACCTCCGCGGGGCGCAGGCCGAAGAGGCGGCCGAGGACCAGGCCCGTCACGAGGGCCGCCCGCCCCCGCCCCGTGCCACTGAACACGTACAGCCGCTCCCCCGCCCGCACGCGCCGCTCCAGCTCCTCGCACAGCCTCTCCGCGTGGGCGTCCGGCTCCACCGCGCAGTGCGGCTCTACCGGAAGGTGGAGGAAGTGGATGCTCGAGGGGAAAGAACGGAACTGCTGCCGGACCCGCTCCCAGCGGCCCCGCGCCGCCGCCTCCTCGACCGCCAGCGACCGCGCCCGCTCCGGCGCGTACCCGCCCAGGATGGCGCGCTTGGCCCGGGCCGCCACGAGCTTGTACCGCTCCCGCTCGGCGATGCGGAGCTCGCTGTGCCGCGCCCGGAGCTCCCGCGCCGCGTTCCGCAGCTCCCGCTCGTGGGTGCGCCCCCGCTCCTCCAGCTCCCTGGCGGTCAGCAGGCACACGAACGTGGTGATGCCGTCCACCAGGAGCGCCCCGGCGGCCGTGGCCCGCGCCCGCGCCGCCGCCTCGGACACCGGCCGCACCATGGCCGCCACCTTCCGGAGGGCCCGGGCCACGCCGGCGCCCTCTCCGTCCTCCTCGGCCGCGCCGTCGTCCTCCGTCACGCCGGCGACGAACCCCTGCTCCCACGCCGCCGCCCCCGCCTCCCCCGCCCGCACCTCCTGCCCCGTGATCGGGTCCACCTGCGTGCGCAGCCCGCCGCCGGTGCGGAACCACTGCCCCTCGAACGCCGCGCCTCGTGGGTAAGGCCCCGCCTGCAGAACCGGCCGCGCCGCCCAGAACGACGTGTCAAGCGAGCCCCTCGTCCGGGCCACGAACGCCGCCCACGCCTCACGCGCCACCACCTCCCTCCGCCCGTCCGGCCGGACCACCACTCCCGGGTCCGGGAGCCGCGGCAGCCGCACCCCCGCCGCCGGGTGCCAGTCCCCCTGCCCCTGCCCCGGCCTCCGCAGCGGCAGCGCGTACCCGCCGGGCAGCAGCAGCCGCTGCGCGGACAGCTCCGCGTCCGGATCCGGCGCCGCGGCGTCGCGGTGCGGGGGCCCCGCTCCCGACGCCGCGGACCGCGCCGAGTCATCGCCCCAACCACCTCCACCCGCCGCCGCTGCCGCCTTCCGCTTGCCCCCGCCGCGCATCGTCGCCTCGATGGCCGCGTCCTGCCGCTGTGCCATCGCCCGGACACGGGCAGACTCCTCCCTCGCCAGCCGCAGCAGCGTGCGCGGCGACGCCGACGCGGCCTCGGGGTCCGACCAGCGCAGCGGACCAGCGCCCGCCCCACGGCCGTCCGGCCCGCCCGGGGCCGCCGCGTGCCCGGATCCCGGTACCGCCACCAGCGCCAGGGTGCCGCTCGGCTCGGCCGGCCGCCGCCCCCCGGCCGGCCCCGCCTCCGCATCCGCATCCTGCCGTCTCCGCCTCCGTGCCTCCCGGCGCATCGCATGCAGGTCCGGGGGCGGGACGACGCCACCGCGGGCGTCCAGCCAGGGCTTGGAGTACCGCTCGCAGTCGACCAGGTTGAGCCTGCGCCCGTATCGCAAAAAGGCGTGAAGGGAGTCGAGGGGGCCCTCCAGCCCGTCGAGGCACCGGGAGGGGCGCCGCCGGCGGAGCCGCAGAGGTGGGATGTGCGCCGCGACCCAGTGCGGCGGCACGGGCGCCCCCGGCTGCACCGCCGCGGCCTGCACCGCCCGCTCCATCTCCTGCTGGGACTCCACGTACGACCGCATCCGGGCGCGGTCGTCCGCCGCCGCGCGGGCGTGGCGCGAGGACCCGCCGCCGGACGCGGCGCCCGCCGGCGCGGCGAGGTTCCCGGCCGCCACCCCGGCGCTGATCGCGGCGCTGAGGGCGGCGTCCCTCGCCGCCTCGAGCCGCGCCTCCCGTCGCCGCCGGAGCCGCCCGCCGAAGCGGCCCGCGGCCCAGGACCACACGTGCCGTGCCGCGTCCTCCGCCCGCAGGCCCAGGCCGGACAGCGGGTCGCCGTGCGGGAGGGCGCCGGAGGCCTCTGCGTCGTGGTCCAGCAGCAGCGCCGGGTCGTCGTCGAGGAGCCGGTCTGCCGCCGCGGCGCCGCCCAGCAGCAGGGAGCGGCCCGACGGGGCGACGACGGCGGCCTGCCGGAGGGCGAGCGGCGCGGCGGGCGGGCCGACGCCGCGGAGGGCAGCGGCCGCGGCGGTGCCCGGCCTGGGGCGCACCTGCGTGGCGTCGGCGTTGGCGGCGCTCCACTGGACGCGGGCCGCGGCCGTGACGGGGGGGGCGGCGTCGGTCCCCTCGGACAGGATTCCCGCCCGGACGAGCCCCGCGGCGGCCCCCACTGCCAGGCACCACTCGGCCAGCGGCCGGGCGAAGAGCAGGCCGCCGCTGAGGGCCGGGGCCGCCGCGCCGGCCCGTGCGGGGGAGCCGAGCCCGACGGGTCGCGGCCACTCGGGGTGCTGGAGGTACCGCTGCAGCGCGACGAGGGTGTGCGGGGCCATGGTGGATGGCTGCACGGCGGCCATGGCCCGGGCGACGTCGGTCTGGGGCAGGAAGAGGAGGCGCCGCACCGACTCCCACACCCGGCGACGCTGCCGTGCCCGCTCCTCGGCGACGGCGGCTTTGACCGCTGACAAGACCCGCGCGCGCTGCGCCATGCGGCGGACGTCGACCGACTCGGTGTGCGTGGTGGCGGCGGCGTCGGACACCGAACGGGGGCCCATGCCGGGTGGAGCCCGCGGCGGCCCGGCGACCATGCCGGCTGCCGGCCCCGCAGCCGGGACTGGGGAGGCGCCTGGTGTCAGGTCGTTGTCATCGTCGGGGATGGGTCCGCCGAACACCTCACCGGGGGACGTGGCGACGACCACGGCCTCCAGGACAAGGCGGAGGGCGCGGGGCGGGGCTTTGGCCGCGAAGGCCCGCACGGTGCCGGGCGGCGCGGGCCCGTCCCGCTGCTCTGCTAGGTCCCGCTCCGTCTCGACGTCGACGAGGAGGGCGGCGGCGGCGCCAGAGGTGATGCCCTCCCCCGTCCCGATGGCCTCGACGGCGTCGGCCGCCACGTCGCGGAGGCGGCGGAGGAGTCCCCTGGCGTACGGCACGGCCCAGAGGAGCCAGCCATCATCGAAGGGGACCATGCGGCGTCGGGCGAGGACCTTGGACCGGGCGAGGAGGGCACGCGCTGCGGCGACGGACCGGTCGCGGAGGGCGGCGGGGCGGCCGGGCCGGGAGGCCGAGGCGGCGAGGCCAAGGAGGACGCGGACGCCGTTGACGAGCTGCTGGGGCGAGGTGGCGGACTCGGCGGCGGCGGCGGTGGCGGCGCCCAGCATGAGCAGAGCCGTGGTGCCGTACCCGCGGGACGGGTCGCCGCGGCCCGAGCGGGCGGGGAGGCGACCCTGGCGCCGGGACGAGAAGTCCGGGATGGCGGGGAGCGGGGCATCCCCGGCGAGGAGGGGGTCGGGGTCGCGCGGGTCAAAGGGCGCCGGGCGGCAGACGTCGAGGTCGGGGATGATGCCGGCAGCGCGGAGGGGCCTCTCGGGGTCGGGGAGCGCGTCGGAGGAGGCGAGGCCGGCGAAGACGGCGATGCGGCCGGCGTCGACGAGGGCGTCGGTGCCGGTGCCGGGGAGGCGGCGGTCCCGCCACTCTGCAAGGCGGGCGACACCGGGGGGCTGGAGGGAGCGGGAGCCGCGGGGGCCGGGAAGGGGCACGCGTCGGCCGCCTGCCTCGGACCATGACCGGAGGACGCGCCAGGCGTGGGAGTAGGTCCGGGCTGCGGCGGCGGCGTCGGCGCTGGAGGAGGGGGCGAAGCGCCGGGCGGAGACGGGCCGTGCGGCGTCGACACCGGCCGCGGCCGCCGGGGCGACGAGGAGGAGCGCCCTCACCTGGGTATCCTCCTCCCGACGGGAGACTGCGGCGGAGAGGGCGGCGGCCGCGCCCGCGCGGCGGGGCATCGGCCACAGGGTCCCGGCCGGCACCCGCCGCGCTGCCGGCCCGTCGACCGCGGCGCCCGCGCCGGAGAGCTCGCCCGACCGGGTCACGTCCCATTCCGGCGCGTCCAAGGGGGCGGCGGAGCGGTCGATGCCCTCGTCCTCCCCCGCCTCGTTCCACCACGGGTGGAGGCCGGAGGACCGGTCGCCCGGCTGCATGGGCCGGAGGGCGCCGGCGAGGGAGGCGCGGCGGGAGGGTGTGGGGCGCACCAGACCGCCCGCCGCCGGGGGGTCCCTGACCGGCATTGCCGGGCCGCCGTCACCGACCCGGCTCGTCCTCGCCAGGCCGGGAAGGGGCGTCAATCGGCCGGAGGAGGCGGGGAGGAGGCCGAGGAGCGCGCGCCCCAGGCCCCCGCACACCACGGGCGCCGACCATGACCGCTCGCGCGTCGCCCAGGGGGCCGCCAGCTCCGGGGGTGGAACTGGCGCCGGCTCGCCACGCCGCCTTCCCTCCACCCTCTCCCGCCTGTCGACCTCCTCCTCCACCTCGGCATCCCGGCGCATGAGCTCATCCTCCTCCATCTCGTGCTCCACCGCCGCCCTGGTGTCGGCGTACAGTGTGGGCAGCGTCAGTGACAGCGCGCGGCGACCCCGCCTGCCCGCGGGGACAAAGGCTCGTCGTGCCGTTTGTCCCGCCCTCGCAGACGACGATGCCGCTGCAGACCCGCTGCTTCCGGCGTCAGCCGCCGCGGCTGCCCCCGCGGTGCCCGGCCTCTCGATGGCAGGGAGGGGCGTCGCCCGCCCCGGGGCGACCCTGACCGCGTCTGCCCACTGCCTGACGCGGCCCTTGAGCACCCCTCGCCAGAAGACAGAGTACAGCGCAAGCCGCAGGCGGCGGGCCCGGACCCGCCGCTCGGCCGAGCGCTGCACCAGCGCCGCCGCCATGCCCGCGGCGCGGAGGACCGAGCCAGTGAGGGAGGGGGAGACTGACGACGCCAGCACGGCGCCGTGCACACCCCCAGCCTCGGCCGGGGTGCGGAGCAGGGCCGCGGCACCCGCCGGCGCCGGCCCGTCGTCCAGCCCGAGACGCTCGTGACCCGAGAGCGCGTTGCCCACCGACGCCGCCAGCGCCCGCCGCGCCGCCGCCCGCCGCTCCCGTGCCCTCCCCAGTGCCTCGTGCGCCCTGGCCCGTGCCTCAGCCTCGAGCGCCGCCCGCCGCGCCTCCTGCCGCCGCCGCGCGTCGATCCGCTGCACCTTGGCCGCCCAGGCACGCTGCACCCGCAGCGCCGCCCCGTGCGCGAGCTCGAACAGGCGCAGCCTCGAGACCAGCGCCTTCCACCGAGCGAAGCCCTTCCACAGGTACGACGACAGCATGCGCCGCAGCGCCGCCTCCCGCCGCTCCCGCTCCCACGCGCTCACGTCACGGATGAGGGCACGAGGGACCAGCTCCGTCACCGGGATGCCCCGAGCCACCAGCAGCCCTCCGCCGCTCGCGCGGGGCACCGGCCTGACGACCTCCCCCGGCAGAGCCGGCTCGGCCGGCTCCTGCCGCGGCGGCCCGCCTGCCCGCCCGCCGCCGACGAGGTTTGCCTGGTCCGCGCTGATCACCGCCAGAGGGTCCGCGGCCGCCGGGCGCATGCCGACGGCTGCCGTCGTCACCCTGCCGCCCGGGCCGGCGAGGCCCCGTCGCTGAAGGAGGCGGACGCCGCGCACCACCGCCTCGGCATCGGCCGCCGCAAGCGCCGCCAGGCCGCCGAACCGCCCCGTGGGGTCGCCCCCAACGGACCGCAGCGGGTGCATGTACCCCGTCCCGTACCCGACGGGCGGCTGGTCCGGCAGGCCGGTCCCGCCCACGCCCCCCGGGCCGCGCCGCCTGACCCCCGCCGCGGACAGCAGCCCTCCGTGGTCCGGGGCCCGGCCGGCGCCGTCCCCCCTGAGCCCGAGCGGGTCCGAAACACGCGTCATGTCCGAGCCGGGCGCCCCCTCCCTCCCGTCGACGAGGAGACCGTCCACCTCGTCGCGGGCCGGGCCGAGGGGGAGCCGCCGCCGCCCCTTGCCCGTGTCGGCCAGCCGTGACCAGGCCTCCGCCACGTCGGGCGGGAGCAGGAGCCGCACGGCCGCGGCAACGGGTCCCGTCCCGGCCGCCGGCGCCGTCCGACGGTGGTCCGCCGCCTCCGAAGGCAGCCGCACGCGCACCGCCGTCCCCAGCAGGGCCGCGCTCTCCGCGCCCTGCGCCTGGACCACCACTCCAAACTCCCCCAGCCGCTCCAGGCCCCTCGCCTCCGACTCCATGGCCTGCAGCGACTGGGCGTCGCCGTACCGGTGCGACGACTGCTCGCTCCGCCGCGTCGCCACCGGACCGCCGGCCGAGCCCGCACTGCCTCGGCGGCCTGGCCCGGCCACCGCCACGCGCCCACCCCCGCCACCCCCGGCCCCGGCCGCCGCGGGAGCCCCCACCTGCTCCTGCGCGCCCGCCCCGAGCCTTTCCGCCGGGCCGAAGCCGAGGAGCGACGAGTGGAGCTCCATGAAGAGAGCCAGCCGCTCGCGGTACTGCCGCGCCACGGAGGCAACGGCGGCGCGGCCGCGGGGCCCCAGGGGCGGCAGCGGCCGCGGCCGGAGCACCTCCACACGGTAGAGCTCCCCCACCCCCCGGGCGCCCTGCCTGACGTACTGAAACGCCGGGAGCGGCGCGGACAGCCTCCCGTCCTCCCCGCGGGACCCCTCCCGCATAGCGCGCCTGTGGTCCGGCGCCGCCGCCTCGTGCGCCTCCAGCAGCCGCCCCACCGTCCACCGCGGCACGCGCCCCGCCTCGGTCGAGAGCACCATCACGTCCTGCCCGGGGACCAGCGGACCCGTCGCCCCCGCGTCCGCCGGCGCGGCCATCGGTGCCGCCTCCGCCCCCGCCCCGCCCTCCAGGCCCATCAGGCGGCCGAACGCGTCAGCCACGGACGGCCTGCCATCGGCATGGTCCCCGCCCGCCCCGTCACGGGCGGCCACCGCCGCCGCGACGCTCGGCAGCGACGGCAGCGCGTCGGCCACCAGCCCCGCCGCCGCACGCACCCCTGACTCCACCGTCGGCCCGTCCGCGTCGCTCCCCTCGCTGTCCTCCTCGTCGTCCGCGTCGCTCCCCTCGCTGTCCTCCTCGTCGTCCGCGTCGCTCCCCTCGCTGTCCTCCTCG
>Ga0136560_1000417_pt1 | contig 21123 bp, 8 predicted proteins | sample AntRauMeHopE1497_FD_104925 | JGI IMG/M metagenome (GOLD analysis project Ga0136560, IMG submission 104925) | Saline lake microbial communities from Rauer Islands, Antarctica - Metagenome Hop E1 #497 | ecosystem: Environmental > Aquatic > Non-marine Saline and Alkaline > Saline | place... | reverse complement strand
GCCAGGGCGGGTGCCGAGGCCGAGGCGGCGGCGCGCGCTGCTGCCGCGCGGGCCGACGCGCTCCTGCGAGCGGCCGAGGACCGCGTGGCCGCAGAGTCACGCCTGCGGCGCCGGGCGGTCCGCCGGCTGGCAGAGCTGCAGGGCAGCGTCCGCGTGGTCCTGCGCATCGCGCCGCAAGCCGCGGGCGCCGGGCCGCCTTCGCTGGTGCCCGAGGGCCCCTCCGCCGTCAGGCTAACCACGGCAGCCACGTCGGCATCCGGCCCGTCGTCCACCGCCTTCGAGGTCGACGACGTCGTCGGACCCGAGGCCGCCCCCGACGACGTTTGGTCAGCTCTCGAGCCCGCCGTCACTGGCGCCCTCCGCGGGGTGTCGTCAGCCGTCCTCGTCGTGGGGGCGGAGCCAGCGGTGAGAGACGTGGGCGCTGCCCCCGCGCGGCCGGTCCTGCCTCGGATCCGCCGAGGTGCCTGCCCCGGCGATGGGCGCGCACGCCTACGGCACGCAGGCTCCGTGCCCCTCCCCTGGTCCTGCTCGGCTGCCAGTCACCCGCGCTTGCGTCGAACCCCGTCGCGTGCCTCGCAGGATGCCTCCCTCACCGTCTCTGGGGCACGGGGCCGCGCCGGCCTCGCGTCTCGCGCCACCCGGTCCCTGTTCCGGGCTGCGGCCTCGATGGGCCCGTCGCTGGCGGCGCGGGTCTGGGCGTCGGCCCTCCTCGTCCGCGGCGAGCGAGTCGCGGACCTCCTGGCCGACGGAGCGATCAGGGCGCCGGCGGCGACGTCGTCCTCTGGATCGTGGCCCGGGGGTGGCGCAGATGCGGTGGAGCTCGCGAGCGAGGAGGCGGCAGCGGGCTGGGTCGAAACGGTCAGGAGGCGGCGGGACGACGACGCCGCCTCGCGGGACGGCGCCCAGGGCGGGGGCACCGACCTCGTCGTGCGGCTTTGGTGCGAGGTGGGCCCGTCGGGCGCCGCAGTGCGGGCGGAGACGACCAGGGCGGCCGTGACGCTCGTGGACGTGGCCGGGTCCGCAGGCTCGGGTCACCCCGGCCGGAAGTCGCTGTCCGGCCTGGCCGACGTGCTCGCTGCCCGCCGTGCCGGCGCACCGCACACGCCGTTCCGCAACAGCGCGCTGACGCAGATCCTGCGCGAGGAGCTGTCGGGCGGGGCGGCACTGGCCCTGCTGCTTGGCGTGAGCGCCGACCCCGCGCGGGCCGACGACGCCGTCTCCGCCATGCGGTTCGCCGCGTCGTGCAGGGCGACGGCGCTTGGACGTGCCCCCAGGCACGTGGTGGAGCCCGCGCCGTAGGTCGCTGCGCCTCGGGGTGATGGTCGCCAGAGCGACAGGCGGTGCCGACGCTCCGCCGACGCCGCCACCGCCGCGCCCGGCGCTCGTAGGGATACATCGGCGGTCCATGCGCCCGGGGCTTGACAATGCGTGATGTTCGGGCGCCGCTTGCTGCCGTGAGACCCCGCGCCCGCAATGCAGAGCCAGCACGCTCACCCCGAACGCCGCACCCGCCGACGGTCGCGAGAATGCGCGGCCTGGCGGGCGCTCTGCTTCTGTGCGCAGCCGCTCGCGCTGCGGCGGACGTGCGGTGCGCGTTCCTTCCGGACGGAGGCAGGCGGGTCTGCGTTGCGGCGGCGGCGCCGGGGCTCGCCGCGCATCCCGAGGGGGCCATGTGGTCCGGCTCGGTGACCGTCGGCGCGTCGCACCCGGGCAGGATGCACGCCGCGGTGGGGGCGGCGGGCGACGAGACGTTCGCCGCGGTCTCGGCCAAGGTCGGCTGCTCGGCGGCGGCCGGAATCACCCCCGGGTCGGCGCGCGCGCGCGGGCACGTGGCGCCAGCAGATTCGACGGCGTGCGAGCGCCTGGCTAGGCGTGCGCGGTCAGAGGCCGGGGGCGGGGAGGCCTCGGGCCCGCACGCGCGCTGCCTCATCTTGGACGTGGTGCTGCTACCCGCTCGCTCGGGGTGCACAGACGCCGCTTGCGCGTGCCCAGGCGGGCTCACCCTCAGCTTTGACGGCAGCAGCCACTGGGCCGGCGCGGTCGGCGGGCCGGTGGGCGTCGCAGCTCCCTCCCCCGCGGAAGCCTCGCTCCTGCAGCGCTCGTCCTCAGCGAGCCCCGACGGCGATGACGCCGACGGCGCGGCTCCCGGGGCCGGCGCGTCCTTGCTGCAGGCCGGCGCCGGCGCCGGGATGATCCCCGGCCTGCAGGACATCCTGACCATGACGATGAAGCTGCTCATGCCGCCCGTGATGGACCCGTTCATGGAGAAGGTCAACGACCACTTCTCCAACACCGAGTCGCAGGAGCTCGCCGGGGACATCAACGCGGCCACGCCCGTCGACTCGGCGACCATGGCCGAGCCGCAGATCCGCACGAACCTGGTGGCCCTCCTGCCCGACGCCGTCGCCTACGCCACGCGAAGCGTCGCTCCCTCGGTCGTGGCGTCCCGGGCCACAGCGGAGGGGCTCGAGACCATCACAGCCACGGTTCCCGGCGCGGCCGCGGACCGCGCCGGTCGGTCGCTCCTGCGCTCGCTGCCCCGCCGCCTCTCCTCGACGCTGGGCTCGCTTCTCGAGCGCCAGCTGGGCGTCTCCCTCGTCCCCCTGCTCAGCGTCTCCATCCCCCGCGCCCTCGTCCCGGCCGTCACGGCGGCCCTCCGGCTCGGCGGCCTTCCCGCGGCAGACGGCTCGGGCAGGCCCCTCGCAGACCCGGAGCCCTGGTGCCGCGCCTGCTACCGCCAGCCCAACGGCTCCGACGTGCGGCCCGCGGGGGACGCCGGGACGTCGGAGTGGGAGGGCTGCGCCTTCTGCACGCCGTCGTACCGCGTCGCTCTGGCACGGTACTACGGCGCCTATTACAGCCAGTACTACGGCCTGTACTACGCGCGCTACTACGGCGTCAAGGCCATGCTGGCCCTGGAGCAGGTGCAGCACGCGCCGCTCGACCCGGGCGCAGTCAAGGCCGCGAGGAAGGAGAACGAGGCGGGCAAGGCCACGGGGCCCTCGGGGCGGCCGGTCACGCCGTTCGGGACGCCGCAGGCCCCCGTGCTGTGACAGCCGGCCGGCGACAAGTCGCCGGGGTAGGGGGCGAGGGGCTGGATTCAGGACGGAGGGCCGTGTCGGCTCAGGTGGCGCGAGCTGTAGCGTCTACAGTGGGGGCGAATCTTCGCGCGCCGACAGTGGCGGCGAATCTTCGCGCATCAACATTGAGGACGGGCCGCACGGGGCGGGGGCCGCCGCGCGTGAAAAGGGAGCCGATGAGCGTGAGGCTCTGTGTGCCGTGCTCGGGTCGGCGCTGTATGAGGCGGAACCGTGCTTCACACGTCGCGGCGCGGACGCCCACGCAGCGTCACCGCCTGTCGCCCTGGAGGTGGCCCGACCCGGGCTGCAGCGCCGCCTCGAGCGCCTCCAGGTCCCGCACCCACAGCCCCGCCGGGGTGCTCCGCCTGACCTCGTCCAGGGCGGCCTCGGCGTCGGCGGCCCGCTTGTGGTTCCGCTGCACGTTCTCCGCGGTCAGCTCCCGCAGCGGCAGCCGCAGCAGCCGGTCGAACGCGTCGTCCCCCGCGGCCTCGAAGCCGAGGCTCGCCAGGTCGGCCTCCACATCGGCCGCGGCCCGGCCCGCCAGCTTGAGGCGGCCCTTGACCACATCGTCGATGAAGCGCGCCCTGGTGGCCGCCTCGTCGCGGTCCGCGGCCAGGGACGACTCCTGCGCGGCGCGGCGGCGCGCGTACAGGCCCATCCGGACGGGCATGAAGTCGCCGAGGACGGCGGCCGCGCTGTCGTAGCGGCGGATCCGGCCGCGCGGGTCGAAGAGGTGCATGTTCCCCAGGCCCTCGGAGGACCGCAGTCGCAGGAAGCGCTCCACGCCGAGGCGGGCCGCCTCCTGCGCGCCGCGCGGCGTGAGGGCGACGGTGATGTCCACGGCCGTGTCGGTGGAGGCCTCCAGGACGTCGTCCACCAGGCCCTTGTCCACCATGGAGGCGAGCGTGCGCTTGAACGCGTCGCCCCAGCGCCCCACCGGCAGCTCCGTGACGCGGAGGGCGGCGGGGAGGCCGGCGGCGCTGGCGGCCGACACCGTCGCCTCGGCGGCCTCGACGGCGGCATCGCCGGCGGCTTTCTTGGCGCGGCGTTTGCCCCGGGAGGCCGCGGCGTAGGCGTCGTAGTCGAGGCCCTCGACGAGGCCGCACGTCTCCACCGACGCCGCGTCCGTCAGGCTCACCGTGCCCGCAAAGCCGCGCCACCACGGCAGCATGTGGCCCTCGTCGGCCCATGGCGCGCCGCGGAACAGGGAGCGGACGGCGCCGCGGGCGAGCCCCGTCCACTCGTCGGCCGCGGCCGCGTCCCACGACACGGCCGAGGCCCAGGGGGCTCCGGGGTACGGGAGCGCGCCGAGGTCGGCGGAGCGGCGGAGGAGGTCGTCGGACGCGGACTCGAGGGTGGCGCGGACGACGGCGGCGACGTCGGCGGGCCCGTGCTTGGGGACCGAGGTGGACCAGCCGGTGCCGATGCCGGCTGTGCCGTTGACGAGGACGAGGGGCACGACGGGCGCGTACGAGACGGGCTCGACCTCCCTCCCGTCGTCCTCGCAGCGCGGGAGGAGGCCGTCGTCGGCCGCCGGGAAGAGGAGCCGGGTGGTCGGGGCGAGGGCGGTGAAGATGTACCGGGCCGACGCGGCGTCCTTGCCGCCCGCCAGCCGCGTGCCGAACTGCCCCTTGGGCTGCAGCAGGGGCAGGTTGTTCGCGCCCACGAAGTCCTGCGCCATGTTGACGATGGCCGACACCAGGGAGGCCTCCCCGTGGTGGTACGCCGTGGCCTCCGCCACCGCGCCGGCTAGCTGCGCCACCTTGACCTCGGGGCCCTCGGCCGACCCGCGGGCCCGCGCCATGCAGGCGAAGAGGACCTTGCGCTGGGAGGGCTTGAGGCCGTCGAGCGCCGAGGGGATGGACCGGTGGACGTCAGCCCAGCTGAACTCGATCAGCTCCTCGTCCACGAAGGAGCCGAGCGACAGGCTCGACCCCACGCGGCCGTCAAGGGGGGCCGAGCCGGGGGGCGCGGCCTCGGCGGCGTCGCTCTCGGCGTCCGAGGCGTCGTTGGCGTCGGTGGCGAGGGCGGCCCGCGAGCGGACGCGCTTCGGCGCCGCGAGGAGCCAGTCCTTGCGGTCGTCCGCCCGCTCCTTGGCAAAGGCCATGCCCAGGCGGTCCCCGTCGCCGTCCCCGCCCCACTCCAGGGCGACCCGGTGGCGGTCGAGGGCGCCAAAGTATGCGCGGCCCTCCTCCGCCGTGCTCGTCCCCAGTCCCTTGTAGTACTTGACGCTCCACGCGGAGCGCTCGCGGGCCCCCAGGGAGGCGCGCCAGTCGTCGTAGGCCCGCGTGGAGAAGAACTCCAGGGCCTCGGACTTGCCCCGGCGCGCCTTGATCACGGGGGTGACGAATGCCTCGAGGAAGGAGCCGCCGGCGCCGGCGGGGCCGCCGAGCAGGGACGGCCAGAGCGCGTGGAACATGTTGACCACCAGGCCCTTGATGTGGCTCCCGTCGTGGTCCTGGTCCGCCATGATGATGACGCGGCCGTACCGCAGCGAGCGCCGCGCCTCCTCCGCGCCGCCGGCGTAGGTCTTGGCCGGGTCGAGGCCGAGGGCGGTGACGACGGAGCGCACCTCCTGGTTCTCCAGCGCCGTCTTGAGCGGGGCGTCACGGACGTTCAGCAGCTTGCCGCGGAGCGGGAACACGCCGAAGCGCTCCCGCCCGACCACCGCGAGGCCCGCGACGGCAAGGGCCTTGGCCGAGTCACCCTCGGTCAGGATCAGCGCGCACTCCTCCGAGCGCGCCGTACCCGCCAGGGCCGCGTCCTCCAGCTTGGGGACCTCCACCGCCTGCCTCGCCCGCGCCGTGGCGCCCGCCGCGTCCCGCTTCGCCGTCCTGACCTTGCGCACCGCGCGGTCTGTGTCGGCCTGCTGCCGGGAGCGGAGCGAGGCGAGCACCGCCGCCTCGATCCCGGCCGCCGCGGCTTCCTTGACGAGCCTCGCGGGGATGACGGGGAGCGAGCCGAGCCCGTCCTCGGTGGCGGCGCAGGTCAGCCGGTCCTTGGACTGCGAGTCAAAGGCCGGCTCCGGCACGCGCGCGGAGACGAAGACACGAAGGTGCGGCCTGATCGTCGCCGCCGTGACGGCCGGGCCGGTGGCCGACGCCCTGCCGCCGGGGGCTGCCGCCGCGAGTGCGGCCTTGGCCTTGGGCGCGATGGCCTCGGCGAGGCGACGCGCGAGCTCGTCGACCACGACGTCGACGTGGGCCCCGCCCGACGGCGTGTGCACGCCGTTGACAAAGGACACCGCCTCTCCGCCCCTCCCGGCCGAGGCCGAGGCGAGCGCAACGCCCACCTCCCACCGAGGGCCGCACCTGGCGTGCGCCACCCGCCCGGGCTCCACCCCCGCCTCCTCCAGCACGTCCCCGCGGCCCTCCGCGGCCGAGAATGCGCCGCAGTACTCCCGGAAGCCGGGGACCGCGAGGAGGCGCCCGTTGAGCGTGACCTGCACCCCGGATGACCCCAGGAGGCCGGCGGCGTCCCAGACGCGCCGCCGCATCTGCGCCGCCGTCGCGCGGTCGATGCCCTGCCCGTCCTTGCGGCCGAACCGTGCGACGTCGACCTCGAAGGCGACTGTCGTGAAGCTCTCGCCCGCGCGCGCGCCGGGGGCGGGCAGCGACCCCGCCAGCGCCGCTTCCGAGTGGAGCCAGCCGGCGCCGCCGGCGGGGAGCGAGTACGCGCCGCCGGGCGCGCCGGCGTCGCCGGCCGCCCCCCAGACGAGGGTGTCTTCCGCGTCTCCCCAGGCGGCCGTCTGCGGGCTTGTCGACGAGCCCATGTTGCCCTGCCAGCGCTGCCGGTACATCAGGCCGCGGGACGCGTCGCCAATCAGGACCTCGAAGCGCTTGGAGAAGATGTTGCAGAGCTTGGCGCCATAGCCGTGCCTGCCGCCAACGCCCACCGGGCCGTCGGCGGCACCGCCCGACCCCGCGCCGCCAAAGTTGGACCCCGTCAGGAGGTGGCCGAACACGAGCTCGGGAACCCACAGCTTCTCCTTGGCGTGCACCTGCACGGGGACAGGGCGGCCGGTGTTGCGGACCGCCACGACGCCGTGCTTCTCGTCAAGGACCACGTCGATCCGGGTCGTCCCTGCGCTGTCGCGCTGGTGGTTGTCCATCGCGTTGACAAGCACCTCGTCGAGCAGCTTTACGAGCCCGGGGACCGGGCGCGCGTCCTTGGCCTCCATCGAGCAGGTCGCCGAGCCCCGACCCGCCGCGCGCTCCTTCGGCACCCAGTACGACCCGGGGCGCGGCTTCACCGAGCCGATGTACATGTCAGGCCGGAGAAGGACGTGCTCGACGGGAGTCTTGCGCTCAAACTCGGCCTCAACGGCGGCAGCCTTTGCCATCGACCTCGACGGGGAGGATCGCCACGGGGACACCCGGACCCTGGACGCAGCGCTGGCCGTCAAGGCCACCCGCGACGCCCTGCGAACGAGGGAGCGCATGACGAGGGGCGCCTGGGGTGCGCAGCCGCCCGGAGCTCACAGTCTTCACCATCGTAGCAAAGATCTGCTCTCGGCAGAGCATGTCGCATCCCAGCAACTCATCATCAGGGTCGATCGCGGGCTCCCCTCGCGCAACCTTGACGCAGGGTTGACGGTCCCGCCGCACTTTGCTGCGCACCGCACCCCTTTGCAAACCGCTGCATCCGTGCGGGTCGTCTGGGACCTCGCAGGTCGGTGCCTGACCGTTCCCGCGCGGCCGGACCGAGCTGGGGCCGGCTCCAGCCGGCTGGGGAGCCGGGCAGGCCGTTTCAGGGGCTACGGTCGGTAGCTTGGGGCGGGTGTGCCACTAGCCTCATCGGGGGGAGCTGGAAACGCCCTTGGCTGCGGCTGGAAACCCGCCGCCGTCCCGCACGAGCGGCCTGGCCGCACCATGGCACGCTCCTCGAGGCAGTCCGAGACGCGGATCAGCGGTGCCCGTGAGTCGAGCCCGAGGCCGTCTGCGACCGACGGGAGCGGCGAAAGGCTGAGCAAGGCGCAATCCGCCAGGCTCTCGGAGCTGATCCTCGCGCGCCGCCCGTCTGCCGGCGGGAGCCGCCCGCGCTCGAGCGACGAGCGGCCCAGCGGGGGCCTGACGAGCGCCATGTCGTTCGTGTCCCGCGCGGAGAGCAAGGGGGGGCTTTCTCGCGGGTCCACGTTTCGGCCGGACAAGCTGGACCTGTTTGGGAAGCTCGCGCCAAAGGAGCGCGACGACTCAGGCAAAGTTCTCAGGGAGCTCTTGGCGGAGGAAAAGCTCACGCCCGCCGAAGCACGCATGCTCATGAGAGATTACGAGGCCAAAGGCCAGTTTCCGGCCGAGGCGTCGCGGCGCCGCGTCAGGCAGGCCCGCATGGCTGCACGAGAGCCGGTTTCGTGGCAGAGAAAGCAAGCGGAGCTCCAAGCCCAGGCGGCAAGCGAATCCGGGGAGGCCTGCCAGTGGCGGGGGCGACACCCCTCGACCGGGCTTCAGATGCTGTGCGGGAACCAGCGGATGAGGAACCCCAGGACCAAAGAGCTGACCCTTTACTGCGGGTTCCATCAGCGCATGTGCGTCGCCGTCCACCCGGGGGGCATGTCCGAGGTCACGATGCCGAACGCGCACGGCCTGTGCGTGACGCATTACGCGTCGAGGATGCACCGGCGGCCGGCGGCGGTGAGTGGCCTCTGGGCGGTCCCCGGCGTAGTGGAGCTCCGGCAAACCGGGATGCGCAACTACATCGCGCCTCGTGAAGCGGTCCCCGGCGACGAAGCGGGCGGAGACGGCGACGGGTCCTCGTCAGACAGCGGTCCGGACCTGGAGCCCGATGCCCTGGACTACGTCATTCTTGCTTTGCGGCGAGCGAGGTACCGATCGACGGGCAGGCCGCCCGCGGCCGGGATCAGAGCAGTCGTGAAGGTGCAGTCGCACTTCAGGCGGCTCACAGCCAAGCGGGCGGTCGCCCGCATCCGCAGGGACCGAGAGAGCAGCACACGGGCCGAGGCAGCGGTCAAGATTCAGAAGGCGTTCCGTGCAAGACGCACCGCGCGAGACCTGCCTTTCCGCCAGCGGCTGACGCACTCGTCGGCGGTCTCGATCCAGCGGGCTTTCCGTCTGCATCGCTTTGCGGCAGCACTGAGCGCCGACCGCGTGCGGCGCTCGGCGGCCTTGACTATTCAGGGGTGGTATCGGGGGGTCATGTTGCGCTTCCACTTTCGCCAGATGCGGCTCCGGCTGCGCGCTCGGATCGAGGGGCTGCACAAGGCGAGAGCACGAGTGATGGTGTCGTCGCTCATGGGCCGCTTCGTCGTCCGGTTCCGTCGGAAGATGGAGCGCATCCGGCTCGCCAAGCAAACCGCCGCGGCGCTCTGCATCCAGCGGGCGTACCGCTCCTTCCTTGGCTGGAAGCGTCGATTCACCGTGCGGGCCTTGATCGCGGCGGAGCTCTTCAGCGCCGAGGCGGCAAACCGCATCCAGCTGGCATGGCTCGCGCACAAGCGGAAGCGTGCCAGCCGGGCATTGAGAGCAGAATGGCTACGGCGCCTGGTGCAGCTGCAGGCCGCGGCAAGGGGGATGCTGGGCCGGGTCAAGGCGCGGCGACGCCGGCAGGAGCTGGAGTCAGTGTGGCGCTGGATGAGCCCCGGGATGCCGCGGAGCCACTTTGCCACGCGACGCCCAAGCTACAGCGACCTTTTCGATCTGGAGGCGTTCACCGCGGGCACTTCGAGGGGCCCCAGGCTGCGGCGAGCGTCGGACGACTCAACTGCCACCGGCGGCGATGCCGCCGACGAGCAGAAGGAGAGCTGGCGCCCTCAAAGTGTGGCGGGGCAGCACGGGTTCGCCGACGAGGGCACCTCCATCGGCGACGTGGGCTATGGCCCAGCCATGACCGCCGAACCGGCACCTGGAGCGCTCTCGAGCAGCGCTGGTCCGACAGGATCCATGTCTGCGCTCGCGCTGTCGCAGGCACGGGAAAGGCAGGCCGCCGCAAGGGCAGCGACCGAGCGGCAGCACGCGATACGAGTCATCGCAGACCTGGAGCGCCGGCTCAGGAGGAAAGACCCTGCCGACACTGACACCGTCACGCCGCAGGCGTTCCTCCGGGCATCCCTGGCCGGGGGGCTCGCGAGGCGGGAGGCCCTGTCCCTCCGGAGGCGGTTTCACGACGTGGAGTTCGACGGCATCCAGTGGAAGAAGGCCATGGCGTTTGCCAGGGTGCTCGGCGTTGCCTTGTTTGACGCCTCTTCGTGGGCCGGGGCCATCGTTGAGTCGGGCCAGGTCTTTGCCAGCGAGTCCGCCGCATCGTCCGTTGTGCCGAAGCTTCGCGGCCGTCCCGCGCAGCACCTGCCAGGCGTAACGCGGGCACGAGAATCCGAGGCAAGGGTCAAGGCAATGATGACCTCCAACGCCGCGGCGGTGGCCTCGGCCACCCATGGCGCCCGCCGGGCCATGACCAACGCGGGAACGTACGCGTTTGCGGCGCAGCCGGACCTTCGACCGGCAGTACCTCAGCCCGTCCCTGGTGTGCGCGGAACCAGAGTGCGCGAAACCGTGGCTCTTGTGGACCTTCCGGGGGGCAGAGGCACAGCTGTTGCGCTTCTGACAGATGGGGACGTGTACGACCCGACGCGGCGCAAGAGGGGGCCAGAGGCTGCCCGCGCGCAGCAGGCGGTGCTGACCTCGTTCCTTGGGATGGCGGAGCGCGACACCGCCGCCATGAACGCCTCCGCCTGCGAGGACTTGGCGCGGGCAGCAGACCGCAGGGGGGGCGGCGCCGCCAGCCGGGCCAGTGTTCTGGTCAGAGCGCTCGCAGGACCGGGGCAGCTTCGTTCAGACAACGAACCGTACGAGGCCGCGCTGGCCGAGGCGATCGACGGGGTGCGCCCGACTGCAAGCGGGGGCATGTTCTCGGACGACAGGACTGCCCTTCACCCGGCTGCTCGGCCTGCCTCTGCTTTGGCGCGCGATGCGAGGTCAATCAGGCAGATGCAGCGGTCGATGGCGCCGGACGCGTCGGTGCCTCGGCCGGCTCCGGGTCAGGGTCGCAGGGCGAAGCGGGCCCGGCCCGTCGCAGCAGGGGCTACAGGCGGCGGGCCAGCCATCGGCGCGAGCGGTGACTTGATCAAGACCGGGCTGCCCGTGGTCGTAGTTCAGGGGCGCCACGGGCTCGCAGTGGCCGACGAGCCCGGGCAGGCCTACGCGATCGTCTTGCTCGCCCTCGCCGCGCCGCCCGACGGTCGGCCCGACCCTCTGCAGGAAGATCCGCCGACCGCGCTGATGGCCCTGGTATCCTCAAATTTCGCGCTGCTCAAGCGGCGCTGGAGGGAGCTGGTTCGTGACATTCGCATTGGCGCCGCCGTTGGCGCCGAGAGTGATCTCAGCGCCGCTGACCTGGATTCTGTGGAGCGATGCTTGAGCCCGCAGCCAGAAAGAGCCGCTCTGCTCGAAGCGGTCCTGCGCCGCTTGGGTGTGGCCGGGTCCGTCGTCGGAGGCGCACGCAGGGGCGCCGCCGGGCTGCCACGGACGGCCCCTGCGGACCGGGATGCTGATGATGCCGCTGCCGCTGCCGACCCGTTCTCGCTCCCAGTGCTAGCAGATCGGCCGCCGACTTCGCGAGACAGCGACGACTACGACGACGGCATCACGGGCCCCGCCCTGTCTGCCGCGGAAGAGGAGGCGCGGTACTCGACCCGGTTCGAGGCGGGTGCCACGGCGCTGCCGAGTCCTGGCACGCCCGCAGGGGCCACGATCGCCATGTCCCACCGCCGGGGCCTTGCCGTGGAGGCCAGGGAGCTTGCTGCGGCCAGGGACGCTCTGCCCCCGGCGGTTGTCATGTCGCGGCCTGACGCTCCGGGCTCCGGGCGTGTCCGGGCAGTGCCGCGTGCCAATTCCACGCGAGCGACATCCGCCCTCGCGGCCGCCATGACGATGGCGGAGGGCACGCGGCGGATGTCCGCCGAGCCGCTGGGCGCCCTCCCCCCTTTGCTGGTGTGGACCGGGCCGAGCCGCCGCTGCCCGCCCTACACGCCCCCGCCTCCGATCCAGCTCCCCGGCTGTCCGTCCCACCAGTGGCTCGCCCCGTCGGACCGCTGCGCGCAGTGCCGGGCCTACCGTGCGATGACCGTCCCTCAGCCTCCCTGCACGTTTCACGCCGGCGCGTTGCTCGCTCTAGCGTCCGGTGGCGACGACGTTGGTGTCCGGGCGACCGGGTTTCGGGCTGCGAAGCAGTCCGAGCAAAACGTCCTTGATGCAGCTGCGGCCCGTGCAGGCTTTGACACGGTGCTCGTGATCCGGGTAGACAGCTGCGAAGCTCCGGCGTGGGTCCGTGCTCTTGCGCTGTGCGAGGACTCCCGTGGCAGCGCTTGGGCGATTGGCGAGCGTGTCTGGGCGGGGCACGAGCTCCGGGCGCTGGGATGCAAGGACCTAAGCCGAGGCGCGCTCGTGTCGAGGCACCAGGTGATGCTCGGCCGCGCGCCGCTGTTCGCCAGGCTCACCCGAGACAGCGTTCTTGGGGTCGGGTACCTGAGACGCGCCAAGTCTGAGTCGGCCATGCGGGCAGCTGCGCGGAAGCGAGGGCTGGACCTGGCGCGGTGCGTCTTCTACAAGTCCCGGCCGGGGCTGGAAGAGGAGCGACGCATGCTTGCGGCGTCGGCCATGGGCGCGGCGTTTGAGGCCGCGAGAGCGGGGGACGCTGCCGATGGGACCGCGGACTGGCGCGGCTGAGAGCGTGACGGCCTGCCCCAGCGCGCGCGCCACGTTCGGATTCGAAGCGGCGCCGCCCACACTCTCACACAGCCATGACAGAGTCCCGCTTCTGCGAGCGCTTGGCGGGTGCGCCGTCGGCTGCGGCCGTCGCTGCCCCGCCCGGTCCGCGCAGCCGGTAAAAGTTCCAGAGCAGGAGCTGCAGGATGCCGCACACCACCGGCACGCCCCACACGAGGCGCCAGGCAACAAGGGCGCGGTCGGCCTCGCTGACCTCCCCGTCTGACGGGGTCTTGTCGCCCAGGACCCAGAGGAGGCTGCTCCACCAGGAGCTGACGGCCGCGGCCGCGGAGCTGGGGCTGGCGTCGTCGGCGTCGGCGGCCGCCGCAAAGTCGTGCAGCACCGGCGCGAACAGCATCGGTGCGAGGCTCTCGGCCGGCTTGACGATGAGCGCGTTGAGGCCAAAGACGCTGGTGGCGAGCTTGCGGCTGCGGCGAAATGCGCGCTTGTCCGCGTCGATGATGTCCGACACAGCGAGGGGGAACCAGCCAAAGGTGGCGCTGCCGAGGGCGCGCTGCAGGACCATGAATGCGGCGGCAGCGGTGACCCCCGACGTGAGGTGGTCCATCGTGGCCGACGGGGCGGGGAAGTGAAGGCCCGCGGCCACCGCCGCCGCGAGGGCGAGGAGAACCTTGGCGGCAAAGGCCCAGCGGATCATGGGGAAGGAGTGGCCGACGCGGAGGAGGACCGGGGTCAGGGCGAGGGAGAGCGCGGGGGCCACAACGCCCCCCGCGCCGAGAAGGATGCCGATGGTGGTGTCGGAGAGGGAGCCCCGGAAGATGGCCGGCATGGCCGCCACGTGCAGAGCCGCGTTGAAGGTGTTGTCGAAGACCTGCAGGAAGTTGCAAGCCACGAACAGGCAGAAGTCCCGCGACGAAAGGATCTCACACCACGTCCAGAGCACGGACCGCAGCTCCGCCGCGCACGCCACCACCATCGACCCACCCTCGGGGCTGCCCGCCGGCACCGCCGCCGCGCTGCCGTGCCCCTCCGCCCGCCCGCCCCCCGCCCCCCGCCTGTGGGCATCGGCGGGCCCGGCGTCGTCGCTGTCGTCGCTGTCGTCGCTGCCGCCTGACAGCTCGGCCGGCGGCGCGGTGGCCGCCGGGGCCTCGGGGGCGTTCTCCGGCTCCCCGTGCTCCTCCAGCTCCCCAGCCACCTTTCCCGACCGCATGACCATCACTCCCGTGGCGGTGAAGCACCCCGTGGCGATCACGGCGAGGACGCAAGCGAGCGCGAAGAAGGCCGGCATCCAGCCCCCCCTGGCCCCCGACGGGTCCGCCTCCTTGGCGCCGCCGTGCTGCTGCCGCATGTGGGGCGGCAGCAGCGGGTACGCCAGGAACATGCCCGTGCCCCCGAGCGCGGTGGCCACCTGCGAGGCGGCCAGGACCATGGAGCGGGCCTCCTGGGAGGACTCCAGCTCCGCGAACAGCCCGCACTGCGCGAGGACGCAGTAGGTGAACATTCCGTCAAACAGGGCCAGGCTGATGCAGCAGTGGATGCCGACCCCGGCGTCCCTGCCGCCCACAAGCGGCCCGATCCAGTCGCCGATGGGCATCCACGGCAAGAGGAAGGACAAGCCGAAAAGCGGCCCGCCCCAGAGGATCGCGGACGAGTACGCGCGCTTGTTGTTCTGCGCCGACCCGGGGCGGTCCTGCAGCCAGCCGAAGAGCGGGTCGTTGATGGCGTTCCACACCAAGTAGACCGCCTGGGAGGTCTGGAACCAGCCCTCGGTGATGCCCCAGTGCTTTGCGAACACGGTCACGTACAGCGCGCCAAACACGGCGGAGAGGAGCGTCGCGCCGAGCGTCGTGGAGGCATAGGCGACCGCGCTCGGGGTGAACCTCTGGCAGACCATCCTGCCCGCCGACCGCGAGGCTGCGCCGTCGTGGTGATCCCGCGCCGGCTGCCCGTCCGTGTCTCTGGCGTGCGGTGTGCGCTGGGCTTGTGTGCGCGCCACAGGCCTCGTGCGGCGGGGAGATGAGGCAGGAACAGAGCCGGAGCTCCGCGAGGGCTTGTCATCAGGGCGCGCTCGCACAGACGCCCGGCACGGGCAAACGAACACAGCTCGCAGAATCGCAGCGCGCGGCCAAGGGCTCCAGCATCGGACACCAACCCCCAAGGGGTCATCGCCATGGCGGTGAGCCAGGCGCAGGGTGCTGCACCTGTGGTCCTTGCCCACTGAGCGCACGTGACGATCCTCGCGAGCCCCGCCCCCCGCCGAAAACGCCACGATTGCAGGGCAAGCGGCAGCGACCGCTTGCGGTCGATAGCGTGCCGCGCGAGTCCACGGTGGAGAACACGCTTCTGCTCTCCGGCATCCCGGCGGCCTCAACAGAGTGAGGCAAGGCGCGCCTGTGGCAGGTTCGTGGTATGATAATGTGCTGTGAGCCACCCAGCGGGCCCTCCCGGTCACGCTTGCTCGCGCCGCAGGTACGAGATGACAACACTCGTGTCGGGCTTTGGCAAGATCACGCACTTTGAGACCGTCCTGGGTCACGAGCGAGGCCACGGTGCGAGCGATGATGCGACAGGCTCGTGCACCGTGGAGTATGCGAGCCGCAAGGACGCCGAGGCGGCGCTGGTCGGCCTGGACGGGCGCCGGCTCCACGGCGGGGTGCTGTCCGCGCGCTTCAAGCCCGAGGAGTGGCTGTACGCCACCGGGGACGGCAACCCGCGCGAGCCGGAGGCGGGTGGTGGGGTCGCGGAGGCGCCCTCGGCTGCGGCCGTGGCGGCGGCGGCGGCCGATCGCGAGTACCTGACCGAGTCGGAGCGGGTGGAGCAAGGCCTGACGCGGGAGGCACGGGAGCGGGCGCAGGAGCAGGAGCGCGAGCGGCTGACGCTGGCGAGGCTCCAGGCGCGGCTCGCCGCCGTCCGGAAGAAGCTGCGGGACATGGACCGCGAGGACAAGGCGCGGGCCGAAATGGCAGAGTGACGCAAACCGCCACGCCCCGCTCCGAATCCGCCCGGCAAGCGCTCCCTGCCGCGTGCACATCACACGCACGCCCACGGCAGCCGGGGGGCGTGACGGCTCGCCGTGGTCCGGTCGGTGCCGACGCGGCCTCTGCAACCCCCCGCGCCCGCCTCCTCTGCACTGCTGCCCTCCGGAATGGAGAGGCTGGAGAGGATCCGCAAGGAGATCTCCCGCCTGGAGCGGACACGGAATGTGAGCCGGGCGTCGGCGCCGCGGGGGAGCCGGGGTTTGTTGTGCCGGGCACGTAGGCCCAAAGAGCGGCGAGCGCCAGGGCGCCTCGCGCTGCCTCCGTGATCGCCCCGATAGCCTGCATACCCGCACACGTGCAACCGTCCGCCCTGGTACCGCGCATTGGCTCCACGGTCAGTGGGTTCCGGGGCCCAAAGGCGGAGACCACACCAGCCGCTGGCATTCCGTTGGCAGGCGTCGTTCCCGCCCCGCCAAGACAGTTCGTGCGCTGCCGACCGTCAGACAGTGCGAGGGGATATGCCATCCGTGAGCTGGGCGCGCCCAAAGCCTCACCGCTTCCCGCTGTGGCCGTTCCGTCCCCCGCAGGAGCTCCGGGCGCACGCGATCCAGATGCGAGGCGCCATCGACGGGTCAACGCGCCGCGCCCGCGCGCTTGCCGAGGCAACGGTGCGCGACCATGACCCCGCGATGTCCAGCCAGGGCATGAGCGAGCGGCTCGAGGAGGCCCGGGCGCGCAAGAACGAGTTTGACGCCCTGCGCACTGAGGCCGAGGCCGGGTTCTCCCGCGCGCGCCGCGACGCCGACCGGCGTGCCGATGACGCGTCCGCGAGGCGTGCCGCCGCCAGGGAGGTCCTGGCCATGGAGGCGATCAAGCTCGACAAGCGCGAGGGCCGGCTGCTCTCTGACGCCGACGACGCGGCCGACCGGCAGTCGGCCGCCGAGGCCGCCCTCGCCGACATGCGCCGCCGCATCGATACCGGCGACGGGGCGGCCGCGGAGACCCGGGCGCTCCGCCGCTCGTGGTCCAAGATCCTTGCCGGTGCGCGGGCGGGGGACGACAAGCCGACGGAGCGTCTGCGGGCGGACCTTGTCCGGGCGACGGAGGCGGGCGAGACGGAGCGTGAGGCCATGCAGCGCGGTCTGGGGGAGGCGGCGTCGGACCTGTCGGCGCTGAAGCACGCGCACCGGGTGGTCCGCTCGCAGCTGGCGCTGCTGCTCGACGGGCGGAGGGCCCTGGGGCAGGCCGCGGCCACGGCGGCGGCGGCCGACGGCGGGGCGCACGCGGGGATCCCTCTCCTGGCCGGCCTGCCCCCGCGGCTCGCGGCGGAGCTCGGCGACGGCGTGACGGCTGCGGCCGACGCCGACTGCTGCGTCGCCCCTGGCGCCGCCGAGTGCATCGACGACGGCACGAAGCGCGCCGTCGCCCGGGCCCTGCGCGCCGCCGAGGCGCCCCCCTGCGCCCTCACGGTGCCGGGCCTGCTGGCGGCCAAGGAGGCTGCTGCCGAGCGCGGCGGCGCCGCCCCCGTCGCCCGCCTCCTGGCCGCGGCGCTGTCGGACCGCCCGCAGTCCGACGCCGGGTGGCTTGCCGCCGCCCTCGGCGCCGGGGAGGAGGACGGCGGGTCGCGTCGCGTGACGTTCGGCGACCAGGCCGCGGGCGGGAGCGACATGGTCGCGGCACGCCTCGCGGAGTCGATGCGCGGCGTCGCCGGCGCGTCCTCGGGCGCCAAGGCCGTGGCCGGGAGCACGCGGGAGCGGCGGATGAAGGCGCCGGGGCAGTCCACGCGCCGAGGCACGTTTTTCGGGGCGTTCGCCGCGGCGACGGGCGGGCCCGCCGGCGAGGCGTCGTCTCCGACGCGGCTTCTCGAAGAGGGGAAGGAGGAGGGCGGCGGGCAGGACGGCGTGGCCGGCCTGTCCACGCGAGAGCTCATCGCCCGGGCACGGCGGCGCGAGTCCAGGGCGCTCCGCGCGGCGAACGCGAGGCCGAGCCCGGGCGCCGGCGGCACTGGCACGTTCGGCACCTCCCGCCGGCCCGATGAGCCGTGGTCCCCGGTGGCCAAGGGCCCGGCCCGCCGGGCGGGCAAGCTCGGCGGGTCCCCGGCGGCCAAGGGGCGAGCCCGGGGCCGGTCGGGGGGCGCGAGCCCGCGGGCGCGCTCCCCTGCGCCCCCGCAGTCGGCGGCAACGGCCGAGGGGCGGCGGCTGCGCCGCCAGTCGACGTCCAAGGTGGGCGCCTACATCCGCGCGGACCCGTCGGACCGCTCGCTCCTCGCCGCCGTGGCTACGAGGACGCTGTCCAAGGAGGAGGCGCAGGACGTCAAGGCCGGGGTCTCCCCCGAGGTGCTGGAGAGGCTTCGCGAGCGCTCGGGCCGGAAGAAGGGGGGCAGCTCGTGGAAGCGCGGGTCGTTCTTCGGGGCGCGAGGGTTCAAGAGCCAGGCACGGCAGGCGAAGTCCTCGCCGCCCCCGCCGCCGGGCGGCAGCAAGCGGACCGGCAAGCGGGGCGGCAAGCGGGGCGGCAGGGCCCCCTCCGCCCCGCCCCGGACCGACGCCGGGTCTGGCCTCAACGCCATCCGCGAGGACGAGGAGGACGAGGAGGACGACGAGGAGGACGACGACAACCGCGACGGCGGGGCCAGCACCGCGGCCTCGCAGGCCACCCCGACGAGGGCCAGGCCGCAGGACCGCTCCCCGCAGCGCTCGGACGGCAAGCCGACGCCCCCAGCGCGCTCTCGCTCGGGCGAGCCGTCGCGGCGCCGGGGCACCTACTTCGGGCTTTACCGCTCGCCCCCCAAGTCCCCCGGCCCCGACGCCGAGGCGGCCATGATGGCGGTCGGCGGGAGCCCCGGCGACGGCCCGTACGAGGTGGCACCCGGGTCATCGCTCAGGGGGAGGGGCGCCGTCCCAGTCGCTCGCGACCGGTTCGGGAATCCAATCCGCGCGGCCGACCCCCGCTCCGCCACGCTGGGCGGCTGGAACGCGTCCACCAACACCATGAGCCCGTCAAGCGGTGCCAAGCGCGCTCCTCGTCGGGGGGACATCACCGGCCAGCAGCAGCAGCAGCTGCCGGCAGCGTCGCCCGCCCGCCACCGGGGCGGCCCCGCCGCGCCCAGCCCGGCCGCCTCCGTGGGCTCCCTGCCCGGCCAGCCGGCCGCTCCGCCCTCCCCATACAAGGGTAGCTCCTTCGGCGCACCGCCCGCCGTGCGCCGTCGCTCCAAGATGTGGAAGGGAGTGATGTCACGCGTCGACTCGGGCCGCCCGCCATCCCCCGCGGCGTCCCCCGCCGGCTCTCCCGCCGGCTCCCCAGCCGGCTCCGTCGGCAAGCCCACCACTTCCTCGTCCTCCCCGACCGGCCGCAGCCGCGCGCCTGACTCCAGGGTCGCCTCCCGCAAGCCCGCCAACTCGACATGGCGCCGGGGCACCATGTTCGGGGCGTACAGCCCGCTGCAGGCCAAGGAGCGGAAAGAGCGGCTCCGCGACCTGGCCAGGCGCCACCGCGGGTCGGGCTCGGCCCCGAGCATGGACGACGGCGGCGTGGACATCGAGGTCGACGTCACCGGCTCCCCGGCCATCGCGGCGCGGCACGATGACGCCGACGTCGTCAGCATGAGCCTGACCCTCGAGGGCGAGGAGGCGGCCTCGGACGCCGACGTCGTCAGCATGAGCCTGACCCTCGAGGGCGAGGAGGCCGCCGCACAGGCCCGCCCGGGGAACGTCGTGCTGGGCAGAGCCCCGCCCCCGCCGCCCAGACCGGCTGGGAGAGACTACACGAGCAACGAGACCGCCGTGGCCGCGTGGTCGGCGGGGCTGCGCGGGGAGGCCGAGCCCAAGCGCCCGCCCTCGGCCCCCGCCGCCGCGGGGCAGCACTGAGCACAGCACCTTGCGGGTGAGGGGGCTGCCGCGCGTCCCGAGCCGGCGCGTGCGAGCGGCCGCCCCGTGAGCGAGCGAGCAACGGGAGGGAGCGAGCTTCGGCAATCACATGCACGCGCAGATCCACCACCGCAAGAGCGACACCCCGGCAGCATCCTGTGCCCCCACACGGCCGCTTGTTCCTAAGCCCACGCATGGCGGCGTCTGCAGCAGCGCGCTCCCTCGCCGGGCGGGTTGCCCTGGTCACGGGCTCAAGCAGCGGGATCGGCCTCGGCGTTGCCCGCGTGCTCGCCTCCAAGGGCGCCGATGTGATCGTTCACGGCATTGCCGCGCAAGACGAGCTCGACCGGGTGGCAAGGGCCGTTGCCGACGCGCACGACGTGCGTTGTGTGGCATCGGGGGCGGACATGCTCGGCGGCGAGGCGGCGATCAGCGAGCTCGTCGAGCTCGGCCAGACGGCGTTCGGCCGCCACGTGGACATCCTGGTGAACAATGCGGGGATCCAGGTGAGCACAGACGGCGCTGGTGTGATCTCCCCGTGGGCGGCATCGACCCGGCGCGCGAGGTTGAGGTCCCGTTGAGCCCCGCTCGTGCCCCGCACCCCCGCGTCACGCAGCACGTTTCGCCCATCGAGGACTTCGGGCTGGACGCCTGGGAGCGCGTCGTCGGGGTCAACCTGACCGCCGCGTTCCTGACCACCAAGGCGGCTCTTCCCGCGATGCGCGCGGCCGAGTGGGGGCGCATCGTGAACATCGCGTCGGCGCACGGCGTGGTCGGCAGCGCGAACAAGTCCGCGTACGTGGCGGCGAAGCACGGGCTGCTGGGCCTGACCAAGGTGACGGCGCTGGAGGCCGCCAACTCGGGTGTGACGGCCAACGCCATCAAGCCCGGGTGGGTCCTCACCCCGCTGGTGGAGGCGCAGATCCGTGCGCGGGCGGAGGCGTCGGGCCGCTCGATCGAGGAGGAGACGGACGACCTGCTCCGGGAGAAGCAGCCGCAGCGGCGCTTCACCACGCCGGAGCAGCTGGGCGAGCTGGTGGCGTTCCTGTCGTCCGACGCCGCGGCGAACCTCACCGGGGATGCCATCGCCATGGACGGCGGCTGGACGGCGGTGTGACGGCGGTGCCGCGAGGGAGGGTCTGAGCGCGCCTTGCAACGTCGTCCTGGTGTGTGCGGCCGCGCGATTGGGGTCGGGGCATCGCTGGTCGGTTCCCGGGGCGCGGGCTGCATCGGCTGCGGCGCGCACCTCACACCCCGCGCACTCTCGGTCACGCCCTCGCGAGGCGATCAAAAGCCGCGGCAACGGCTGCCGCGCCCTGCGGGTCTTGCGACCGGCACTCCACCGACGCTGCACCCGTGGCCTTGGTAGCCGTGACCTGCATGAGGTAGAAGCCGCTGCCGGGGGGCGCGTCGGCGGCGCGGGCGTAGAAGAAGGAGCGAACGGCCGCGCCGGCGTCGCCGTGGGCGAGGAGGCGGATGTGGCCGGGGGCGACAGCGGCGGCGAGAGCCGAGGCGTCCACGCGGG